>Ga0209304_1000988_pt1 | contig 18218 bp, 14 predicted proteins | sample COGITO_mtgs_1004_4_FD_184789 | JGI IMG/M metagenome (GOLD analysis project Ga0209304, IMG submission 184789) | Pelagic marine microbial communities from North Sea - COGITO_mtgs_100423 (SPAdes) (version 2) | ecosystem: Environmental > Aquatic > Marine > Epipelagic ...
GAGGGGAATATGGTGACGCTGAAAGGTTTGTTCGATAATTTGATAGGTGGTGGTCTGTGGGTCCGGCAAAATGGCCGTGGTCTGGGTCAGCTCATTGAGGCGCACCGTGCCTCGTCGACGCGCCAATGGATGATCGGGGGCGACGACAAACTTTAGCTGGTCGCGCCAAATTACCCGGGCATTAAGTAGGTTGTTGAGCGGGCTGGGAATGGTGGTAAAAACCAATTCGACCTCCCGCTTCAACAGGCTGGCGATGGCCAGCTCAGATTCCATAAATTTCAAGTCCAGCTGGGCCAGCGGGTTTTGATCGACAAAGGCCTTGAGCAATGGCCCTAGATAGTGCAAACCTATATGGTGACTGCTGGCCATGCTCAGCTGGCGGATGTCGCGATTATTGAGTTGGCTTACCGAGGTTTGAATGTCTCGTAATTCGTCGATGACGGCGCGCGCGCGCAGGCGCAATAGTTCTCCGGCCTCGGTGAGGTAGACGTCGCGCCCGATGCGATCAAACAACGGACACGCCAGTTGGCTCTCCAAATTTGCGATGCGTTTGGAGATGGCCGGCTGAGTCAGAAACAGGCGCTCGCCGGCGCGGCTAAATGAGCCGAGTTCGGCAACGGCCAGAAAAGCTTCTAAGCTGGGGATATCGATAAAGTATTCCTATTTGGAATGGATTATATAAAAATAATAAATTTGTATTATCTAAATGTCTATTTACAATGTCCAGATCACTCAAAATAGTCGCTAAACCCAACTCAGGCAGGTCCTTTATGGCACAGACCCTATATGACAAATTATGGCACTCCCATGTGGTTTCCAGTCGCGCAGACGGCACCGCGCTGATCTATATCGACCGCCAGTTGTTGCACGAGGTGACCTCACCCCAGGCATTCGAAGGTCTGCGCTTAGCCGGTCGTAAACCGTGGCGTCTCGATACCAATATCGCGACCCCCGATCACAATGTGCCGACCACGCGCACCGAGCGTGCGGCGGGTATTGCCGGCATCAGCGATGAGATCTCCCGCATCCAGGTCCAGACCCTGGACGATAATTGTCAGGATTATGGGGTGCGCCAGTTCGATATGGATGATATCAATCAGGGCATCGTGCACGTTGTCGGCCCCGAGCAGGGCGCAACGTTGCCCGGCATGACCATCGTCTGTGGCGACTCCCATACCTCTACGCACGGCGCCATGGGTGCCTTAGCCTTTGGTATTGGGACTTCAGAAGTTGAACACGTATTGGCCACCCAGTGCTTGATTCAACAAAAAATGAAAAACATGCGCATAACCGTCAAGGGAATTGCCCGTTCGACCGTCACCGCGAAGGACCTGGTGTTATATATTATCGGTCAGATCGGCACGGCCGGTGGTACCGGCCATGCGATCGAATTTGCCGGCCCGGCGATCCAAGCGTTGAGCATGGAAGGGCGGATGACGGTCTGTAATATGGCCATCGAAGCAGGCGCGCGCGCCGGTATGGTGGCGGTTGACCAAACCACCATCGATTACTTTAAGGGGCGAACCTTTGCGCCCAAGGGCGCTCTGTGGGATCAGGCGGCCGATGCCTGGCAGCATTTGGTCAGTGACCCAGAGGCGGTCTTTGACCGCGAAGTGGTGCTCGATGCCGCCGATATTGAACCTCAGGTCACCTGGGGCACGTCACCGGAAATGGTCTTGGGGGTCAGTGCTCTAGTGCCCGATCCGGCCGCCATCGCCAACCTTGAACAACGCGCCGCAATCGAACGGGCCCTGGTCTATATGGGCTTGCAGGCCAACCAAAAGATTCAAGATATTCAGCTCGACCGCGTCTTTATCGGTTCTTGCACCAATTCGCGTATCGAAGATTTGCGCGCCGCGGCGGCAGTCGCCAACGGTCAGCAGGTCTCGGCCAGCCTAAAACAGGCCTTAGTCGTGCCGGGCAGTGGCCTGGTCAAGCAGCAAGCTGAAGCCGAGGGGTTGGATAAGATCTTTATCGCCGCTGGCTTTGAATGGCGTGAGCCGGGGTGCTCGATGTGTCTGGCGATGAACGCCGACAAATTGGGCCAGGGTGAACACTGTGCTTCCACATCGAATCGCAACTTTGAAGGTCGCCAAGGGTTCGGCGGACGCACCCATCTGGTCAGTCCGGCCATGGCCGCGGCCGCGGCTATTGCCGGTCATTTTGTCGACATCAGCCAAATGGGAGCCCAATCATGAAAGCCTTAACTACCGTAACTGGGCTGGTTGCCCCGATGGATCGATCCAATGTTGATACCGACATGATCATTCCGAAGCAGTTCCTTAAGTCGATTAAACGCAGTGGTTTCGGCCCCAATCTGTTTGATCAGCTGCGTTATTTGGACGAAGGTCAGCCGGGCCAAGACAGCAGTCAGCGGCCGTTGAATCCCGACTTTCCGCTCAATCAGGCTCGCTTTGCCGGGGCGTCTATCCTCCTGAGTCGTGCCAACTTCGGCTGCGGTTCAAGCCGCGAACACGCGCCTTGGGCACTCGAGGACTATGGCTTTCGCGTGGTGATTGCCAGCAGCTTTGCCGATATCTTTTATAACAACTGCTTTAAAAATGGCGTTCTACCTATTGTTGTCGACGACGGCCAAATCGAGCGTTGGTTTAAACGACTCGATGCGCAAGTCGGCTTTACTCTGACCGTTGATCTGCCCAATCAGCAGGTGATCGATGCCGACGGCAATAGCGTGGCTTTTGAGGTCAATGATTTTAGAAAGCATTGTCTGGTAAATGGACTCGACGATATAGGTCTTACGCTGTTAGAAGCCGACAAAATCAAACAATATGAGTTGACCCATGCGCAACAGCATCCCTGGGTCTTTGGCCAAATTAAATAAGGTATTCTCCATGTCACGACAAATATTGATACTGCCCGGTGATGGCATCGGTCCGGAAATCATGGCTCAGGCCGAGCGAATTCTTGCCTCAGTCAACGACAGTTTTGCCCTCGATTTGGTCAGTGTGCACGATCTGGTCGGCGGTTCAGCTATCGATGCCCATGGCGAACCCTTATCCGCGGCCACCCTAGCGCTCGCGCAAGAGAGTGACGCGGTGCTCTTGGGTGCCGTCGGCGGCCCCAAGTGGGACAAGGTCGATATGGCGCTGCGGCCAGAAAGAGGGCTGTTGGGTCTGCGTGCCGGGCTGAATCTGTTTGGCAACCTTCGCCCAGCCATTCTGTACCCTCAACTGGCCGATGCCAGCTCATTGAAGCCTGAATTGGTGGCGGGTTTGGATCTGTTGATCGTCCGCGAGCTGACCGGGGGCATCTATTTTGGTCAGCCACGTGGCGTGCGCATCAATGCCCAGGGTGATCGAGAAGGCTTCAATACCTACATTTACAACGAAACCGAGATCCGGCGCATCGGCCGTCAGGCCTTTGTTGCGGCGCAAAAGCGCGGCAAGAAACTGTGTTCGGTCGATAAGGCCAATGTCCTCGAGGCAACGGTGCTCTGGCGCGATGTGATGATTGAATTGTCCGCCGAATATCCGGACGTCGAACTCAGCCATATGTATGTTGATAATGCCGCCATGCAACTGGTGCGCGCACCCAAGCAGTTTGATGTCATGGTCACCGGCAATATGTTTGGCGACATACTGTCCGATTGCGCCGCGATGTTAACTGGCTCCATCGGCATGTTACCGTCCGCGTCTTTGGATGCCAACGGTAAGGGCATGTATGAGCCGATTCATGGCAGTGCGCCCGATATTGCTGGGCAGGGCATTGCCAATCCGTTGGCGACTATCTTATCCGTGGCGATGATGTTGCGTTACTCACTCAACGCTGAGGCCGCGGCTCTGGCGATTGAGGCGGCTGTGGGCCAGGTACTGGATCAGGGTTTGCGTACCGCGGACATTTACAGTGTCGGAACCGAACGGGTATCGACCTCCCAGATGGGCGATGCCGTACTGGCCGCATTACAGGCTTAATTTCAAAAATTAACAGAATTTGCACGCAATACAGGGATTGGAGAATAGATTATGAAAGTAGGCTTTGTAGGTTGGCGCGGTATGGTCGGTTCGGTGTTGATGCAGCGGATGCGAGAAGAGCGCGACTTTGACAACATTGAAGCGGTATTTTTCACCACCAGTCAGGCCGGTCAGGCCGGTCCGGATGTCGGCCAAGGCTCTAGTCCATTGGCCGATGCCAACGATCTATCGGCGCTGAGCGCGTGCGATGCGATCCTGACTTGTCAGGGTGGCGACTATACCGAGGCAGTATATGGCCCGCTGCGCCAAAGCGGTTGGCAGGGCTACTGGATCGATGCGGCCTCCACACTGCGCATGGCGGACGATGCGTTGATCGTCCTCGATCCGATTAACCGCAGCGCGATCGATCGTGGTATCGAGACCGGGTTGAAGACCTTTGTCGGCGGTAACTGCACCGTTAGCTTGATGTTGCTGGGCCTGCACGGTCTGTTCGCCGAGGATCTGATCGAGTGGGTCTCGCCTATGACCTATCAAGCCGCATCCGGTGCCGGTGCCAAAAACATGCGCGAATTGATGAGTCAGATGCGCGCCATGGGCACGGTCGCTCAACCTCTGCTTGATGACCCGGCCAGTGCCATTCTCGATCTCGACCGTCGGGTCGCCGACTTCATTCGTTCCGACGACTACCCAGCCGAGCAGTTTGGCGTACCATTGGCAGGCAGCTTGATCCCTTGGATCGATAAGGCCATGGCCAGTGGCCAGTCCAAAGAAGAATGGAAGGCTCAGGTAGAGGCGAACAAAATATTGGCCACGGGTGAGCGCATCATTCCGATCGACGGTCTGTGTGTCCGCATTGGTGCGATGCGCTGTCATGCCCAGGCGCTGACCATTAAACTACGCCGCGATGTTGACTTAACGACCATCGAGCAGCTGATTGGCAATGCCAATGAATGGGTCAGCCTGGTGCCCAATGACAAGGAATCTTCCGTGAGTCAGATGACGCCGGCCGCGGTAACCGGTACCTTGGCCATTCCGGTTGGTCGCATTCGCAAACTGGCGATGGGACCTGAGTATATTTCCGCCTTCACCGTCGGCGATCAACTGCTTTGGGGCGCCGCCGAGCCACTGCGCCGTATGCTGGCAATTGTAAAAGGCGACCTTTAACAAGGAGAATCACTCGAGCTTATTGGCGCTTGCGCTAAAAAAGCCCAGCTAGACGATTTTTCGTTGTAATTCAGAAGCCTGTAAATAGAGGCGACCCATAGCGGTCGCCTTTTTTTTGCCCGATTGGCGAATAATCGTCACAAAAAGAGAACTGATTGGCACCGTTTGTTGCTAAAAATCCTTTTATAAATAATACTTATAAGGATTATTGAATGTGTTTTCTGCACCTTTGGCTACAATAACCGGTTATTAGATTTTCAAGTTCGAATTGGTGCTCTTTTAGCAAGGCGCTACCCCATTTAAAGCAAGATTCCTCTTCAATAGGCTTCGAGATCGGTGTTTATTGTCAAAGTTGAAGAAAAGGGAAAAGGATTATCGTGAAAAAACAAACTTCTGCAGTGCTCGTGACGCTTCTATCCATTGTTGGCTCGGCCTTTGGTTTAGGTCTTGGTGACATTGAGGTGAAGTCAAATCTGAATGAACCCTTGGACGCTGAAATCCAATTGATTCAGCTGCAAGGCTTAACCGCAGGCGAAGTGTTGCCGACGCTCGCGGGTAATGACGATTTTCGCCGGGCCGGGGTGGAGCGGAGTTTTTTCTTATCTAACATCCAGTTCCGCGTAAAGGAAAATGCTTCCGGTGAGGTCGTCGTGACCCTGGCCACTCAGCAGGCCATTCGCGAACCCTTTTTGAATTTTCTGGTTGAAATAAACTGGCCAGGTGGTCGGTTACTAAAAGAGTACACCATTCTCCTCGACCCGCCCGTTTTCGATACGGGTCTGGCCGTCGGCGCACTGGTGGTTGAGCCCTCATCGAACGCGGCGACCACCGAGTTACTGACGACGACGGTCATTAGCGACACCGTTAGCGAGCAGGCCCCGGTATCGAAGCCGGTAAGCCCTCGAGATGACAGCCTTGCTGAGGGTGAATATCGCGTTAAACGGAACGATACACTCTGGGAAATTGCCTTGCAGATCCCCAGTGGAGAAGGCTATTCGCCGCAGCAGATTATGTTGGCAATACAGGACTTAAATCCTAAGGCCTTCTTAAAGAACAATATTAACCGGGTTAAGGCGGGCAGTGTTTTGACCTTGCCGAGTAGCCAGCAGATTGCCGCGCGCACCCTGAATGAGGCTATTAATGAGGTGCAGGCGCAGAACAACGGCGCCGCACCGAAACTGCGGACCCCGGTCAATAACAACACCGAAGTGCAACTATCGGCGTCTGAGAATACCGCCTCCGCAATGCCAGTCGGTGGCGAGGAGAACAATCCCGATGGTTATCTGGAGTTAACCTCCGACAGTGAGCTCGAGACCACCACGGCGGCCGGTGACGTGACGGCCGAAGTCGATCGGCTGCAAAATCAGCTGTTCGTCGCCGAAGAGTTAAACGATCAATTTGAACTTGAAAAAACCGAGTTGCAGTCTCGGGTTGCCGATTTGCAAGAGCAGATCGAGATTATGGAACGCATGCTCGATATTCAAAACGCTGGCCTAGCCGAAGTGCAGCAAAGTTTGGCGCAGACCGAGGCCGCGCAAGCGGTTGTGCCCGATGCAGAGCCGGCGGTGGTTGCGCCCGCTGTACCTGCAGACACCACCGCCCTGACGCTCGACAGCATCTTGGATAAGGTTAAAGCGGCCATTAGTACGGTATTTGCTTGGGTTACGACCAGTACAACCAATATGGGCATTGCGGCGCTTGCCGTGGTAACCCTGCTGGTCTTGCCTTTCTTGTTTCGCAGCAAGCAAGATGACGACGATGAGGCGCCCAGCGAGTTAAGGCAAGCGGTTGCGGAGAGCGATGAATTCCATGACTTCAACGCCGACTTCGAAGAGGGCCTGCTAGCTGAAGATGAGGCGGAATTTGAGGCCACAGCCCAGGACGAACCTGAAACCCTCGATGCCGTGGTCGAAGCCGAAATGTATATGGCTTATCAAAAATATGACCAGGCCGAAGAGAAGCTCAAGGAAGTCTATGCGGAGTATCCTGAGCGTACCGACATCGGTATGAAACTGCTCGAAGTGCATGCCGAGAAAGGCGATACCCGATCCTTTGCCAAGCTGGCTGATCGACTCTCCTTGTCGAGTGAACAACTGCAGCAGGCCGCACAATGGCGCGCTAGAATGTTGATCGGGGTAGCGGGTCAGAGTGTTGAGTCGGATGCCGACGAAGTCGATTTGGACACCGCCGAAGCCCCGCTGCCGACCGCCTCGGGTGAGGTTCAGCTGAACTTTGACGAACTCGATGCCCAGCCCGCAGAGGCTGAAAGCTATAACGCAATTGACTACAGCGCAGGCGATGAAGCCGCGACGGCAGAAGCGGACGACGAGCTCATTGGCTCGGCACTGGATGACTACGCAGTCTCAGAGACCGATGAATTCGCCAATGACTTGGATTTCAGTCTCGACCTAGGGGATCTGGACGAGGCTCTGCCCGTTGCTGAGCTCGACCTTACGGCAGACGACGATGTGCCGGTTCTGGATTTCTCCTCGGAAGAAGACGAACAATCAGCCACGCTAATCAGCGATACGGAGCTGGAACTGACCGATCCACTGTCAGCCGATGACGATCCGTTTGCCGACCTGGACGATCTGGACACCGAATCGGCGCTGAACAGCGCGATCGACGATCAGATCTTAGCTGAGCTGAGCGATGATGAAATTGAATTGGCGTCCGCCCCCGCGGCCGATATTGCTGAGCCAGAGACCTTATCCGCGCCGGCCGATCCCTTCGATATTGAAGCTGAATTAGACGAAGATGAGTTCGACTTTCTGTCCGGCAGTGATGAAGCCAGCACCAAGCTGGATTTAGCTCGAGCCTATATAGAAATGGACGACAAGGACGGCGCTCGGGATATTTTGGAGGAGGTTGCCGCCGAAGGCAACGAGTCTCAAAAGGCCCAAGCCGAAGCCCTGCTCGGACAACTATAAAGTCCCAGTAAGCCCTGCAGCCTGAATCGAAGCCGCTTAACAGCGGCTTTTTTATTGCACAACCGTTACCTAGGATTAGCGACCACCTGATGAGCGATATATTTCCCTTTACCCGCAACACCGATCGGTTTCGGCTGGCCCTATGCATCGAGTTTAAGGGTACCCATTACAGTGGCTGGCAAGTCCAGAAGACCGGCGTCCCCACTATTCAGGCCTTTTTGCAGGCGGCCATCAGTCGAGTGGCTAACGAACCGGTGGCCACCTTTGTGGCCGGTCGAACCGACGCCGGCGTTCACGCCACCAATCAGGTGGTGCATTTTGATACCGCCAGCGAGCGTTCCGACTACGGTTGGTTGATGGGCATCAACAGTGAGCTGCCGATGGATATTCGGGTCAAGTGGGTCTGCCCAGTCGATGAGCGTTTCCATGCTCGGTTTTCCGCCACCGAACGGGTCTATCGTTTTGTTATTCATAACGAGTGGGTGCGCTCGGCGCACCTGCACGAGCTGGCCACTTGGGAGCGCAACCCACTTGACGCGATTCGCATGCAAGCCGCGGCCGATCTATTACTTGGCCGGCACGATTTCAGTGCCTTTCGGGCCGCCGAATGTCAGGCCCATTCTCCGGTTAAGACGCTCAAAGAGTTGAGCATCCGGCGTTTTGGCGACCTGTTGGTACTGCAAGTCCGGGCCGACGGGTTTTTGCATCATATGGTTCGTAATCTGGTCGGGGTCCTACTGGCCATCGGTCGGGAGCAGCAAGAGATCGATTGGGCCCGCCAGGTGTTGGAGGGTCGGGAGCGTCGCCTCGGCGGTGTCACGGCGAAGGGAACCGGGCTGTATTTTGTCCGTGCGCGCTATGATCTGATCGATCTGCCAAATAGGCCAGCGGGTCCGAGCTTTATTCAGCCAATTATTGATACAATGACGAACCCTTTTGATCCGGTATAAAGCCATGGCTCCTGATTATCGTCGCACGCGTATTAAAATGTGCGGCATGACCCGCCCCGAAGACCTTATTGCCGCCTGTCAGCTCGGAGTCGACGCGGTGGGTCTGGTGTTTTATCCACCCAGCCCTCGATCGCTCACGTTGGCCCTAGCAGAACCCCTGGCCGCGTTGACCACGGCGTTGACCCGGCGTGTTGCGCTGATGGTGAATCCCGATGCCGGCTTTGTGCGTGAGGTTATTGCCGCAACACGGGCCGATATGCTGCAATTTCACGGTGATGAGTCGCCCGAATTTTGTCAGCAGTTTGGCAAGCCCTATATCAAAGCCTTACGGGTAAAAGACGCCGGCGCGGTGGTAGAGCTCGTTAGCCTGCACCGTGACGCGGACCTGATTCTGCTTGACGCCTATGTACCTGGCATTCCAGGAGGTACCGGCCACATCTTTGACTGGTCCCTGGTGCCCGACGAGTTGGCCGGCAAACTGATGCTGGCGGGTGGGCTAAAAGAAACCAATGTCTCTGTAGCCATCGAGCAGATAAGACCCTATGCTGTAGACGTCAGTGGCGGTATCGAAACGGCGCCTGGCATCAAGTCAGCGCAGAAAATGGCGCTATTTGTTCAGTCGGTGATGTCTGCGGATCAAACCGTCAATGAAATTTTGGCATAAGTGTGTCCGCCGTTCGGTGATTCCCGGACGGGGTGTATTCAATAATAATAGAACAATTCAAATTCATCACAAAGCGAGGGCATTATGAGCAGTTGGTTGGAGAAAATCGTACCTTCGATGATTCGGTCCGATGCCGACAATCGATCCAATGTACCGGAAGGGCTGTGGAAAAAGTGTCCCAAGTGCAGTGCGGTCCTGTATCGGCCTGAGCTGGAAAAAAACTCGGACGTGTGCCCTAAATGTGAACATCACATGCGCATTGGTGCCCGTCGCCGTATCGATCTGTTCCTGGATGCCGAAGGTCGGGTTGAAATTGCCGCCGATGTCAAACCGCAAGATCGCCTGAAATTCAAAGACGGTAAGCGCTATAAAGATCGTTTGGTCGCTGCGCAAAAGAAAACCAATGAACACGACGCGCTGATTACCGTTGAAGGTTTGGTTGAGGGCTTGCCGGTTGTGGTAGCAGCCTTCGATTTTAACTTTATGGGTGGCTCCATGGGTGCTGTTGTCGGCGAGAAGTTTGTGCGCGGCGCCAATGTTGCCTTAGAGAAGAACATCCCGTTCATCTGTTTTGCCACATCCGGCGGCGCGCGCATGCAAGAAGCCTTGTTTTCACTGATGCAGATGGCCAAAACCAGTGCCGTGCTGGAGAAGTTGCGCCAAGCCGGTGTGCCGTATGTATCGGTCATGCTCGACCCTTGTTTTGGTGGCGTCTCGGCCTCCTTGGCTCTGTTAGGCGATATCAACGTGGCAGAACCCTATGCTTTGATCGGTTTCGCCGGTCCGCGCGTTATCGAGCAAACGGTGCGCGAAAAACTGCCTGAAGGCTTTCAACGCAGCGAATTTTTGCTGGAAAAGGGTGCAATCGATATGATCGTAGCGCGGCATGATATGCGACCCCGACTCGCCGGTTTGCTGAAAAAGCTTGTGAATGCGCCCATCAATTGAGTCGCCATTGGCGCAATGGCTTGCGTATATAGAGGCCATTCACCCTCAGGAAATTGAGCTGGGTCTGGTTCGCCTGAGCGCTGTCGCAGCACGGCTGCTGCAGCGCGACCGGCCCCCCTTCGTGTTTACCGTTGCCGGCACCAATGGCAAGGGTACCACCACAGCGGCTCTGGCCGCCCTGAGTCGCGCCGCGGGCCAGTCGGTCGGTTGGTATTCCTCACCCCATCTGTTTCATTTCAACGAACGCATTCAAATCAATAACCAGCCAGTCAGCGATGACCTGCTAGTCCAAGCGCTGTGCGCGGTTGAGTTGGCGCGTGCCGAGACCAGTCTGTCCTATTTCGAATTCACCACACTGGCCGCCTTTTGGCTCTTTGAACAGGCCGAATTGTCGGTCTGGGTATTGGAAGTCGGGCTCGGCGGGCGCCTGGACGCGGTGAATATTATCGATCCAGATATTGCTGTTATTACCAATATTGGTCTGGATCACCAAAATTTCTTGGGGCCGGATCTGGCTTCCATTGGGCGTGAAAAGGCCGGTATTTGTCGGGCGCAGCGTCCTGTTGTGCTCGGTTCGAGCGACCTACCAGAAACCCTTAACGCCTATATTGACCAGGTCGGCGCCCAGGCCTATCGGTTTGGCGATCACCATAAGGTGGTCGGTGCAACGTTGGTGTGGCAAGGGGGTGAACTCGATGCTGGCGCGATCAGCATACCGCTGGCCAATGCTGCCGCGGCCCTGCAAGCCTTCAGTCTGTCCCCCTTTGCGCTGACGCCGGTGATGGCTCAAGTAGCCTTGCAGTCAATTCGACTGGCGGGTCGGATGCAGTCACGCGAACATAGGGGTCGACACTATATTCTCGATGTCGGCCACAATCCCCATGCTGCGGCCTACATCGCTCGCCAGTTCGGTGCACAAAAATTCCATCTGGTGCTGGGTATGGTCCAGGATAAGGACGCCAAGGGCTTTTGCTCGGCGTTGGCACAGGGGGCCTTGTCGATTAACTTTGTTACTCTAGCCGGCCCGCGCGGCTGCAGCGCAGAGCAACTCGCGCTGGCGACGGGGCGTGCCGACAGCCCGCAATTTGCGACGCTAGAGTTGGCCTTAGCGCAGCTGGATCGGGACTTTCCCGGCGAGCCGGTGTTTATCGGCGGGTCTTTCTACACAGTCGCTGCTGCCCTTAATTTGCTGGAGAACTGATTTGGAACGTAAATTACAACAGCGAGTCGTCGGGATTCTAGTCTTGGCCGCCGCCGTACTGCTGATTGCCCCGGTCTTGTTCGATGCCGAAGGGCGTATCCCGGTGCAGATCACCCAGATCCCGCCAAAGCCGAAAGTGCCCGATTTATCGAATCTTCCCAGCCCGGTGTCTGCGTTCGAGACCAGGGTCGAAGCCGGTGACGCACTTGTGGCGACGGAGCCAGTTGAGGCCGCGCAACCGGTCGTTGCTGAGCCGCCGGCAAGCGCACCGATCGCCGTGCCGGCGTCGAGCAGCGCCACGCAATCTCGATTGTGGTCGGTTCAGGTGGCCAGCTTCCGAGAGATTGACAAAGCCAATGTCCTGCGCGACCAGCTGCGAGCTGCGGAGTTCGAGACCTATATTCGCAAAAAACTGCTTTCCGATGGCACCATCTTTACCCAGGTATTTGTCGGGCCGGTGCCCACCAAGCAGGTAGCGGACCGACTCAATGGCCTGGTGAAGACGAAATTCAGTCTTCAGGGATTAATTGTCCGCTATCGAGAATGATTTATTGACCTATTGGTTGGGTATTATTTAAGGCATTCACAAAATGATGATACCTGTTAGAATGCGCGCGATTTCACTGCCGGAATGACTATGACGTTAATCGATTGGATCATCGCAGGCATCTTGCTTGTCTCGTCACTGATCAGCATTAAGCGAGGTTTTACCAAGGAAGCCATGTCATTGGCATCTTGGGTTGCCGCGTTGCTGATTGCGCGCTTGTTCAGCGATAAGCTGGCCGTGCTGATGGTCGATTGGCTGGCCAATGATGTTCATCGCTATACGGCGGCCTTTGTTATTCTATTTATAGCCACCCTAATAGTCGGCGCCCTAGTCAACCACCTGTTGGGTGAGTTTGTGCGCATGACCGGCCTGACCGGAATGGATCGGGTGTTGGGGGTGGTTTTTGGCCTGTTACGGGGTCTTGTGATAGTCGTTGCCATTTTAGCCTTGGGTCGACTATTTGCATTGGACCAGTTTTGGCAAGATTCAATGGTGTTGCCTTATTTTGAACCGGTGATTCGATGGACTGGCGAAAATATTCAAAAGGCATCGGGTGCAATTTTGTCAGTTGGAGGAGAGTAACGCATGTGTGGTGTAGTCGGGATCGTGGGTCAATCACCGGTCAATCAGTTGTTATATGATGCTCTAACCGTGTTACAGCATCGCGGTCAGGATGCTGCGGGTATCGTCACCGAAGACAAGGGTAAGTTTTTTCTGCGCAAAAGCAATGGCTTGGTGCGCGATGTCTTTCACAGTCGCCATATGCAGTCCTTGGTCGGTGATATCGGTATCGGTCATGTGCGCTATCCGACCGCCGGCAACAGCAGTACTGCTGAGAGCCAGCCTTTTTACGTCAATTCACCCTACGGCATTGTTCTGGCCCATAACGGCAATTTGACCAACTCGATCGAATTGCATCAGGCCCTGTTTCAGTCCGATTTGCGTCATATCAATACCACCTCCGATTCAGAGGTCTTGCTCAACGTATTTGCCCATGAATTGCAGCTTCAAGCCAAGCTCAAACCCGAACCCAAGGATATTTTCCTCGCGGTTGCCGGGGTCCATCGTCGCTGCCGTGGGGCTTATGGTGTGGTCGCGCTGATCAGCGGTTTGGGCATGGTTGCCTTTCGCGATCCCAATGGTATTCGCCCCCTGGTCTATGGCAAGCGTATTGCGGACAACGGCGCCATCGAATATATGGTGGCCTCGGAAAGTGTTGCCCTGGACGTGATTGGCTTTGAGCTGATTGCCGATGTGGCCCCCGGTGAAGCGATCTTTATCGATGCCGCCGGCGAACTGCACGTGCAGCAATGCGCCGAAGTGGTTAACAAAACGCCGTGCATGTTCGAGTTTGTTTATTTTGCCCGACCCGATTCCATCATCGATGGCATCTCGGTCTATAAGGCTCGGCTGCGCATGGGCGATGCCCTGGCAGAGCGCATCCTAGCGTTACGCCCGGATCACGATATTGAGGTGGTTATACCGATTCCGGATACCAGTCGCACCTCGGCCCTGCAATTGGCCAATCGATTGGGCGTGAATTTCCGCGAAGGCTTTATGAAGAACCGCTATATCGGCCGGACCTTTATTATGCCGGGCCAAACCGAGCGGCGAAAATCGGTGCGCCAGAAATTGAATGCCATCGGTCTGGAGTTTAAGGGCAAGAATGTCTTGCTGGTCGATGACTCTATTGTTCGTGGCACCACCTGTTATGAAATCATTGAGATGGCCCGTGATGCGGGCGCGAAAAATGTCTACTTCGCCTCGGCGGCACCGGAGGTTCTGTACCCCAACGTCTATGGTATCGACATGCCGGCGGCCAAGGAGCTGATCGCGCACGGTCGCACGACCGACGAAATACGCCAGGCTATCGGCGCCGACTGGCTGGTGTATCAGAAGCTGGAAGATCTCAAAACGGCAACGCAAACGAAAAAGTCCGATGTGCATGATTTTGACTGCTCGGTTTTCGATGGTGCCTATGTCACCGGCGATATCGATCAGGCCTATCTGGACGCGCTCGAGACTTTGCGCAAAGACGACAACAAAAGCAAGGTGCTGGTCAGCGACTCCTCGATGGTCGACCTACACAATGACGATGAGGGCTAAGCCGCCTAGATTCCAATGAGGCCGCCTTGAGCGGCCTTTTTTTTGGCCGCCGTTTGGGGGAAATATCCGGCCGGACCGATGGGGTTTTGCTATACCTAAGGGGACGGGGTCTGTTCTAGCCGGTTATTCTGGCGGTCTGGTTCCATACTATTCTCGGACGGAGCAGACCATAGATGACAGCCATTGCCGCGCTAACCGCACAACTTATGCAGCAGGGCGGTCTGGTGGTGGCCGGCAAGTCGGACCAGATACGCCTAATCTGGGTCGCGCTGCTCTGTGGCGGCCATGTTCTGCTCGAGGACGTACCCGGCGTCGGCAAAACCACACTCGCTCAAGCTCTGGGTCGATTGCTCGGCCTGGACTATCAACGTGTTCAGTTTACCGCCGACCTGTTGCCCGCCGATGTGATTGGCGCCCAGATATTCGATCGAGATCAACAGGACTTTCGTTTTCACCGCGGGCCGGTCTTTACCCAGCTGCTCTTAGCCGATGAGCTCAATCGCGCCACGCCTAAGGCCCAATCGGCGTTATTGGAGGCGATGGAAGAGCAGCAGGTGTCGGTCGACGGCCAAACCATGGCCTTGCCCAAGCCTTTTTTTGTCATCGCGACTCAAAATCCCCAGTCTCAGTCGGGTACCTATCCCTTGCCAGAATCCCAGCTCGATCGGTTTTTCATCCGTATCAGTCTGGGCTACCCCGACGCCGCGGTCGAACAGGACTTGCTAATGGGCAAGCTCGGTCGACAGCGCATGGCGGACCTGGTGCCGATATTGCTGCCGGCCGATTGGCCGGAGCTGTTAGGTCAGGTCCAACAGGTCGAATTAAGCGGCGCGGTACTGGGCTACATCATGCGCTTGGTGCAGAAAACCCGGGATCCGGCTCTGTGCGTGGTGGGGTTGTCGCCTCGGGCGTCGCAGTCGGTCGCGTTGGCGGCGCGGGCCTATGCTCTGAGCTTTGGTCGCGATTACGTGGTACCCGATGATGTCCAGGCGATTTTCCCCGCCGTTGCCGGGCACCGCCTGAAGGCCCTGAGCGCTATGAGTAGCGAATCCTTGCTGACGCTGATCCTCGACTCGGTCGATGTGGTCGGTACCCGCTAGTGGCTGTGAGTCGAGTTCGCCTATGGATGCACCGCAGGTTAGGGCTATGGCTGGAGCGCCGCCTGCCCCTGCAACGCTCGGTGACGCTCAATCAAGCGCGCATCTTTATTGTCCCAACCCTTCAGGGCGGTATCCTGCTGCTAGTGGCTCTATTGATTTTACTGTTGGCGATTAATTTTGACAGCGCATTGAACTACGCCCTGGGCTTCTGGCTGATTGCCATGTTGTGGGCCAGTGTTCATCTGACCTATCGCAATCTTAGTGGTCTGTGCATCAGTGGCCAGGTCGGCTCGCTGGTGGAGGTTGGTCAGATGGCCGAGATCAGCCTGTTACTGAGCGCACCGCGTAATCAAAATCGAGGCCCATTCGAAGTGATTCATAAGCAGTGGGGGGTGGTATCGGTGGCCATGAACGGGCCATCGGTGACGGTGCGACTGCCCTTGCTGGCGCGGGCGCGCGGCCCGATAACAGCGCCCCGGTTCCGCATCGAGAGTCGCTTTCCCTTCGGCCTGATCGTGGCCTGGTCTAACCTGAAAATCGATGTCCAAGCCTGGGCTTATCCTCTAGCCGTGCAATACGACCGGCAACTGGCCGGGGGTGGGCACGAAGCCGAGCAGAACCCGCCTAACGACCCATTTTACCGCGCTGGCAGCGAAGATTTTCACAGTTTACGGCCCTATGTCGCCGGCGATGCCATCCATCGGTTGCACTGGGCGAGCTTTTCACGCGATCAGCTGGTGGTCAAGGCTTTTACCGACTATCAATCGGGCAATGACGTTCTCGATTGGGATCAGTTCCCCGGATTAGCGGACGAAGCGCGGCTCTCGGCGCTGGCCTATCATAGCCAGCTGATGACTGAGCAACATCAGGCCTATGAGCTGCGCTTGCCGGGCACGGTGGTGTGCGCCGACCAGGGCCCGGAACAGCTCGCGCGGGTGCGTCGAGCCTTGGCGCAATTCGGTTATGACTGATAGCACCTATATCCCGCCGCATCTGCGGGCCCTGCACCAGGCCGGCCTGAAGTACCTGCTGCTGGTGCAATTGATGACCCTATTGGCCTTTCTTCCCTATTTGCCCGGTTGGTTTTTCGCGCTGTTTCTCGTGGTCGGCCTCTGGCGTTGGCGGGTGCTGCACGGTCAAATGCGTAAGCCACCGGCCATGGTCCTCTGGGCGGCTGTGTTGATGGGGCTCGGGGCCTTGATGGCCTCTGGTTTGAATCGCTACTCGCTGGACAGTGCTGTCGCCCTCTGTCTGTTGGGTTATCTGCTAAAATCGCTCGAGGTGCTGCGCCGCCGTGATGGTATTTTTCAGATCTACTTGGGCTATTTCTTGGCCGGTGTCTTGCTGCTCTATCGATTCGATCCGATAGCGGCCCTGATCGTTAGCCTACTGTTGTTTTTTAATACCCTAGCCTTGCAGGCCGTTACCGCGGGCGGACACTATAACGCTCGGTATGGACTGACCCAATCGAGTCTTATCTTGCTTGCTGCGCTGCCCATTATGGTGGCCGGCTATCTGTTTTTTCCGCGCCTGCCGCCGCTCTGGCAGATCCCCAATGATCAGCGCGGGGCGCAGACCGGTATGACCGATGAGATCAGTCCCGGCTCGGTGGAGCGCTTGGCGCAGTCGGTCGCGCCGGTCTTTCGGGTTGCCTTCGATACGCCCTTACCGGCCCGCAATCAGTGGTATTGGCGCGGCAACACCCTGAGCGTCTTTGACGGTCGGTCTTGGCAAGCCGAATACCGCAGCGCTAACCCTTTTGCCTGGCCGTCGCAGGCGAAGTTACCCAGCGGAGTGGGGCCCGCGTCGCGTTATTCGGTGCTGATGGAAAACAGCGGCCAACGTTGGCTGTATTTTTTGGACTGGCCGAGCGCCATCGAGGCCGGCAAGGGCGTTATTTTGCCCGATGCGCGCGCCGCCAGCCGTACGCCGATCACTAGTCTGCTGCGTTATCGCGCGAGCAGTCACCGTACCGTCAACTGGCCCGATCAAAGCGGATTGATCGCGTCCAATGTGCTATTGCCGGAGCAGGGCAACGAGCCTTTGCGCCAATGGGCTCAGACCCAGCGCGCGCAATACGCCAGTGACGGCGACTTTATCGATGGCCTAATGCACCATATTCGAACCGAAGGTTTTTTCTACACCCTGCAGCCGCCGGCCTATCCGGGCGACCAAAGTCTGGCCGATTTTTGGCTCACCGGCCGCCGGGGTTTCTGCTCGCACTACGCCAGCGCGGTGGGCTATATTTTGCGCTCGGTCGGCATTCCCACCCGCCTAGTGGGCGGCTATCTAGGCGGCACCTACAACCCGACCGGGGATTATGTGCAAGTGCGCCAGATGGAGGCGCATGTTTGGCTTGAGGTCTGGCTCGGTCAAGGCTGGCAGCGTATCGACCCCACGGCGGCGGTAGCCCCCGATCGGATCGAGATGAACTTGGATACCCTGTTTCGCCGCTCCCAGCCCGGCGATCTGCCACTGTTGTCCCGAATGGGGTCGCTCAGCCTGTTAAATGGGCTGAGTCTTTACTGGGACTCGATGTTATATCAATGGCAGGTGTTGATTCTGGATTACGACAACAGCGTGGCCAAGGCCTGGTTCGAGTCGGCCTTTGGGCGCTTTTCACCCCTGAAGCTGGCCATCGCCATCCTCAGTTTGATGGCCCTAGTCGGCCTCGCC
>Ga0209304_1000999_pt1 | contig 18132 bp, 14 predicted proteins | sample COGITO_mtgs_1004_4_FD_184789 | JGI IMG/M metagenome (GOLD analysis project Ga0209304, IMG submission 184789) | Pelagic marine microbial communities from North Sea - COGITO_mtgs_100423 (SPAdes) (version 2) | ecosystem: Environmental > Aquatic > Marine > Epipelagic ...
CCCATCTGTTTGAAAACCCAGTTGAAGTTGTTACTGATGCAGGCATCAATTGGTCCTCAGTGTTTTTCTTATACCAAGATAAGTCAAACCCAACTTTGTTGTTAAACATTTTTGCTTCTAAACCAACTTCAATTTCCCTTGTTCTTTCAGGCTTTAAAGTTGCGTTGTTTTTAGTAGAACCGTATGAGAACAAACTTGCATTTCCGAAATTATTCAGAGTAGAGTAAGTATCATTTACGTTTCCAGCTGGGTTTACTGCTTTTTTGACAATATAATACACATCAATTTAAGGAGTTGTTTAGAAAGTAGCTGTTAAGCTTAGGTGTATTTTAGAATCCGAGAACTTGAAGTTTTGTTCTTCTGTTTTCCCATTGGCTAAGTTGAACTTTAAGAGTCCTGCATCTGTAAGGAGTCCAAATCCAAACCCAAACCCATAGAGTTTTTGATTCGATTGTGTAGGTGTTTCAAAATAGGCGGCATCTATGACAGAGTGTATATAAAGACTAGAGCTTAGTTGGTAACGGTATTCGGAAGCCAAAACCCCTAAATTTGTAGCATTGATGCTATTTTCTTCAAATCCTCTGATGGAGTTGATGCCTCCAAACCGGATGAGTTCGTTTAATAAATAGTTTTCTGAATCAATGCCCTGCACCTGAAGTCGCAGATAAAAACTATTCTTACGATTCAGGTTAAAAATTTTAGAAGCCTTTAAAAAATACGCTATTTGATTCGTTTTTGTGTCTATAGTTTTTCGATTAGATTTAGACAAACGAAACTCTAATGCGTTGCTTAGAGGAAATAGCAAATTTTGGGGTGTGAGTTCTTGGTAGGTGTATTTGAGTTCGTATGCACTCGTTTTATAGTCACGTACATCGCTAATCGTTTCTGGCAATAAAGCATTCGACTGCGTGGACCGAATCCCCAAAAAGACTTTCTGTTTTGGGTTGAGTTGGTAATACAGACTGGCCGCTTGTTCGGCTGTGGTGAAGGTGCTGTCTTTTTTAAATATATTTAATTCCAGCTCACTACCGATGGGGGTTTTAAATAAGTAGGGGAGGGTGAGTTGTGCCTCAAATGTTTTCAGGTCATTTTCATCACTCCTATAATTAAGACGAAAAGATTCTCCAAAATTTAAATTGTTTACTAAGTTTAGATTGAGGTAGCCATTGAGATCTAAATTTCCGGTCGTCTCATCTGAACCAAATCCCAAAAACCCATCAAAACGATTGCTTTTTATTTTTTCTAAATATAAATAGACACGCGTCGTATCCTGTGTAAATAGTACTTCTGCGGGTCGAAGTTGTTTGGTGAACCGAAGCTGGTTCAGTGCTTCGGTTTTAGTTTGAATCGCTTTAAGGTCAAAAGGCGTATTTTTTTTAATGCCTAAGTAGTGTTTGATAAATGAACGGGGGAATTTCTCATACCCTTTAATCTCCACAGATTGAAGTTGTCGGGACTGTTTTGTTTCTACATATAAATCTGCTCTGAGTGTGGACTTGCCAATAGGCTTTATCTTTTTCAATGAAACGGAAGCAAAGGGATAGCTTTTTGCGGTTAAAAACTCAGTGAGTGAATTGAGGAGTGTTTCGAGCGCTGAAACTTCTACAATATAATAAGGAGTACTTTCAAGATTCTTGACACCTTCCAATTCTAAAAACTCAAAAAGGGTTTTATCGGCATAGAGTCTAATAGATTCGTATTTTGGACCAAGGGATAGCTTGGCAATGATTAAAGGTGGGGTTTGAGAAATCTCAAAAACGCGCGCTTCGATATAACCGCGTTTGTACAATTGGTCTTTAAAGGATTCAACTTGAGCTTCTAGTGCCGCGAAGTTTTCAAAAGTTTTCGGATACCCTATAGTGTTGATTGTGTTTGTTTCAATAGAGTCATTGCTGATCATTTTTAATTGAAGCTGCTGTGCAGTACTCCAACTAAAAACTCCAAAAACACATAAAATCCTAACTAATAATTTCAATTGACGCGTCACATTTATAATTTCAATGTAAATCTAACGTAAAAAGGTTTCTAAATATTTAATCAGCAAAAAAAAACGTAAATATTTTAAAATTATAGGGTTATGATTTGAATAATTCATTTTAATGTGTACCTTTGCAGCCCTCTAAGAAGAGGATTTTAAAAAAAACAGTATATAGAATATGCCAACAATTTCACAATTAGTAAGAAAAGGAAGAGCCAAAATAACTAAGAAGAGTAAATCGGCTGCTTTAAATTCTTGTCCTCAGCGACGTGGTGTGTGTACTCGTGTTTACACGACGACTCCAAAAAAACCAAATTCAGCAATGCGTAAAGTTGCAAGAGTTAGGTTGACAAATGGAAACGAAGTCAACGCATACATCGGTGGTGAAGGACATAATTTACAAGAGCACTCGATAGTATTAGTTAGAGGTGGAAGGGTAAAAGATTTACCAGGAGTTAGATACCACATTGTACGTGGGGCTTTAGACACCGCAGGTGTTTCAGGTCGTACACAACGTAGATCTAAGTATGGTGCAAAACGCCCTAAGAAATAATTATTTTTAATTAAGAAGACATGAGAAAAAAACAAGCGAAAAAAAGACCGCTGTTGCCAGATCCGAAATTTAACGATCAATTGGTAACACGTTTCGTTAACATGATGATGTGGGATGGCAAAAAGTCAACCGCATTCAAAATTTTTTATGATGCGATTGAAATCGTTGACGAAAAGAAAACTGACGAAGAAAAAACAGCTTTAGAAATCTGGAAAGATGCTCTATCTAATGTGATGCCACACGTAGAAGTACGTAGCCGTCGTGTTGGAGGTGCCACCTTCCAAATTCCAATGCAAATACGACCAGATCGTAAAATATCAACTGCGATGAAGTGGTTGATTAGTTTTTCAAGAAAACGTAATGAAAAATCTATGGCTTTAAAGTTAGCCTCTGAAGTTTTAGCTGCGGCTAAAGAAGAAGGTGCTGCTGTTAAAAAACGTACAGACACTCACAAGATGGCTGAAGCGAATAAAGCATTCTCACACTTTAGATTTTAATTAGAGATGGCAAGAGATTTAAGATTCACAAGAAATATTGGGATTGCTGCGCACATTGATGCAGGAAAAACCACTACAACGGAGCGTATTCTTTATTATACAGGAGTTTCTCACAAAATTGGTGAAGTACATGATGGTGCTGCAACAATGGACTGGATGGAACAAGAGCAAGAACGTGGTATTACTATTACGTCTGCTGCAACCACCTGTGAATGGGAATTCCCTACAGAAAATGGCAAGCCTACGGAAGATGCGAAGGACTACCATTTTAATATTATTGATACTCCAGGCCACGTTGATTTTACTGTTGAAGTAAATCGATCTTTACGTGTGCTTGATGGTTTAGTATTCTTGTTTAGTGCAGTTGATGGTGTTGAGCCTCAATCTGAAACAAACTGGAGACTGGCCGACAACTATAAAGTGCCAAGAATTGGTTTCGTCAATAAAATGGACCGTCAAGGATCTGATTTTATGATGGTTTGTAGCCAAGTAAAAGAAATGTTAGGCTCTAATGCAGTGCCTATTGTTTTGAATATTGGTGATGAAGAAGATTTTAAAGGTATTGTAGATTTAGTTAAGAACCGTGCTATTATCTGGCATGAAGAAGGAATGGGAGCAACTTTTGATGTTGTTGATATTCCTGATGATCTTAAAGAAGAAGCAAAAATCCTTCGTGCGAAGCTAATTGAAGAAGTAGCAAGTTACGATGAAGATCTTTTAGAGAAATTCATGGAAGATGAAGATTCTATTACAGAAGAAGAAGTGCACAATGCATTGAGAGCTGCTGTTATGGACATGGCCATCATTCCTATGATCTGTGGTTCCGCATTTAAAAATAAAGGAGTTCAGTTTCTTTTAGATGCTGTATGTCGTTATTTACCTGCTCCAACAGACAAAGAAGGTATTGTGGGTATGAATCCAGATACTGAATTAGAAGAAATACGCAAGCCAGATGTAAAAGAGCCGTTTGCGGCACTAGCATTTAAAATTGCAACCGATCCTTTCGTAGGACGTTTAGCTTTTTTCCGTGCTTATTCTGGTCGTTTAGATGCAGGGTCGTATGTGTTAAATAACCGTTCTGGTAAAAAAGAACGTATTTCACGTATCTACCAAATGCATGCAAACAAGCAAAATGCAATTGACTATATCGAAGCTGGAGATATTGGAGCTGCTGTTGGATTTAAATCCATCAAAACAGGAGATACATTATCAGCTGAAAAACATCCTATTGTTTTAGAATCTATGGACTTCCCGGATCCCGTAATTGGTATCGCAGTGGAACCAAAGACCAAAGCAGATGTTGATAAACTAGGTATCGGTCTTGGTAAATTAGCTGAAGAAGATCCAACGTTTACAGTTCGTTCTGACGAAGCTTCAGGGCAAACGATTATTTCAGGAATGGGTGAATTGCACTTAGATGTCATTGTAGATCGTTTACGTCGTGAATTTAAAGTAGAAGTAAATCAAGGTCAACCACAAGTTGAATTTAAAGAAGCAATTACACAATCGGCTAATCACAGAGAAGTTTACAAGAAACAATCTGGTGGTCGTGGAAAATTTGCGGACATCGTATTTACAATTGAGCCAGCAGACGAAGGTGTTGTAGGACTTCAGTTTGTATCTGCGATCAAAGGTGGAAATGTACCAAAAGAATTTATTCCTTCTATTGAAAAAGGATTCAAAATGGCAATGGTCAATGGGCCGCTTGCTGGTTACGAAGTGGATGCTGTAAAAGTGACTTTAAAAGATGGATCTTACCACGATGTGGATTCGGATCAACTCTCTTTTGAATTAGCCGCGAAGCTAGGATTTAAAAATTCAGCCAAAGCAGCCAAAGCAGTGATCATGGAACCAATCATGAAATTAGAAGTTATTACTCCTGAAGAAAACATGGGAGATATTGTAGGAGACCTTAACCGTCGTCGTGGACAAGTTAGTGACATGGGCGATAGAGCAGGAGCAAAAACTGTAAAAGCTACAGTGCCTCTTTCAGAAATGTTTGGTTATGTAACCACCTTAAGAACGCTATCATCTGGTCGTGCAACTTCCACTATGGAATTTTCACACTATGCTGAAACACCTTCAAACATCTCAGAAGAAGTTATTAAAGAAGCTAAAGGAATCCAATCTTAAAAGTTAAGAACATGAGTCAAAAAATCAGAATAAAATTAAAGTCTTACGATCATAACTTAGTAGACAAGTCTGCTGATAAGATTGTAAAAACCGTAAAAAGTACAGGTGCTATCGTAACGGGTCCAATCCCATTACCAACCCACAAAAAACTTTTCACTGTATTACGTTCTCCACACGTTAACAAAAAATCGAGAGAACAATTTCAATTAAGCTCTTACAAAAGACTACTAGATATTTATAGTTCTTCATCCAAAACAATTGATGCTTTGATGAAACTTGAATTACCGAGTGGTGTAGAAGTAGAAATTAAAGTATAATTACGACAGGTGTCGATTTTGAAACTAACACCTACATTTTTGAATAAAAAAAACAGTGCTAAATTTTATATTTGGCACTGTTTTTGTATATTATGCCACAATATATTACTAACCACAGTTCTCCCCAGAACTAAAAAACCTGCTTATGAAACATTTTACCTTATGTGTTATTTTGTTGCTTTCAGTAACGAGTATAACTTCTTTTCAGAACAATGACAACACCCCTTCTTCAGCCGATTTTTTAAATTATCAAACAACAGGTCCAAAACACTCCAAAATAGTGATTGGCTACTTTGCTCAATGGGCCATTTATGCGCGTGATTTTAATGTTATAGATGTAGAAGCTGATAAACTTACGCATGTACTATATGCTTTTTACAATCCAGTTTATGACACTTCCAACGATTCAGCTTCTATACAAAGTTTAGATCCTTGGGCGGATACTGGGCATGATGAAAATAACTTGCTTTCAAATGCTGCTGTAAAAGGAAATATTGGAGAGTTAAAAATATTAAAAGAGAGGAATCCGCATTTAAAAATTCTAATTTCTGTAGGGGGGTGGACAAAGTCTCAACATTTTCCTGAAATAGCGGCGAGCCAAAATGCAAGAACAACTTTCGCACAAAGCATGGTTGATTTCATGACTTTGTATCCTTGGATTGATGGTTTTGATCTTGATTGGGAATTCCCAATTACGGGAGGTACCGAAGGCCAAGAAAAAGTTAATGGTTTAGTAATTCCTGCACAACCACACACAACCAATGACCATAAAAACCTTGTTTTCCTATTGAAAGATATAAGAGCTGCTTTTGACTCGAACGGTATGCAAGCCAAAGAGCTTTCTATTGCGATGGGGAACAATGTAACAAATGCTGCAAGTCAGTTTATAGGGCCTAATAATCAAGCAGCAAACAACATGACAACCAACATCATGGATTACTGTAATTTCGTTACTTGTTTTGGCTATGACTTTGGAGGGAATTGGTATGATAAAACATGTTTTAATGCGCCATTGTTTGGGGGCGATAATGTAAATGATCCCTTACACAATCCATCTGGAAGAAATCAAGTATTAGATGAATTAATAAAGCTATACCTAATAGAAGTTGGCATCCCAGCCAATAAGTTTGTCATGGGAGTTCCGTTTTATGGAAAAATATTTGAAGGTGTTGCGGCAACTGGAGTAGATCCCAATAATCCTGGGCTCTACGAAAGTGAGTGCCCCAAGAACAACGAATCCAGCGTGTAGTTTGCCGGAGCCTCCAGTAGGAACTTGGGATGATATTGCTAATTATAATTGTGAAACAACGGGAGCTATCGATTTTTGTGATTTATTTCAAGGAAGAGCAACGAATCCACATCATTTTCTAGACCCAACAAATCCACTTGCAGTTTCAACTGCTGCCGCTATAGCTGGTTGGGAACGACGTTGGCATGTTGATGCTCTTGTTCCTTACCTTTATAACCCCACTCAACAAAAGTTTATCAGCTATGAAGATACTCAATCCATAGATTTAAAAGTTAAGTATGCATTGTCACAAAACTTGGGGGGTGTTATGATATGGGAGCTTTCTCAAGATGCTCGAAACTCTACCAACGGTCTTTTAGATACTGTAGAATCTACCCTCGTAAACTCAGAATTCAGCATTACATTGAATTTTAAGAATCCAACCGCTGTGCCTATACAAGGAATTAGAGTAGAATTACGAGATGTCGGTGGTACAGTATTAGAATCTCAAACTACAGCTGCAAATGGCCAAGTAATTTTTAACAACAAAACAGGCTTTTTAGCTTACACTATAAATTATTCTTATAATAGCTATGCTTTTTTACCTAGTGATGTGAGTTATGCCCTTTTAGAGTTTGACGGGGATAAAACTATAAATGTTATAGGTTCAGATCAAACGTCTATGATACAAGGAAGTGTTAAGGAAAATGGACAGCTACTAGCCAATGTTGATGTTGTCTTAAATAATAGTAGTAATGTCGAATTAGAACGCCTTACTTCAGCCGATGGGAATTTTAATTTGAGTTCTGTAATAGACAACCTCGACTATTCTCTAACTGCAGAAAAAGATTTTTATTCCTTTACTGCGTTGACATATACCAACTTTAACTCTGACCAGACAAATCAAGAAATAGTAGCTACACGAAATTCTCATACAATTTCAGGAATTGTAACCTCCGCAAATACAGGGATGTCAGGGGTGAGCTTACAGCTCACAGGAAACAGTCAAACTTATAATTCTATGACGGATTCTAGTGGAAATTATACTTTTAACAATGTTCCAGCAGGATATGATTATGTAGTGACGCCTAGCTTAAACAACATCGTATTTAAACCTACAAGCATCAGCTTTAGTATGCTAAATGCAAATGGCATTGCCAATTTTGAGGAAAATAAAGGCCTCATATATGGTACGGTAAAAAACGGGATAACCCCGGTAGCTGGTGCCAAGTTGAATTTAATATTACCATGGACCGACAGTACTCATGGCTATAAACAAATACCTAAAACTGCAAATGCTAATGGAGAGTATTTCTTTACCGAAACGGAGTTAGATGGTTATAATATTATTAATTCATTAAAATTAAATGATTATGATAATAATAATACGGTTTTCTACCCTATAAGTGTAGCGAACATAGCAATTACCACAATGGCCCAAGAATATAATTTCAATGCGCAACTTGTAAAGCCAGAGGTCACTATAAATGCGCCCAATCAAGCTACTTTAGCGAATGCTTATGGAACCAATGTAAACTTAGAAGCTATGGTGGGCTTAAGTTTTGACGATGGCTCTACAACAATAAACAGCGTTACTTTTCAAATAGATAATACCACCATTGCAAACACAAACAATCAAAATATATATTCAGCAAATTGGGCTCCACAAGACTCAGATTACAATGCCTCACACACCTTAAAGGTGACTGCTCAAAGCTCTAATAATGAAACTGCCACAGAGACGTTTCAATTTACTTTAAATTGTACGGGAACCAATTGCCCCAATGTATTGCCAACGATTGTATGGGACACTCCTGTAAATACGAATATTAGTCAAAATTCAGGCTTCCAACCCATAGCAATACAGACTACCGTGACAGACACAGACGGAACGATAGCTTCCGTTTCAATTACAATTGATGGCACAACGACAAGTATGTCATCTGGAGCCAACAATACATTTACATATAGTTTTACGCCCACCAATCACCAAGCATATCCACTTACAATTACGGCTACAGATAATGATGGGGGGGCAGTGAGTCTTGTCAAGACCCTAAATATTATCGATTCTCCATTTGTGCCGCTACCTAGTGGGAATATTATTTTAGGCTATGCTCACTCTTGGGAAAATACAGCAGCACCATTCTTGTATTTTAGGGATATGTTAACTTCAAAGTATAATGTAGTGATGTATTCATTTATAGAAACAGTTGGTCAAAATGGGTACACGCCTCAGTTAACAATTAACTCACCCAGATATCTAACGAATGGGGTTTATGATAAACAGCTGCTTAAGGATGACATTAATAGTTTGAGAAGTCAAGGTATCCCTGTAATTGTATCCATAGGAGGGCAAAATGGTCATGTAGAGTTAAGTACTGTTGCACAAAAAAATGAATTTGTTCAAGGGCTGAAAGACATTATTGATGAATATGGTTTTGATGGTATTGACTTAGATTTTGAAGGAGGTTCTATGGATTTCGGGGCTGGCGCCTTAACCGATTTTTCATATACAGGAATCTCTGCGTTTCCAAAACTTAAAAATGTAGTAGATGCTTTTAAAGAACTAAAGGCACATTATGGAGCTAATCTTATTTTAACATGTGCTCCTGAAACCTTTTACGTTCAGGTTGGGGGCTCAACATATACCAATACGGCTGGAGCTTTTTTACCAGTGATTCATAACTTGCGTTCTGAATTAGATTTAGTGATGGTGCAACTTTATAATACGGGATCTGTCACTGCATTAGATGGACAAGCGTATTCTCAAGCAACCCCCGATTTTCTAACGTCTATGTCAGATATGTTAATCACAGGTTTTAATGTAGCTTCAACAGGATTTAATTTTCCGGGATTACCAGCCTCAAAAATTATGGTTGGTATTCCAGCGTGCCCAGCAGCGGCACCTGCCGGAGGATATTTACAACCTTCAGAGACGATCAAAGCCTTGGGTTATTTGAGGTTTGGAACAACCTTTTCAGGGAGGAGTTACACATTGCAAAATGGCCCACATCCAGGTTTAAGAGGGGTGATGACATGGTCTGTTAACTGGGATGCGGCAGCCAATTGTGCCTCTGCGTATGAATTCTCTACAGATTATTTCAATTATTTTAGTTCAACGTTCAGTGTTGATGACCAAGTTAAGAGTGAAGTGCCAAAAGTCTATCCAAACCCTTTAGAACACAGTATAACAATTAAATCTCCACACAAAATCAACGAAATAAATATTTTCGATATCAAAGGTAATAGGTTATATCATAAATTAAACCCCGACACTTCTAGTATCGATTTAAGTGCCTTTGAAAGTACCCTTTATATAATGGAACTAAAAACGGAGTCTGGTATATTTTATAAAAAAATCCTTAAAAAGTAACCCCAAACCTAACCCTCAATTTCTTCTAAAATGAAAACATCTTTTATCTCTTTGGTATTTCTGTTTGTGAGTTATTTTACATTTGCCCAATTTGGAAATGATTGCGGAGTCCCTGTCTGGGATGCAACCAGAAACTATTCGATCGGATATCATGTATATCATACTAATAACGTTTACAGAAACGCAGGGTATGTGAACGCTAATACTGCCGCACCAGATGTAAATCCTGCTTGGACGTTACTAGGGGCTTGTACCAGCAGTGTTGTCCCTGTTGCTTCGGATGCAGATTGTGCGTCTGCGACCGCTTGGGTTACACAACCTGGTGCCACAACCGGCTTTCCAACAGATGCCCTGGTAAGTTATAATAATGGGTTATATAAAGCTAAATATTATATTAATATAGATGTGAGACCAGATTCACATGATGCGTATACTTTTGAAGGTGTTTGTGTGAAGCCACCAACAGTCACATCAAATATCTCGGCCTCACAAAACTATACGATGGATCCGCTTCAAAATATTTTAGCAACTGCTACAGTTCAAGATTTCGGGGTTGATATTACAGAGGTCTTAATTACAATTCAAAAAGACGGAGTGGATGTTGTAAGTACAGTACTTTCCGAATCAACAGTTACAGCTGGTACTTATGATTATAATTGGCTTCCTACAGCCTATGGCGCATACACCTTAGTTTTTAAAGCGACCAATCAATCTAATAAAGAGGGGTTTTATAATGCTTCAATTATTATTAACAGACAAGTGCCACCCTCTATTAGTTTGGTTTCTCCAGCAGATGGAAGTCTCTCCTACTATACAGCGAGCCAACCCATCAGTTTAGTTTTTAATGCCCAAGTAAACGGGAATTTACCACCAAAAAAGGTCTATTATAAAACAACAGCTAATTCACAAGCTGTATATGCGAGCTATGTCAATAATAACTATAGAGCCTCTTGGACGCCAGCTCTAGATGGAATCACCACAATTACGGCTTTTGTTGAAGATGAAAACGCTAATATAGCAACTGTCGTTTTTAGCCTCGAAGCCTATAATTCAAATTGTGCGGCGCCAAATTGGTATAGTACAAGAAACTACCCATTTACCTCAGGGACTCCTAGCACAGTTTATTATAATGGATTTATATACGAAAACACAGCCTATGTAACTAGTGGCGGAAATCCACCCAACACAAATGCTTTATGGACAAATATAGGTACTTGTGTCCCAGCCAATTTAACAATTCAAACCAATTGTGATGACTTTATAGATTGGGTGTCCAAACCGGATAATTATGTAGGAAATGTAAATGTAGTGTATAATGAAGGCTTGTATAGAACATCCTACCCTATTGTTGGAACTGTGACTCCAGACCAATCTGATGCCTATGTTTTTTTAGGAATTTGTGTAAAACCACCAGTATTAACCTCAAGTTTTGAAGGTGCTAAAACTTTTATACAACCCACTCTGCAGACCATCAATATTTTAGCCACAATTGTAGATGTTGATTTTCCAATTAGCACTACAAAAGTATTCATCAAAAAATTTAGCCAAAGCACATTTCAGTCTTTTGACATGACCCTTGGTGCAAATAATCAATACACCTACGATTTTATACCAGATGCTTACACAGACTACAATATTAGAATAGAAGGTACAAATAGTATTAATTTAAGTTCCGAACTTATAGGAGCTATTAAAGTGGCGAAGAACCAGCCTCCAAACATTGCATTAACAACTCCAGAATCTGATTCAAGGTTTTTTCAATTAAATTTTACCCCCATAGTCATTCATTTTACAGCCAGCCAAACAGATCGACCGATACAAAGCATATCCTTATACGATGAATTCACAACGATCACATCTTCTGCTAGCGCCACGGCAACCTCTATTTCTTGGACGCCTTCTCAATATGGAATCACTAATTTAAGATTAGGAATTACAGATGATATGGGGACTTCTAATTATGTGTATTTAAAATATGAAATAATAGACCCTTCTAAAGAGTCGATTCTATTTGCCAATTTGCCCTATCAACTTAAAGGTTTAGAAGGTGTTACCAAAGTTTTTACTTTTGATAAAACCATTACAAGTGTCAAATCACGGGATTTAACACTGACTCAGTTTTCTTTTGCAAATTCTAAACTAACCGTCAACTCCAATAATCCAGGGAGAACCGGTCTAGAAATCACAACATCCGATGGCGACAAGTATTACATCGGACTCCGAATTGATAATGCAGATGGCACCGTGCCTAGATACCCCACTCATATTTCTATAGGCTCTGTCTCTGAAGATATCCCCGACGATGTAAACTTCTTTAATAACGGCATCAACAACACTAATTTAATGCTCAACAATCGAATGGACGTTCGATATACGTATATAAATGGAGGGCCATTAATCGGTTGGAACACATGGCAACCAGATAGAGTCATGAAGTTTGCAAGAAACAGTCTAAAGATGGGGCTGATGCCTGTTTTTATATTTTATAACATCCCTGATGGAGGAGAATCATACACTACAAATCTAGAACACATTCAGTCTCCTACCTATATGACAGCCTATTTTGAGAACTTAGAGCTGTTTTTAAATCAAGTAAGAGACATTGTAGGCGATGAGTTTTTTGGAGTCATTTTTGAGCCCGATTTCTTAGGGTATATGCAACAAAATTCAGAACCTGAAACCTTGGCAACTGCTGTAGGTGCAACAACGATTGGAACCAATGCTGGAACCCTTAAATCGCTTGTAGAACGCATCAACTTTGAAATCAATAAAAAACGAATTGATGATAATTTGAATTTAGAATTTGGGTGGCAAATGAACTTATGGGCAAAGCCGAATGTTGCAGGAGTCCGCGGAATTATTAGAGAAACAGACAATGTTAGCGGAGTTGGAGGTGGTGATTTTCAAACGCAGCTACAAAAGATAAAACAGACCGCAATTGATATTTATCGTTATAGTGAAAGAATGGGGATCATGAGCCATAATGCAGATTTTATTTCCATAGATAAATATGGTCTCGATGCGTTGGGTTATAGCAATGCAAGCGACCCTGCCGATCCATCTTCTTGGACTTGGTTTTGGAATAATGACCACTGGCTCAATTACTTCGCTTTTGTCAGGGCTTTATTTGAAGAAGCTGGGGTTCATGTTATATTATGGCAAATTACCGTAGGACACATAAACGGCTCTACAACTATTAATGAGTACACCGGCACCAACTTTGCAACACTCCCAAATACTTCAAAATATTATGAAGATTCTGCATCCCCTTTTTTCTTTGGCGATGAAATCGATTTTTCAAATGATCAAGCACGGTTTGATTATTTTTCTCAAAACAAACATAACGATCCAAAGTTAATTTCTAACCCCACTAGTAAACATGTCACTTTCGGAAATCATTTTGAAGAACTCAATGATATAGGTGTGAAACTAGTGCTTATGGGAGCTGGTGTAGGAGACAGTACCGATGGAATTGGAGATCCAGTGGCTCCTGGAGCGACATTGACAGACGATCATTTTTGGATTCAAAAAGTGCAAGATTACTATATAAACCACCTTATAACAAGTACCCTTGGATTTGAGCCTTCTGATATTTCAGACCTAACACCCGACTTTACTGTTTTGATCGACAATCAACAACTTATAATTAAAAATATTTCAAAGGCTCCAAAAAATACCGATGTTTATCTTTTTGATCTTACCGGAAAACGCCTCATCGATAAACCAAATCAACAGATTGGAACGAGTGAAACCATTCGCCTAAGTCATACAATTCCATCCAACACCTTTTATATCTGTATTCTCAAAACAGAAGGAAGTGTAGGCGCATTTAAAATAATTTCTAAATAATTTAGGTGAATAGATTAAATTTATCTAAATTTGCAGCTCGAAAAACATAGGTCACCACCTTAATTTTTGATATAATTGCTGAAAATCAGCGATTTACATGTCCCAAGCTGAGTGCAAGGGAAAAACGGAAAAAATACAATTCAGGGTTGAAACGTATTTTGACCCTTTGTTTTGGAATAAAAAGAGTTAATTAATAAATATATAAATATGTCTGGGTTAATAGGAAAAAAAATCGGAATGACCAGCATCTTCGACGCGAATGGTAAAAATATGCCATGTACCGTTATAGAAGTTGGGCCATGCGTTGTTACCCAAGTCAGAACCGAAGAAGTTGATGGCTATTCAGCCCTTCAGCTTGGTTTCGATGACAAGACAGAGAAAAGTGCTACGAAAGCTGACTTAGGTCACGCCAAAAAAGCAGGTACTTCTGTTAAGAGAAAAGTCGCGGAATTTAAAGGATTTGATGAGGAGTACAAATTAGGAGACACCATAACAGTAGAGCATTTTGCCGAAGGCGAATTTGTTGATGTTTCTGGAACTTCAAAAGGTAAAGGATTTCAAGGGGTTGTAAAACGTCATGGATTTGCAGGTGTGGGTCAAGCGACTCACGGACAGCACAACCGTTTACGTGCACCAGGATCTATTGGTGCGGCTTCGTATCCAGCTAGAGTTTTCAAAGGAATGAAAATGGCAGGACGTATGGGAACCGACACAGTTAAAGTTCAAAATTTAAGAGTTTTAAAAGTAGTAACTGAAAAAAATCTACTTGTGATCAAAGGATGTGTTCCTGGTCCTAAAAACGCTTATTTAATCATTCAGAAATAATGAAAGTAGCAGTTTTAGATTTAAACGGAAAAGATACAGGTAGAAAGGCAGACCTTTCTAACGATGTATTTGCTATAGAGCCAAACAATCATGCGGTTTACCTAGATGTTAAGCAATATCTTGCTAACCAACGTCAAGGAACGCACAAGTCAAAAGAAAGAGCTGAGATTTCGGGAAGTACTCGAAAGATCAAGAAGCAAAAAGGAACTGGTACAGCCCGTGCGGGAAGTATCAAGTCTGGTGTTTTTAGAGGTGGTGGTCGCATGTTCGGTCCAAGACCTAGAAACTACAGCTTCAAGTTAAATAAAAATGTAAAGCGTTTAGCACGAAAGTCGGCCTTTACAATAAAAGCTTCTGAAAAATCAATTACGGTTATAGAAGACTTTACATTTGACACTCCAAAAACAAAGAACTTTACAGCTGTATTAAAGGCCTTAAACCTTGACAGCAAAAAGTCTTTATTTGTCTTGGGTGGCTCAAATAATAATGTATATTTGTCCTCGCGGAATTTAAAGGGCTCTGAAGTTTTAATAGACTCAGAAATAAGTACTTATAAAATATTAAACGCGAATCAAGTAGTGCTTTTTGAAAGCGCTTTAAAGAATATTGAAACGAATTTAAGTAAATAAGAAAACCATGAGTATCTTAATTAAACCAATAATCACAGAGAAAGCATCACAAGCGAGTGAGTTGAGAAACTGCTTCAGCTTTCAAGTGAATACGAAGGCGAACAAGGTAGAAATCAAAAAAGCAGTGGAAGCTGCTTACGGTGTTTCTGTTGAAAAAGTTCGTACAATAAATGTCCGTCCAGATCGAAAAACCAAGTTTACAAAAACGGGGATTCAACATGGTAAAACAAATGCTGTTAAAAAAGCACTTGTACAACTGGCGGAAGGTGAAACGATTGATTTATACGCTAATATCTAATTAGACAAACATGTCAGTAAGAAAATTAAAACCAATCACCCCAGGACAGCGATTTAGAGTAGTAAACGGCTATGATGCCATTACTACTGATAAGCCGGAGAAGAGTTTATTAGCTCCGAAAAAACGTTCAGGTGGTAGAAACAGTCAAGGAAAAATGACCATGCGCTATATCGGTGGAGGTCATAAGAAAAGATATCGTATCATCGATTTCAAAAGAGAAAAAGCTGGGATTCCAGCCGAAGTGAAATCTATTGAATACGATCCAAACAGAACTGCATTTATTGCGCTTCTGAATTACCAAGATGGTGAAAAACGCTATATCATTGCACAAAACGGTCTTCAAGTAGGTCAAAAGTTGGTGTCAGGTGTAGATGTTGTTCCAGAGGTTGGGAATTCAATGCCTTTAAGTCAAATTCCATTAGGAACTATCATCTCTTGTATCGAACTTCGTCCGGGACAAGGAGCTGTTATGGCACGTAGTGCTGGTGCATTTGCACAATTAATGGCAAGAGACGGTAAATTTGCTACGGTAAAATTACCATCTGGTGAAACGCGTTTACTATTGCTAGGATGTAACGCCACTATCGGAGTTGTATCTAACTCGGATCACCAATTATTGGTGTCAGGTAAAGCAGGTAGAAGCCGTTGGTTAGGAAGACGTCCAAGAACAAGACCAGTTGTTATGAATCCAGTCGATCACCCAATGGGTGGTGGTGAAGGAAAATCATCAGGTGGACATCCACGTTCAAGAAACGGTATTCCTGCTAAAGGATTTAGAACCCGTTCTAAGACCAAAGCAAGTAATAAGTATATTATAGAACGTAGAAAGAAATAATAAGACATGGCAAGATCATTAAAAAAAGGACCTTTCGTTCATTATAAGTTAGAGAAAAAAGTCGCTGCTAATGTAGACGCTAACAAAAAAACAGTTATCAAAACTTGGTCTAGAGCCAGTATGATTACACCGGATTTTGTTGGACAAACAATTGCAGTACACAACGGCCGCCAATTTGTACCAGTATATGTTACTGAAAACATGGTAGGTCATAAACTAGGAGAATTTTCACCAACACGTTCATTCCGTGGACATGCAGGTGCTAAAAATAAAGGTAAAAAATAAGAGCTATGGGAAGTCGTAAAAAACAAATGGCAGACGCTATTAAAGCTGGAAAAAAGCAAATCGCTTTTGCAAAGCTTAATAACTGTCCTACGTCACCAAGAAAAATGCGCTTAGTAGCTGATTTAGTAAGAGGCGAAAAGGTAGAAAAGGCACTTAACGTTTTGAGATTTAGTTCAAAAGAAGCATCACGTCGTTTAGAAAAATTAGTTCTATCGGCTGTCGCTAACTGGCAATCTAAAAACGAAGATGCAAACATTGAAGATGCGGATCTTTTTGTAAAAGAAATCACAGTAGATGGAGGTTCCATGTTAAAGAGACTTCGTCCAGCACCTCAAGGTCGTGCACACAGAATTAGAAAAAGATCCAATCACGTTACAGTCGTACTTGGAGCTAAAAATAACACACAAAGCAATTAATAAATGGGACAGAAGACAAATCCAATAGGAAATCGCCTTGGAATCATCAGAGGATGGGAATCTAACTGGTACGGAGGTAACGATTACGGAGACAAGCTTGCTGAGGATGATAAAATCAGAAAGTACATCTTTGTTCGTTTAGTAAAAGCTAGTGTATCTAGAGTGATTATCGAAAGAACTCTTAAACTTGTAACCGTTACTATCACAACGGCTCGACCTGGAATCATTATTGGTAAAGGCGGTCAAGAGGTAGACAAGTTGAAAGAAGAATTAAGAAAACTCACAAATAAAGAAGTTCAATTAAACATCTTTGAGATTAAGCGTCCTGAACTAGATGCGTTTTTAGTAGCAACGAGTGTCGCTCGTCAAATTGAAAATCGTATTTCTTACAAACGTGCAATCAAAATGGCCATTCAAGCCACGATGCGAATGAACTCTGAAGGAATAAAGATTCAAATTAGTGGTCGTCTCAATGGTGCTGAAATGGCACGTAGCGAACATTATAAAGATGGAAGAATTCCTTTATCAACATTTAGAGCTGACATAGACTATGCTTTAGTTGAAGCCCATACTACTTATGGTAGATTAGGGATCAAAGTATGGATTATGAAAGGTGAAGTATATGGGAAACGTGAATTATCTCCTTTAGTAGGTCTTTCAAAAGGACAAGACAAAGGAAACCGTTCATCGAACTCGAAACCTCGCCGTAGAAAGTAATTTTTTATAAATTAAAAGAAAATGTTACAACCAAAAAGAACAAAATTTCGTAAAGTCCAGAAAGGACGAATGAAAGGAAACTCCGAGAGAGGACATCAACTTTCTAACGGAATGTTTGGTATAAAATCACTCGATTCAAATTTTTTAACTTCACGTCAAATTGAAGCTGCTCGTATCGCTGCAACACGCCATATGA
>Ga0209304_1001001_pt1 | contig 18101 bp, 16 predicted proteins | sample COGITO_mtgs_1004_4_FD_184789 | JGI IMG/M metagenome (GOLD analysis project Ga0209304, IMG submission 184789) | Pelagic marine microbial communities from North Sea - COGITO_mtgs_100423 (SPAdes) (version 2) | ecosystem: Environmental > Aquatic > Marine > Epipelagic ...
TTTTGAGGAAATTTGTGTGTGTGACACGGCAAAATCTTTGTGCACACACCACCCTCCAAAAATCGAAGTTTTCCGCCGAAGATTCCTATCAGTACTTAGTTGTATATGTAGTATGGTTAAGTACTTATAATACGACTAATATTTGTATTTGTGTGTGTAACTCTACCACTCTATAATATTGGAAATAATTGAGGCGCGAAAACCATCCCATTTCCTTTTCAAACAGGAAAAACCGAAGCCACACGATGGTCAAATACCCCCCTCCGAAGCACCCGAGCATCTCAGAGCTGCGAGAGCGCACCAAAGAGGCCAGCGCGCGCGGTTTGGAGCCCAGAGAAGCGTTGGTGTGTGCGATGGAAGAGCTGAACCGCGCTTACAACCCGAAGACGCGGCGAGGCTCCGTGTCGCCGTGGAAGAAGCCGCCGGGTTTCGACCAAGAGTGGTGGAACGGGAGACTTCTCCGTGTGCGCCTCGGCGTCAAACCAACAAAGCGAGAGGTCGAGCGCGCGCGCGAAAAACGCGCTAGGTTCGCGGAAATGGTCTGGAGAACGGCGAGAGGGCACACCCTGTCCGTTCAGTCTCGAGGCAAGCGAGTAGATTGCGTTTCGAGCGCGCGCCCGCGTTCTATCCCGCTTATCAAACGCAAGCTTTTGTTCTCAGCTTTTCCGAGCGAGGAGGAGGCAAATTTGGAAGAGCTTTTGAGCAAAACCAGTGAAGCCGCGTCTTCGTCCCCTTCGCGGGTCGTGCTATCCGACGAGCACTTCGAAGATTGTCTGGGGTGCTTCTTTCCAGGCAAAGACGACGTGATTTGTACCCAAAGTGATAAGTGTTTGTCTGTGATTTTATCGGCAAAAAAAGTCTGAGGGGTCAAGAGCTCTTTCTTTTCTCTTGTCAGCTTTGCGGGTTGCAGGAGCGCCATCGCCGTCTGTTCCATGCGTGGTGGGAGGGAGAACGCGGAGTCTAGCATGAGAGGGCGGTCTGCTGGGTTCAGGGGAAATATACCGGGTGTGTTTGCGGGCGTAGCCATAGCGGTTTTATATTACATAAATATTTTTTTATATAGTTTTAATATTATTTTATATTTTAAAGGGCTATTTCGCCCCTGTTGATGGGAGCCGAGGGCAGGCTCATATTCTTCAACTCTTGAAACAGAATTTCGGGGTGTGCAGAAGGCGTAGTCTGCCCCAGCTTCACGATGCCCGTCTCGCGCAGCGCGGCTTCGACAAGCTCGCTGCAGTACCATTTTTTATGCCCGAATTGCAAAAACGATGTTGGCTGAAACAGGTTTGGCATGGGAGCAAACGGCACGCACGATAGTTTTCTTCGCAAAGGCTCCGTGAAAAAACCCGCCTTGTTGAAGGGCTCGTTTTGATGGTCTTTCATCCATTGTAAACAGGCCCTGGCTTGCGCACGGGTGCATTTCAGTTTTCGAAACTCCCAGTTCGACCTGGAGAACGACTTGTTCTCGTTCACGTGCACATTGGCGTCGTAAAGTATGGAACAAGCGGTGCCGCGCAGAGAATTGCTCTGTTCCTCGCGCTCTTCTTTGTGTACGTATCTTTCGTCAAACCGAGACTCTCTCTGGGGTTTAGAAGCTCCGCAAATCTCCACGTCTTTGTAGACCCTGTGGCCAAGCCTCAGAGACTTTACGGGGACCTCGGTGGGGACGAACAGGAGCTCGACGTGCACTTTGGGGGGCAAACCCGAGACGGTGGGTGGGCTTGTCCACGCGGCGCCTCTGTTCAAATAGTGATCCTCAAGAAGCTGGGAGCTGGCACCAAGGAAGCAGCAGTATACGTCCATCGGGCATTTCGTTGCACTTACAGACGTTTCTTTATATTTATACTTTTTGAGAATTACCCCGCGACATGATATCGCTCGGGTACATTGGTGCGTCCGCGTCCAAGTGGATTTTCACAGGGGCAAACTTCTTCGTTTCGAAGACGTGCGCCTTGGCGGACGCCACGGGGATCGCTACGGAGAATTCCACGGACGCGGGCTTGGGCGCAAACTTCATTCTCAATTTCTTGGGCGCAAACCGCGACACGAGGGACGCGCATTTCTTAAACATTGCCCTGGCATAGTGTTCCTTGTGCTGCTTGACGTGGTCGAGCGTCCACGCCGTGGCCACCGCCGTGGCCACCGGAATGGCTTGCGCCACCGGCGGGCGAACCGAGCTGCCCCCCAGGCTGCTCTCGAGGGAGCTTGGCTTATGCTGCAGTATGAGCTCCCATCTTTTTCTTAAATCCGAGTTGGGTTTTCCCGCTTTCTTGTAAAACGCAAGAACTTCTTCGACAAAAATTTTGTTGAAAAATTCACTCTCTTCGATCTTTGTATCAAAATGATGAATCAACTGGTCCACAATTTTTAAGCGCTGTTCGTCCGATTTGAAGTATTTGTCCTTCAACTTCATAGCCGCCCACAGACTTTCCACGCCGTTTTCCGCGTCCTCGTAAATGATATCGTAAATGATATTTTCTGCCTCGTTGTTCTCTTGCGTTGCGTTGTTGTACGATTCGTCGAAGTCAGACCCGCCCGAGCTCTCCTCTTCCTTCTTCTTCTTCTCTTCAATTTTTTGTTCGATTCTTTGTAACAAGTCTTTGACTTTTTCTTCGTGCGCAAATTCCTGCAGGTCGGTTATTACGTCTCCCCTGATTTTCTCCAACGTCTCGATGTCGTTGGTGTCGTCGAAAAGTAGATCGAGTTCGTCGTATCTTGCAACCGACGACGTCATCGTTTCCTCCTTCTCTGGCGTGTACTCGTGCCATGCCGGGGTTTTCTTGGCGTTTGCGATGATTTCGGACGCCGAGGGCCCCGCCTGTATATTTTCCAGCGACGCGCCTGCGGAGGCAACGACAGCCTGTCTTGACGCAATAGCCTTGTTGGTCTTAGCGATGTCTTGCTCTAGCTCTCGAGTGTTGTCCACTATTTCATCCTCCTCGGACTCTTCGGGCTCTGAATCGTCTTCCTCGGACGATGGTCCACGCTTGTATGCTTCTTTGTATGCGGCTCGTCTTTCCACAAATTCTTTTGCTGTCAGGGGAATCTTTACGGCTTTCTGAGTGGCCCTCTTCCGCCTAGCCTCGTTGGCTTTGTCTAGATTCTCGGCAAGTTGTTCTAAATTCGCTTTCCGCAGCAGAGCGGCTGCCTCTTGGGTGGCCCTTTCTTTTTTCTTGGCTTCTCTCTTCTGAGTGAGCAACTCCTTGCGTTTTTTCTCGCGTTTGCGCTCCGCTTTTGCCTTGTTGGCTTGTGCTAGCTCGCGCTGTTTCTTTCTCTTATGTTTTTCAAGCCTGCGTTTCTCCTCCGCCTCTTTGGCGCGTAGCTCCTCGAGTTGTTTTTTCTTGGCAAGATTTTCCTCTCTTTGGTCAATGACTTCGTCCACAAACTCAGGGTCCACGACGATGATTTTTTCAAATGTGTTTTCGATTTTATTCATTTGTCTCTGCATGTGCATGAGCAGTAGCTTGATGCCGCCCGCCGACCACCCCCGCAGGAACTCAAGGGACTTGTAGTCCGGGTGGTTGTCGGCGTAGGGGTCTGCGAGCGCAACGGCGTCAGCCCATAGTTCGTGTTCGCTCAGCTTTTCGCTGATTTCGAATTCCGGGAACAGAAGATGCATGATGGGAAAAAATTTCGCGACCTCGTTGGCCATGTGTTCGTGGTTCTCCACAAAAATAGCCTCTTTCGGAATCGGATCGGTGAATTCCCTCTTCCACCGTTCGATCTCCGCCTTCCACTCCTGGCAAAACTTGCGAATGTTCTCTGTGGCTGCCATTGCGTCTCTGACGATTTTATCTTCATCGACGAACACAGCCTTTTGGGCACTTTTCTTGGCCTTCTCGATTTTCCTTTTCGCATATTCGGAGATGCCCGTGTCCACAATGCGGTTTTTGATGCGGCGGAGAGTTTCTTCAACAGCGTGCGACGGGTAAGAGTTCCACTTTCTGGTTTTTCGGAGTTTTTTGCACATTTCGTTCGCTTCTCTTTTTATCCTGCTGTTAATCTCTGTGCGCGTTTTCTGAGGAGAATTAATGTTGAAAACTACGTCCCATCCGTAAATCCTGGCGAATTTGTCGGTGGCCTTTCTCATCGTGTACTCCTCCATCCCCTGTTTCATGGACTCTTCGATTTTCGCTCGCAGCACTTTACAGTCCTTTCTGATAGAGGCTTTTATGTTGTTTCTGAACGCCTCTCCCACGGTCCATCGGGTATCTTCGCCATCAGAGTCGCTTCCCGATACATTATCTTTGCCCACGGGCTGCGAGCTCTCCGCGACCCCGAGGCGGTAGCCGTTCGCGTATTCTTTTCCAAAGCCGTTGATAAGCAAGTCCACGCCTTCCCGTATTGGGAATTTGTCTGTTACGAGGAGACGCGTCGAAACGGATGTGGCTCTTTCCTCTTCTCTCTGCCTTGCCCTGTCAAGAAACCCGAGACGCCTTGCATTGTCAAAACTGGAGCCTAGGATTTCGACGTTGGTTAGCGTGAACATCTTTTTTATGGTGGTACAGGAAGAAGATATAGTTAAAAAAAAATAGACTTATTAGTAAAATTGTAAGCTCCTCTTCGGAAGTGCCCCACAGGCCACGCACACAAACTCTGAAAACGGGGGAAGAGAGGCGATCGCTTCGTTTGCCTGTACTAAGGTCACGGCTCTGATCCTGGCGGGGAGCGAGGAGCACCTTTGGGCTGGTTCTGCAGAGTGCAGCCGCGCCGCGTGCAAGGAGTCGCAGACAGCTGAGGGGCAGTCGGAGGCCAGTGCCACGGATCCCAGCGCGCGACATTTGCTGTGGTCGAGCATTTCCTGGTCTATCCCGTTTTCTCGCCAGTGCTTTACCAGCTTGCGGCTAAGATTCACCCCTTTCTCCACGAGTTCGGGGGCAAACGTCGCCTGCGTGACGAAACTGGACGTCGATGGGTCTACTGCGCCCGTGTTGCTGTAAATACCGTACGTCAGCCCCTTATCTTCACGTACATCTGCGTGTGTGTGTGTTTATGTGTGTGGTTGGGGTATTTCACAGAGTGAGTTTATAAAACACATAATAAATAACAATTGTGTCTGAAAAGACAACTTACGTTGCATTAGAATACTGGTAAAGCCTCCACCGAGCGCATCGACCGCAAGAGACAAAGGAACCGACCGCGGGTCGGACGCGGTTATTCCAGAGGCGCACCCCAAGATCATGGTGGCGCTTTTTTTCCCGTCCATTGGATGCAGTATAACTTTGTTGGCCTGCGGGCTGACGGACGGTACTTTCAAAGATATGTCGTGGGCGGGTCGCGTGTCACACTTGAAAAGTGATTTGATGTGCTCCAACGTGCTCCTATCGGGCCCAATACAAGTCACCCATGCTGGTCGTTCTGCAAATATTTTCAAGCAGGCAAGCGTGTTCGATTTCGTCATTTTTTCCAAGATGTTGCTCTCCTGTTCCCCGGACAGCCGTGCTCTTGGGTCTCCCTTTGCGTGGAAAAGGCACTGCGTGAACAGTTTGGACGCGGTGCCGTTGACGTCATAGTCCAACCCTACCGTTTCAGAGCTGATGTAGTGCTTTCTCCGTTCGAAATCCCCCCTTTTGGCTACGGGGTGGGTCAGCGTTCTGTGCAACAAGCTCATTATTTTTTTCACGTCCCTTTTTGAATTTACGTCAATGGCAAGTGTTATTCCAGTATGGTTGCCAACCAGTCTTGGCACGGCGCCGTTTTCCTCGAATATTTTTTGCAACCCCGCCTCATAGAGAACAGTGCCGTCTTCGAGTTTGACCCCTAGGGTTGCGATCGCGGCTGACAGTTTTGTTTCTATGTCCGTCCTTGACACTTTTGCTGGAATGTGCACTCTAAGACTCACTGTGTCCACGTTGGGGTCTACCATGAAAACAGACGATTCGTCCACTTTTGCTTTCTCGTAGGGCACTTGGTGCTGAGCAGCCGCCGTGAACTCTGCTCTGATCCTCTTTGCGCCTTTCGGGTTGTAGGGTGTGGACGTTGGGTCTGCGATGGGCATATTCATCAGCTCTGGCAAAACTTTTCCAATAGTGCATCGCCACGGAACGAAAACTTGCCTTGCCGTGGTTGCCACGTCCGCCAAAGTAATGGATTCCAGCGCCTTGAATCTCTCAAAGACGTCAAACGGAGAGTTGCAACGACTAAGGCTCTCAACGATGGCACTGGTGTACGACGTGCAGGACTTGTCCTTCTCAAGCGTCCATTTTCTGGCAAGAGCCGTCTTGGTGTTTGACAGCTGTTCGGCTGACATGCAGTAGTCCGACGTGCACGACTGCTGCGACAATCTCTGCATAACTTGTTTTTTAAGTCTTTGGCACCTTTGTGTGGAGTTGCTGCCAGACACCACCACCACCCAGACATTAAACAGGGTCTGACCGTAAACTCTTTCGTAGTCAATTTCCACGGAGTGCAAGTCTTCGTCGTTTCGAAGCATGTCTGCAAACATGCCGTTTTGCCCGCTAGACATCCACTGGCCAAGCACTTCGAGCGCGATGGCTTCTCTGCATACCCCGGAAGCCGGACTGCGATAACCAAGAAGAACGAGCGGCATTTCTCCTGCAATATCAACTGACCTTGCCCCTCGCTGCGGCTGGTCGTGCTCGGTCTCGGCGCGGTCTAACCCTGTCTCTGGGTCCACGTCTCTGAGACAGATCCCGGCCGGAAGTTTTCCAAAGCAAGAGTGTATCTTTGCAAGCAGTTCCTTTACTTCTCCAAACACACCGGAGATAACTATGACACAGTTGGCGCAGCAGTAGTTCTTTTTGTGGAATTTACGCAAATCTTCCGCGTGTTTCAGCACAGTTTGAATATCTTCCAAGGATCCGATGGTCGGCACCCCTGCGCTGCTCATGGGAAACGCCATTTTGAACACCATCTCTCTCAGCAACGAACTACTGTTATTCTTACCCCTTTCGTACTCATTTCTTACTACAACGTACTCGGTAGAGAGGCCAGAAAGCAGCGGGGCTCGGAGCCTGTCCGCTTCTATTTCCAAAGCCTTGTACAGTGTTTCTTTAGACGGCAGCGTGCTGTTGAATTCAGTTCTGTCTTTTGACGTAGAGGCGTTTAATCGAACCCCACGGTTTCCGAGCTCAGACCATATATCGTTACCCTTGGCCTTGTTGAATCCAGAAGAGCCCTTAAAAAGCTCATGTTCAAGGATGTGGGCACTACCGGTAGTACCAAGCGATTCCGCCTTACTACCCACTAAAAAAACGACGCTAAGGGCGCACACGTTGTTTGAAGATTTTGGGGCCAGCACGACTCTGAGCTTGTTTTTTTTGTGCTGGTACAGATGCAGCGTGTCGTTTTCGCGCTTCTGGTATCCGATTTTCACAAAGGCGCCGACGTCCAGATTATCTTCTTGGACCGCCTGCCCCGTCGTCTTACTTTTGGGGATAGCAAAGTTAGCTCGCCTTCGGCGCGGGGCCAGGCCTGGCGGGCCAGGTGGGCCAGGTGGGCCAGGTGGGCCAGGTGGACTGGGTGCAGCGGTCGCTTCGGGCAGGTTGTAGTCGCGGTATTTCCGAGCTGGTCTTTGTGGTGGCTGCTCTGAATCTACAGGGGGCGCGGATGGGCGAACTTTTTCCCAAGCCTCGGGCGGCGCCCCGTCTCTCCAGCCTTCTCCGTTCCATTTCTGATCGGACATTTTTTGGAAAGAGTTTGTTTGAAATGCACAAGCAACTTATATACAAGCATTTTTTCGTTTTGTGTAGATGTCAATTACAACGAGTGTCCCACCGCCCGAGGACACGCGGCTAGACTGCGAGTCTTCCAACTCTGTGTTTCATTTAGGAGGAGCTGGCAGCTTGCTGGAAAACACCAACTACCTGCAGGGAGTCGATCGCAAGTGCGTCTGGTTCACCTTTGGCAGAGAAAACCTGGCAGTGGACGTTTGGAACGCAAACCTCTACACCCCTTTCTTCACCCTCAACGCCTACTTGGGCAGAGACAGAAAGCTCATACTCTCTGTAGGCCACGCGGACTTGCAAAGGGCTCTTTCGTTCAAGAGCAAGGCGGCAGCCATTGTCCTGTTGGACGAAGAGGAGGCTACGCTACATTTCGCCAACACCGCAGAGTGCCCGCACTTTTCCGGACCCGACGCGCTCTACTGGGCGTTCAGAGAGGTTCTGCTCCGATGATATTTTATCTGCTGGTGGCCGCCTGGCTGCTTTTCTTTTGGGGGGTTTACATGTTCCACGTCGTCCGCATGAGAATCAGAGAGAGGCTTGTTTTGATGCGGTGCCGCCTCGCTCGCGCGGACACCAACCCGGACGCTGCGGACATTCTGGTGGTGCGAGAAAACATGAACAAAATAGAAATGCTCTTGAATTTTTAACATGTATATTACACCTTGTTCACATGATCCGACGGTAGCACACGTAGTGGGAAATCCCGACGCGGCACACCATGGCGACGAGATCGAACGCTGCTTCGTCGTCCTCCTCTTCCGAGGCAAACAGCGTTCTTTCGATGTGACTCAGCGGCATGTTTTGTGGGCACTGCACGTGGACAATGAGCGCGCGGGAGGCCTCGTAGACACCCACGAAGACCTTGTGGCTCGTCTTCTGGCCTTTGCAGTCTCCCTCGCAGTCGAGGTCTCGGGTTTGAGACACGGACGGAAGAAGAGCCTCGATGTCTTTTGGGTCTACGTCCTCCTTGCTGTGCTTGTCGTCGAATCTGGGCACCTCTCCCGGGGATAGGGTTGATCTGTCCCTGTAAAACAGCAAGTATGGCGCCGCGGACGTCAATGCAACTGTTGTGACTACATCATCGTCGCATTTCCACCATTTTTCCCCGGGGACAACGCCAAGACTCGTGGTAGAGTCTCTGGTTTGGGCCGCGGAAAAGCTCTCGGGTCGTATGCGCGTTGCGGGCCCCGCTCTGAACCCGAACTCGACGTCAAGGGCCCGTTGCAGCGGCGACGCGCACATCTCAATCTTGGGTATGATCATCATGCACTCGTTGTTTGTCTCCGTGCGTACGTAACCGCACACGCTGCACTTCTTTACCAAAGTGCACGCGGATTCGAAACTCTTGCAGCAAATCTTCTTTTGGTCAAACAGGGCCACTATGAATTCGGCGGGATCTTCGGGGGAACCTTGTGGCGCAGAAATAATTCTTCGAGACGCTTTGTAGAGTTTTTTTAATGTTTCCGCGTCGATTTCGTCGTCCAGCAGTGCTTTTCCAAGCAGTGTTGTTTCGTTCAAAAACTGCGCGCCGAACACTGGGACGCTGCGGAGCGCTTGAATAGCGCTTGCGCACCAACAGGTCATGCCAAGATTGGTCATATTCTTTAGAGGGGCAGCCATAGTTTTACATATGAAAAAGAGAACTGATATACACAAGTATATATTTTTTTTTAAAAAACCCATTTTTCAAATTTCAAATATACCCATCTTGAAAAATCAATTTCCCTCCAAAATCTCTGTAAAAACTAAATTATACCACCATGGCCAAGCCCAAGCGCAAGGCCAGCGTTTCGAAAAGCCAGACGACAGCAAAGCGGCGAAAAGCAGCCCCACAAAAACACGCCGCCGTCCCGTCGGTGAGATCAGACGAAACAATACGAAAGTTGAGCGACCACGTGAACATGTGCGTGGCACGCGTGAATCTGTTGATGCAGCACAGTGAATTTCTTCAGAAGAAAATGTACGAACTTGCCACCGTGACGCACCGCGAACTGGCGAGCTTTCATTTTGAACTCGAGGAACTGCGCTCCCCCGCGTATACAACCCAAGACGAAGCGTACGGCGCGTACGACACGTACGAAATGTACCCCAGCGCGTTCGCGGGCGCTGAAACGACTCATACCCTAGACGAAAACATCATGTCGGAAGAAATGCTCATCGAAGCCGTGGGAGATTTTGCGGATTCGTTGCCCTAATGTTGGAAATGCAACGCGATGATTCCCGTTATGATCGCGGCAACTATGAAAATGAGACAAAAGTAAATCATACTTTCAGGGCAGGCGGCTCTTTTCTCCGATTTTTTCCTCTTTGACGCTCTTTTTTTGAGGACTTTTGGGCTACTACTCGTCGCCGCGTTCTCGTAGCCGTCGAATAGCGTTATTTCTTGTACCGTTATCCCCGGTTGGGCACTTGGGGGCAAGCTTGATTTTCTCATGCTCACTATATTCTTACAAGCTGTTCTCATTTGAGAGGTCACTATGTCCAACTATACAAATATTTCATTTTCTCCCTCTCCGACTTTTTTGGAACCTTTGGAACCTTTGGAACCTTTGGAACCTTTGGAACCATCGTCTTCCTCGATTGACACTCTAAGCCCGCCCCCCCCGAGCGAAAACAGCTCGAAAACCCCCGTTATTGCGCCCCTATCCTCCCCCTCGCCGTCGAATGAAGACTCTCCGTCCCCGAGCAAGGCTCACCCGAGTCCAGAGAGCAGCCCCTCACCGCATTTCCCGTCTCCGTCTGTGAACGAACCAGCCCCGTCCCCCGCAGAGTTGCCGAACAGCCCTTCTCCGGTTGAGATTCCGTCGGTCGCGCCTAGCTTCGTACCGAGCTTCGCACCGAGCGTTGCACCGAGCGTCGTGCCGAGCGTCGTACCGAGCTTCGCACCGAGCGTTGCACCGAGCGTTGCACCGAGCGTCGTGCCGAGCGTCGTGCCGAGCGTCGCACCGAGCGTCGCACCGAGCTTCGTGTCGAGCGTCGTGCCAAAAACAGTTTCTGTGATCAAGCAAGATAATTTCTCGGACTGGGTGGCTGTAGCGGTTTTCTTTTTCTTTGGTATTGTCGTTCTGTACTGTTTCGTCATTTTTTACCCCTCTCGATGCGGAGCGATTGCCAGGTGGGCGAAAAATCGCTCCAAAGACCGTTTTAGGGCTGACATGAGAGAACAGGTGTATGGCATAGTAGAAGACGAAGCGAGCCATGTAGAGCTCCGCTCTTCTACCTACGACTCTTCTGACAAAGTAAAAACAGATACCCTGGAGAGCATGTTGTAGAACTCGAGTATAACCCCCAGACTTCATTTTCTACAATACGACCATAGGATGGCTGCCATGGCCGGTGTGAGCGCTCCCACGCCCAGCCCTCCTCAAGAATCTGCGTTTCGGGGAGTTGTGCAGCAAGGAGACTTGGTAGAGGTAATGCTACACACAGACTCTGGAAAAAACGAGGTGCACTTTGCGGCGGCGGCAGTATGGGAAGTTTCTGACGGGGGCTTCCATGTGTACTATTTGACAAGGTGCCATCCAGACCACGTGCAAGAGGACGGTCGCAGCACGGACCAGCTCCTTCACGTTTTTGAAAATACGCTCAACTACGCGCCGTGGCAGAGCATCAACTTGCACGTGCCCTTGTCACAATTCGAGGGTACTGATGCTTACAAGAGAAAGGCGGCATTCAAGAAGCTGGGCTACAGAGACCTAGGAAACGGGGGCTTTTACAAAATCACGGAGGAGGCATTGGTCCAGACGCATCCGTCTTTGATGCACAGAGAGCTGCAGTTGGGGTGCCTTGACTCCGATTCGGACCAGGACACGGAACTGGACGACGAAAACGACGACGAAGAGGAAGAGATCGACGAGGACGGAAACTTGGTCGATCTGGTTGCGCCCGAAAACGAGGTAGAGCTGTTTACACGGGCAAATTGCACAGGGTACGCTGAAACGATGAACAGAGCCCAGCAGGATTTCGACGAGTGGGTACCCGCAAACGAATCAGAGCAGCGAACCAAAGATATGATTGATTCCATCGACACTCGCATTCGCAGAGCCGAGGCGGCTCGGGCTTGGAACCAAGGCAGGTCTCTGTAATTTAAAAAAAAAATACTATTTACCCAAGTTCATGGCACACATAGGAATACAAGATAAGAATGAAGTTACTCAGTATTTTTTTCCTCCTTTTAAGCCTGGGCGCCAGTGTTTGGCTGGTCTTGGACGTGGACCCCATGCGCGAGACATGCACCCGCTTTCGAGACGAAGTAGTAGTAAGCTTGCTGTTAAACGCGTTAACTTTTACATTCGGCGTCTGCTGCACGTGGCTTTGCGGGAGATTCTTGCTGGTAGCCGTCTCCGCGCTCACCACGGTTTCCCTGTCTCGCGTGACGCTGTTCGCCTACGACGTGAAGACCATTTGCGCCGCGGGTGTTGCCTCCGCGCCCGCGGGAGACGTTCTTACGGACGTGGCGGTTCTAGACCGCGTCCAATTTATCAGCTGGTTTGCTCTTGTGTTCTTTGCGCTCGGTCTGCTTGCGGCCCACGTCAGCCCCGGCGTTCTGGATTGTTTTGACGTCTCTAACTACGTGCACCGCAAAACCCCGCGCCAAAGGTATTATAAGAAGGAGTACCACCGCGTGTGTAAAGACGAGGACGAAGAGCACACCCAGCCAAAGCGCAAAACGACCTGGATCCACATTCCCTTTTGATGCTGCGTCTGCTGCAGGGCAACAAAGAAGAAGAGGAAACCGAGAGATCCGCAACGCAGAGGCATCTCGTACAGAGGCTCGATCGCCTGGAGTCGAGCGTGGCTCTCATCGAAGACGCGGTACTTCGCGCCCAAGAGGAGGGTTCCACCCGGCACGAGGAGATGGTTTCGCACCTCGAACAGTTGAAAGAGGATATTATGAACAACAATAAGATATTGAAGAGGTTGAGAGACAGGGGGTGCTTTTCGTGCGTGCAAAGAAAGGAGTGTATTTTCGTGCTTATCCTGGCAGCACTGGCATTGTGGTTGTATTTTCTACACAATTACACCAGAGAGAACATAGTAAGAAGTTACTATGAAGTAAGTTAATATTTACAGGAATTCAATTAAAATCGTATGATTCGTTACGACGCCCGGACAGGGCATGCATACCATAGGGTTATACACTGGAGTAGGAGTAAGTACACAGTCTCTCAGCCATAGCAGCCATTTTTATTGAAGTCTCAAACTTTATACACCTCTCTCTCTTTTCATGGAACAAACGGAGCAGAACAAAGAAATACGGCGAATCCTATTGGAGTATTTGGCGGGTAGGATCTCAGACGGGGACGCTGTGCGCATTCCATACAATATTGACACCAAAGAGGGCAACATGGAAGTTTTAGTTCCGCCGGGGCCTACTGACATCCAAGCCAAGCTGACGATGGGGGGTGGCGGCGACATTGGGTGCGGAGAGTTTGGGCTCTGTCAGTTGAATTCTCTCGCAAATGCCGTGTTGCTCTACAACGCCGAGTACGTTACAAAGTACAAGCATGAACGGGGAGGGCAGCCCACTGAGAACGGCATGGCCACGTTGCTTTTTAGCGATGACGCGCGTAGTTGCCTCTACGGAACCGTTGTGGTGGCGCCGTCTAGTGGTTGGGAATAAAAATTAAATAATATTATTTAATTTTACCACAACAAAGTATCGTGTTTGTATAATAGTATCGCAGACGTCGTCTTTTTTCTTGAAGGTGGACAGGCGCCTCAGCTCTTCCTCGGTGAGAAACGTCTGCGCCAGCTCCATGTGCGCCTTCTTGTTCTCCCTGTGGTTCAGTTTCATCGTGCTGAAATGTCTCTTCACGGACTGAGGAGCAATGATATGCGTCTTTTCAAAATTCGAGCCCATGCATCGTATTGCCGTGGCGCAACACTTGAATTTAGCCCTCATTTGCCTCTCCACCAAGATGATATCTGCGTCAAAGAAACCCTTTCCGTACAGCGTGTGCATTTTCCCGGGCAGGTCTTTGCCCTTCACGGTCTTCAAGTTAAGCAGGCCAAAGTCGTAGAACCCGCGTTCGGCAGACCAGCGTGACCAGCCGAAGTTGGTGCTGCCAATATCGATGGAGAGGATTCTGGTCATAGGCCGCCGATATCTAAGGACAGATTCATTTTTTTCAAAATTTTTCTACTAGATATAGCCTGGAAACAACCGTATATGGTGAGCGCGGAGTTAACTACTACCAGTGCACACCCAGCGAAATCTGAAAAGTGTCAGAACACAAAATACCAGCCATTCCGTGGATTCCAGAGGGCCTCGGCACAGAACACATTTATGAAATCCCCTGCAATGCAAATGGAAGAGGCAGCTACGATGTACTGGTGCCTTGCATCGGCAAGGCATGCTGTACGCACATGGTTCCAGGCAGACTACGCAGCGCATTTCATTACCCCCTAAGAGGAGAATACCTGTTGGCAAGCAGCAGCAGTTCAGTAAATACGAAAGTAAGAAAAAACGGTGACGTTTCGGCTTCTGTCATGTGGAGAAAACCGTCGAGGCTCCATTCCCACGGATTCGCGTACGCCGTGTGCGCAGCATCGAGCAGAATTTCCCACGATAACGTAGAGGGGTCTGCAAGCTGCTCGCTGTACAACCACGCAGCAATGGAAATGAGAAGATAGCACGAAGTAATCACAATACTAAAGACGTCGAAAGCGTGCGCCTGTTTTAAAGACCCCGAACCCGTTTTGGATGTGAGCCAGATGCCAAACCCGTCGCGCAGCACGCGAGACCCGACGAGTACGGCTAGCCAGCCTTTTGAGAAGGGCGAGCAAAAGGCCCAGAAAAAGATTGTCGGGACGAAAGCGAAAAGATGAAGGCGTCTGTCCACGACCAAAGACCTTTCCAGCGTGTACTGCTTTGCTTCTGCCACGGCTCGTTTTTTGCCCTCCTTTGTTGGTATTGAAGCTAAGACGGCTTCCCACGTTTTAGTGTAGTTGTTCAGCGCCGACCGATACCGCGCGAGAGAGAGAAGCTCCATCAGGGCAATGAACGCGTGCTGCCCTCCGTAGTAAACCAACCACCCTCCCTGGATGATTCGATCCGGGCAGTTCATGCTGGCCTGCAAAGGAGCAAAGCATCGAACCACAGATATCAGGCTTGTGGTTGTTATGATAACGTCCACCAAAAACGCGACGAGGACGGCGACTAAGGCAACATCGGCGCCGCGTTGGAAGAACGTGGATCCGATAGACAGCGGGGAGGCCACGTGGTGAAACCCTAGGAAGACGAAGCTGGAAACGGTGAGAAATTGGGATTGCCAGGCCAGAAATATCGTCGCGATGTAACTGAGAAAAGCCAGAAACCTGACCTGCCCGCTCTCCCTCTCTACATTTTGGTAGGCGAGTTTAAGCTTTGCGTTCGTCATTCTACGCTACCTCGTTTACCTCGTTTTGTATCTTTTGTTATATAGGCATCCGCCCCGCCACTTACAAAGCATGGGCGATTCCACGCAAAGGCTGAGGCTCGTCGCGGCGATGCCCCTGTGGCCAATCCTCACAAGAGCCGCGATTAAGGACGGGGCGCAGACGACGTGGGGCGCCACCGCTGCTCTACTCTGCGCAAGCTTCTTCTTTTACGTGGCAAGATCGCAAGTAGCCTGGCTGGGCAGACCCGAGAGAGAGTGGTGGCACACAAACTGCAAAGCTGAGATTGCCGCCTACGCCGCTATGATTTCGCCGCAGTCGTACTTTATCCCCGTTGCGGTATTTGCAGGCGTGTTCAAGCTTTTGTTCACCGCGGAGGCCCTGTCAGCTTCGGCGGAGGGGGGGGCTCTGTGGAAGTGCGCCCCGTTGGTGCTGCTACTCTACCCGCGGTGGGGGTACGCGCTCGACGTGCTGGGGGTCGCCTGCCTGCTCGCAGCCAGGCACTACAAGACTGAGGGGAGCGTGTGCAGCCAGCCCCAGTTTCACAGGGAACACGAAAGGCGAGCTGCGGTCGACTTGCTCGGCGTCTTGGTGCTGAGCAGCGCAGGCGCGCCCACCCCTACCCGACTGTGCCTGTTGGCCAATACGACCCTTCTCTGTCTGCTCGTGCACGCCAAGTACCCAAGAAAAGACGTTAGTTACTTTGACGCAGTGAACAACGTGAACACGCCCGTATACATGAATATACCCTTTCGAAAAGTAAACATTAAATAATTTTATTCCTAAAAACACTGCCCTAATAATGTGGTGAAGGCTGCCTCCAACTGTGTTGTGTTGCACCCCGTCGTGACGCATTGGTCTCTGTTCGTGTGATCTCCTCCTTGTTCGTCGCAACCACTCCCATCGACCACCTGGTACGCCGACACGAGTTCGTTGTCCGTGCAACCACCCACCGTGCAAATAAAAGACGCGTTGTTGACAGTACCGTCGCAGTTTTTACCCGAAACCGCATGCGTGCACGAACCGTCGTCCACTGTTGCGTTAGGGTCGTGATTGCAATTTTTCGTGTCGGTTTTCGCCTGCGTACACCCGTACGCCGTAACGTCCGTGGCACTGCCCGTCAAAAATGTTCTGTTGTTGCAAGAGTACTCGTCGCCGACCCCCTGGGTCACGTTGGTAGACCACGCGTTGCTCTCCCAGCACGCCCACGCGTAGCCGTCGCTTGTCTTCGTCTGCTTTGCAATGGGTCCATCGTCGGTGCCGAAGACTTGCCAGCAGCCGACGTTCTCCATCACGTACCGGGTCAAATCGAAGGACCGGACATCGTCATCAAGGTTTGCAGTGGTACAGCTATCGTCTTTTGCAGTCGGATTTGTGACGCAAGTGTCCGGGTTTGTAGTGCATGGGGCCACCACCATCTTCAGTTTCAGCGCCTTTGCTTGGAGAATGCTAGTAATTTTAGATTTCTTGTCTTCGGGCATACCAGGCAAATCGTCTACTTGAATCTCTATGCGATTTTCGTACCTCTTCTTTGCTTGTGTCTCTGTTCTCTCGTCGCGGGCCACCAAAATATTGGAAACTTCGATGAATCGCGCCTGTCGCTCCACCAGGTTGGCGTGGCTGTTACGAATTGCACTTATGGTGTCTTTGACCGACGACGGCAGCGTACAGATCCCGTTCTCTTTCGCAAACCCAGCCCTGCAGACGCCTTCGCAGTCGGCGTGTTTCAAATTCATGTCTAATTCGTAGTCTGAGTTTAGCCTGCCCGCGTAGTAACACTTGTTATCGCGGTGAACCCCGTTTGTACTGGCATCGGCGGTATTGCAAGCGGACGCATCTGTGCATATTTGGATTTCCTCTTCGTCGCAAATGCCGTCCCCGTCACCGTCGTTTCTGCACTTGCAGTTATTTTCGTCGGAATGTGGCAATGTATTGACGTAGTTGTTTATCACTATTTTGTTTTGGGGACACGAAATGGATACGCAAACTCCGCTGTAGCCTGGCGAGACCTTGCCGTTTCTGCATGGCTCGCAGTTTTGGTCGTTGTCGTCGTCGCCCCAATTTTGAACGTGTGAAAATTCGCTGTCTTGTACCACTCCGTATCCGGGTCTGCACCTTTGTTCTGCACACGGCGCGCTGTGCGTGGTAAGATGGTTGGCCTGTGTGTCTGCACACTCCACGCACTTTGATTCTTCTCCCGTCTCTTTGTTCCAACCCCAGCCCGCTTGGCAAGTGGTGCATACTCCGTTTTCCTTCCCAAATCCGTCGTAACACTGGCACGTGTAACCGCTGTTCTCGGGCACGCACTTCCCTTCGCCGCAATTAACATTATTGCAGTGATCCACCGTGTTTTCGCAGTTGGAGCCTTCGTATCCCGTGTCTTCGCAGTCACAGCCACATCCACTGGGTATGTCACCCGTGGGTATCCCGCCGTTAAGACAGTTCGCCCCGTTTGCTCCTTTTGTGCACGAAACAGCAGTATCGCAGTAGGTTCCTGAGTACCCCGTATCGCAGCCGCAAGAGTAACTGTTCGTGCCTTCAATGCACGTTCCATGAACGCACACTCCCTGCACCGCCTTGAAATACCCCGTCATCCCCTGGTGTGATGTGCATTTCCAATGAAATTGAGTGTTTGGAAGGCCCGTGGAGATCATTAACTCCGAACTCTCTGTTAAACTCCCGCTGTAATTTGGCCCATCGGTTTGAACCGCGAACGGGTGATTGTCTCCGCTTCCAGAGCATCGTTTGAACGTGTACTCAGTGTGCGCCTGCAACTGCTCGGGGGTATTTAATGTTTGGGTACAGCCCTCGTTCGTGTAAAAGTTGTAGTACGGCGTGGTTTCACTCCCGATGCTAATCCAAACGGTAATGCTCGTGGCGGGGCAGTCAACAACGCCCTCTTTGCACGTATTTCCGGTCCATCCGGCGGCGCACTCGCACGTGAACGCGTTGACTTTGTCCGTGCACGTGCCCCCGTTGTGGCACGGGTTGGGCGTGCAGTCGTCCACGTCGGTCTCGCACGCGGGTCCAGAG
>Ga0209304_1001002_pt1 | contig 18096 bp, 14 predicted proteins | sample COGITO_mtgs_1004_4_FD_184789 | JGI IMG/M metagenome (GOLD analysis project Ga0209304, IMG submission 184789) | Pelagic marine microbial communities from North Sea - COGITO_mtgs_100423 (SPAdes) (version 2) | ecosystem: Environmental > Aquatic > Marine > Epipelagic ...
TGGATTAAAAGTTGCTGAATCTGTGGAGTTTGGATGGATGCTTGTTAAGGTTCCTAAAGTATCTGAAATATACCACTCGAAGGATCTTGTCCCTGCACCACCCGCTGTGCTCACTTCTATATCTGGAATACTTCCACCTATACAGATCGCTGTTGGTGCAACAGAAATAATATTAACTAGCGGATCTGGAAAAACCGTGATTGTATGAACTGTAGGGGTTCCAGGACAAACAGCTCCTCCTGTTGTGGAGGCTATAACTTCAATCTCAATAGCGATGGGAGTTACTCCAAAATTAGTGACCGTAAATGATGGGATCGCATTCGTATTCCCAGTAATTGGATCTGTTCCATCTAAAGCAGCGGCGCCACTTACAACATTCCATTGGTACGTTGTTGAAGGATCGGTAAGTGAACTCGCAGTGAAAGGCAGCGTTATTGCATCCGAACATACGTCTTGAGTGTCTAAAGTTAAGGTGACTGTTGGAGATGGATTGATGGTAATATCAAAGAGTTTTGAAAAACCTACACAGCCATTAAAACTTGGTGTAAATTCGTAAGTCAGTGTGTAAGCAGCAGTTCCAGAATTTAAAATAGTGGTTCCTACTAAAGCCTGCGTTATATCTGTTGGGTAACCCGTTACTGTGGTTGGGATCATTCCAACATCTAATAATACCCACTCATAAACGGTACCAATAACATCTGCATCAAGGATTGGTGTTGTAAAAGCAGTGCCGCCACAAATCGTTTGGGGGGCAATTGGAATCATTATTGGTAAAGGATCTACAGTGAGCGTATAAGTAAACGGTGTTCCATCACATCCATCAAAATTTGGTGTTACAATGTAATCAATATTGGTCGTTACAATAGCTGTAATATCTACAGTCATTGCAGATAAATTTCCTGTCCCAACAGTTTCCAGTCCGGTTGTGCCAGCAGGTACTGTACTTGCATCCAACACCCAATTGTAAACGACAGCCAATGCCGCATTTGTATTTTCCCAAACAACCTCTGCGGAAATATCTCCGCTACACAATGTTTGTGAAGTTTCTGTATTGGTAATTGCAATTACAGGGTTTATAAAAATGGTATATAAGAAAGGATCTCCTGCACAACCTAAGGAAGTAGGAATGACTTCATAAACCAATTCACCTATAGTATTAGATGAGTTTGATAATAATGTAAATACTGGTAAATCTCCAGTACCTGGATCTGTTAAATGTCCTGAAATACCGGCAGTCGCAGACACAAATGTCCAGTTGTATTCGGTTGGAGTTCCATTCACAATTGAGCTTGTCCATTCCACCGGAGTTGACGGCTCTTGTGAACAAATCGTTTGACTGTTTTCAGTATTTGTAATTTGTGGTGATGGATTAATTGTGATTGTAAACACTTGTTGAACTCCGTCACATTCAACCGTCGGATCTGTCGCATTTGAAAAAATGGGCTCCACAGTCACAGTTGCTATAATAGGATCATTTGTAGTATTTATTGCAATAAATGAAGGAATTGCGCCGGTATCTGCCAAAGGTGCTAAACCAATATTGGTATCAATCGTCCATTCGTAAGTAGTGTTTCCTGTAACTAAAGGAGTTGAAAACGTAATTTCAGGAGTCGTTTCTCCATTACAAAAAACAACATTATTTACTGCATCCATTTCGGCTGCAGGATTCACCGTAATTGTATAAAATACGGGACTTCCTAAACAAGCTCCCGCAGAAGTGGTAACCGCCTCAGCACTAAAAATTAAATCGACTGGAGTGGATCCAGAATTACTAAGGTTAAAGGCAGGAATTACAATCGTCCCCGCAGTTGTTGTGATTCCTGTAATCGCAGGATATAAAGTTGGATCTATAGTCCATGAAATATCCACTGGAGCAGTTTCTGAATCTAAATTCACTTGAACCGAAGTCCCTCCAGAACAAACACTTTGATCTAGAATATCAAAATCAACACTAGGTGCTGGCTCCACGGTGATATCAAAGAATTTTGACGGGCCTACACAACCATTAAAACTTGGTGTAAATTCGTAAGTCAGTGTGTAAGCATCATCTCCTGAATTAAAAATAGTAGTTCCTACTAAAGCTTGCGTTGGATCTGTTGGATAGCCTGTTATTGTGGCTGGGATCATTGCAACATTTAATAATATCCAATTATAATCGGTCCCTGCAACATCCGCTCCAAGAACTGGTGTTGTAAAAGCAGTCCCTCCACAAATCGTTTGAGGGTCAATTGGATCCATTATTGGTCGCGGATCTACATCCACACTTATTGTGAATGGTAGCCCTTCGCAATTACCTTGATCTCCCGAAGTTGGTGTCACTGTGTACACCACTGTTTGAGTTACAATTGATGTGTTTGTTAAAGTCTGACTTATAGAGGTTTGAGCTGTAGCTTCGTCAGAATAGCCAGTCACCAACCCATTTGCATCGACCACAGTCCATGTATAAGTTGTATTTACTGGAACAATATCGCTAAGAGATGAACCTCCATCATTGGTTGGGATTACAGTAAAAGCTGTACCTGAGCAAATCGCTCCAAAGTTAACGGGTTGTATGACAGGTTCAGGATTTACTTGTACTGTCACTGTAAAAACTTCACCAACACAAAAACCATCAGCGCCAGAAGTTGGAGTGACCGTATAAATGACGGTCTGAACTATATTTGTTAGATTGATAAGTGCATGACTTATATCCGTTTGAGGGTCTGTTTCATCTAAGTCGCCAACAACGTTTGGATTATCAACTACCGTCCAAGTATAGGTTGTATCTGCTGGTATGATCGTTGTGGGTGGATTATTTAAAGGAGTGACCGTAAAAATTTCAGATGAGCAAATCTCAGCCGTTTGATTTGGAATCACTGGCGCAGGATTTACCGTAAAAGTTACAATAAAAGGATCTCCGACACAAGCACCTACATCTCCTGAAGTTGGTGTCACTGTATAGACCAACGTTTGAGGGACATCTGAAATATTTATTAGGGTTTGACTTATAGATGTTTGCCCTATAGTTTGGTCAGAATCACCTGTTACCAAACCATTCGCATCCACTACCGTCCATGTATAGGTGGTACCTGCAGGAACAATATCGCTATTCGTGAGGCCTTCACCGTCTATTGGAAATACAACAAAATTAAAGTTTGAACAGAACGGTGCGTGATTAAGGGGATCCATAAATGGTTTTGGATTGACACTCACTGTGAGCGTAAAATCAGCACCAACACAAAAACCATCAGCACCAGAAGTTGGCGTGACAATATAATTAACTGTTTGAACCGTGTTCGTTAAATTGGTAAGTGTTTGGCTTATAGAAGTTTGAGGAGTTGTTTCATCTAAGTCCCCATCAACGTTTGGATTATCAACTACCGTCCAAGTATAGGTAGTATCTGCTGGTACGATCGTTGTGGGTGGGTTATTTGTAGGATTGACCGTAAAAGTTTCCTCTGAGCAAATCTCAGCCGTTTGGTTTGGAATCACTGGAGCAGGATTCACCGTAAAAGTTACAATAAAAGGATCTCCGACACAAGCACCTACATCTCCTGAAGTTGGTGTCACTGTATAGACCAACGTTTGAGGGACATCTGAAATATTTATTAAGGTTTGACTTATAGATGTTTGCCCTATAGTTTGGTCAGAATCACCTGTTACCAAACCATTCGCATCCACTACCGTCCATGTATAGGTGGTACCTACTGGAACAATATCGCTATTCGTATCGCCTTGACCGTCTATTGGTAATACAACAAAATTAAAGTTTGAACAGAACGGTGCGTGAGTAATGGGATCCATAAATGGTTTTGGATTGACACTCACTGTGAGCGTAAAATCAGCACCAACACAAAAACCATCAGCACCAGAAGTTGGCGTGACAATATAATCAACTGTTTGAACCGTGTTCGTTAAGTTTGTAAGTGTTTGGCTTATAGAAGTTTGAGGAGTTGTTTCATCTAAGTCCCCATCAACGTTTGGATTATCAACTACCGTCCAAGTATAGGTAGTATCTACTGGTACAATCGTTGTGGGTGGGTTATTTACAGGATCAACTGTAAAAGTTTCCTCTGAGCAAATCTCATCCGTTTGATTTGGAATCAGTGGTTCTGGATTCACGGTAAACGTAAAATTGACCGTCCCCCCTTGACAATTGTTTACGACAGGAGCCACTGAATATACGAGGTCTTGTGGAACGTTCGTTGAATTTATTAAAGTCATGACTGGAATCGTACCTCCAGAATTTAAAGTCGCATCATATCCAGAAATATTTGTATTTACATTGACAAATATTATATAGTCTGTAGCCGGATCCATATCAGACGTAAACTGAACGAGTTGGGTTGTATCCCCAGTACAGATGTCTTGTTGCGTATCGGTATTTGTGATAATGGGCGTTTGCTCATATAGAAACGTTAAAGTATCCGAATTTGAATTCGCACAATTGCCATCAACTTCTACCGTAATCGTGTAGGTGTTATAACTTAAAAACTTAATGATTGGAAATTCACTACTAGCATCGGTTCCCCCCCAAAATGTATAATCTGCTGCAGTCACTCCGGGTCCCGTAATGGTCCATGTGAACGTTGTAGGCTCAAAAGGTGCTTCGCTATATACTGGACTTATTGGTGTATTATTTAAAAAATCTAAGATAAAACCATCAGCAGTTTGACCCGCTAAACCCTGACATGCGGCAAAAAATGGCGTTGGAAAATTAACCGTTGGATCTCCTATGATTTCTATTAAAACGGGTTCAGAATCATCATCTCCACAGGTGTTAGACGTATTTAACACAACCGAGTAAGTACCTGGTTGAGTGAAATTAATTGATGGATCTACGTAATTTATGGGATCACCCATTAAATTTGGATCCACAATAAAATCAAAACCTGTTAAGGTAGCAGGTGCTTCTACAGGGGTCACTGTCCAAGTATAAACAGGATTACCACATGCTTCAGAAAAATTTTCGGTGTTTGAAGTGTTTGTGAAATCTATAATTTGTGGTGCACACAAAAGACTTGTTGGATTATAAGTGAAATTTGAAAGTGGTTGCGGCTCCACAATAACCGTTTTTACAACAATATCGGATTGGACACAACCCGCTGGATTGTTTATTTTTAATTGTATTTCCCAACAACCAGGATTGTCTAAAGTTACTTCTCCGGGGATGTTTAGGTTTCCATCAACGTCTATCCAACCCAGATCGTCGGTAACGGTATCCCAGGCAGAAGCTCCAGGGAATAATACATCCCAATAATAACTATACTCTGTTAAACATTCAGCGCCATAGCCAAATGCACCCACAAGAGAAATATCATTAGCAGACAAAACTGTTCCTGCACAAATTACAGGTTCTGTTTCAAAATCCACACTTGGTTGTAAACTTACATTGACCCATTTAGTAGTACCGTTACCATTTTGAGAGTATTCATTACACAAAAAATTATCAGATAGAAGTTCATCATCATAAATCCCTTTGTTTAAAAGTTTTAAATCTAATTTGTAATAAAACCCATCCTCATCAACATTCTCATCTTTAAAGTCGCTTGAGCAGGTTGCTAACTCATATACGTGATTTAATGTATTACATATTTGAAGTCTGGAATGTGTATAATACTCCGTGGTCTCAGGTATATCTTGATCAGTATCTCCATAAAAGATAGAATATAAAGATCCAGGGTAATTGGTTGCCATTACTGAAGAAGTCACTTCAAAACCAACTAATTCACCAACACAAACGGCTTCGGCGCTTGTATTTGCAATTCCTGTATTTCCAGTATTATAATTAAATACAAATCCTGAAGTGTGGTGGTATTCAGAACTGGCTCCTTGGATGGTTCTGTCAATCTCAATTAAATAATAGTCAACTGGAAGGTCTCCTGGAATAGAAAATTGTCCCAAACCAGATAATGGAATTGATTGCCAAGAACCTGCAACTAAAATTCTAACGTCTTTACTAGAAGCTGAACCTCCAATTGCCCTAACTTGAATAGCGTCTGGACTCGATGGCGTTAAGCTATTCTGACCTCTATTTTTATATCCAAAAAAGTAATTATTTGCTTCTAAGTCTATACATTTTGTGAAATCTGTAATATCTGTAGCTGAATTATTTATAAATTGTATGGTACCAACAGTCAAATCCGAAGAGGAGTCAGAAACTATTTCAAAAGAATCTGTCTCAACATCCGTTGCTGGGTTTGTAGAGCGAATTCTTAATTTATAAGCAGAACTTTCAGGAACAGTTAACGGTAGCACTCCATTGAGCACAGGTATAAAAAACTCATCCTTGATTGAAAGTACTGTTGATGTCGTGAAATCTCCAGATGGATCAGACAATTCTAAGATAAATTGATTGTCTAACTCGTAAATACCCTGAGGATCAAAAAACACGGCTACATGACCCCCTTGAATATATGGACCTGCAGTAAAATGTTCTAACACAATTACAGAACTCGTTGGGCAATTAACAAGCTGAGATTGTGCATTCGATTTTGTAAAAACCGCTATAAAAATAATAAATAAAATAGATTTTATATTATTCAAGTTCATATCTGTAATTATTTTGTTTAACTTTTAAATTAAATTGGTAAACAAATATAAGTATTTAATACTCACTATTTATAGAATTATAAAGAACAATTTTATTCGCAAGTCTGAATCGATTTTCTGACGTACTTAAAATAAAATACTTAAAAATAACTGTAAATATTTTTGTTTAATAAATTGAATTAATAAATTAAACATGAATCAAAAAAACATCCCTAACATCAATACAACAACTGCTTTTTAGAGTTATTTAGCCAACCGGATTGGTTCTGATAGTCCACAAAGAAAATTTTTAGATCGGCCTGATTGGAATAACTCACAAAAAAAATAGATGTATCCGCCTGATTTGAATACTCCGTGAAAAACCAAAGTCCTTTATTCCCTTTTGCTTGATTGCTGTAATCTACCTTAAAAACCTTTAAATCAGCTTGATTGGCATAGTCCACCACAAAGACTTTTACATCCGCTTGGTTTTGGTATTTTACCGAAAATAATTTTTGAGCAGATGCAAACTGTGCCACAACAATGAAAGAAACTATGAGAAAGAATTGCTTCATAAATCTGTGTTTTTAATACACCAAAAACTTAAATAGTTTGGACTGATTTTTCTGTTGAATGCTCATCAAATACATTCCCTTAGAGAATTTAGACACATCGATTCTGTTTCCTTCTAGTTCAAATTCTAAGACCTGGCCCAATTGATTGTAGATTTTCGTGGTGTCTTTAGAAACTTCTAATCCTTCGACATACACATAATCTTGAACGATGGTTGGGTGAATAAATACAGTTTGAAAGTCTAAATCAGATGAAGATAGTAGTCCCCAAGAATCCACTGCATTTGGACCGTTCCAAATGAGAGTTGCTAAATAAGGATTGTCAATAAATGGGTTTCGATTGCCTTGATAGGAAAAAATAACATCGTTTCTGTTGCGTTCAAATTCAGAAACAGGGTCTTCTTCATTCCATTCCAAAAAGATATTTGGCATGTCCGCATCATTAGAATACGAGGTGCTTCCAACGCCTATATTAGTTGGCTCACATTGGGTTGGGTAGCGCAAATACATATACATGATAATTCGGGCAACATCCCCTTTAAATTCATCTCCAGGATAGAAATCACCATCCAAAAAAGAGTCCCCACTACCATCCTTAAAATAATTGTTATTTCGTCTGGAATTCATCTGACAATCGGCAGCCCTCAGATTATGGACATCCGTACCCGCACCAGCAGAGTTCGTTACTAAACTAGGATTTGCTAAACTCTTAGCAAACACATGTTCTCGATTCCAATAGCCTGTACAAGAACCACTGCTTTGAGCTGAAATCGCACGGGTTCTGTCGTTAATGCTAACATTGTCTGTATCATCGTATCCATAAAACAAAATTACATTGTTAGGTATGGTAACATCTAAATCACTTTCGTGTATGACATCCCATGTATCGGTGGAACTCGAAGTATATGGTATCAGGGTTGTATGGGTATCAATAATTAAAGTCGAAAGATCGTCTTTTAGTGCATTTCCTTCTTGAGTAAATTCAACACTCGAATAATAGGCGGGAATTTGAGCGCTTATCGAGATAGTCCCCAATATAAGCGACCAGAAAAGCGTAATCAAGGCTTTTGTTTTCATAAAATAAAAGTTAAAATATTGGTTAATTCTAATTCAAAATTACAACTAATAATTGGGGTTTTGACACGTATTAAAATTGAATTGCGAAATTAAATTTCAGTTACGGTTTAAAAATTATATTTTTGCAGCGAACAAACACACACACAATGACCTTACTACTGATGGCCGCTGGAAGCGGAAGCCGCTATGGAAAACTAAAACAATTTGACGATTTAGGCCCTGCGGAAGAATTTTTGATGGAATTCAGTATTTTTGATGCCCTCAAAAATAACTTTAACCACATTGTGGTCATTACCAAAGCTGCTAACAAATCGTTTCTGGAATCTCATCTTTCAGAACGCCTTCCTAGTAATGTAAAACTAGATGTTTTAGTTCAAGAGATTGAGGACATTCCTGAAGCGATTTCCCTCGATACAAAACGCGAAAAACCCTGGGGCACCGCCCATGCCGTTTGGACCGCTCGAAACGTGATCAAAGGGAGTTTTGTCATTATAAATGCCGATGATTATTATGGGCAAAATGCGTTTGATGGTGCAGCGAAATTTATCAAAAATAACGACACGCCTGACAAGTTTGCACTTGTGGCGTACAACCTTAAAAATACACTTTCAAAATTTGGATCCGTTTCAAGAGGTGTTTGTGAAGTAAACAATCACCAACTGACCTCCATCATAGAACGTACAAAAATTTCAGAAAAAGACGCTCAAATCATTGATGAAGATTCAGGAGTTGTTTTGGACGCGGACACAGCCGTTTCTATGAATTTCTGGATTTGTAATGCATCGATATTTAAGTATATCGAAACCTATTTTACGAAGTTTTTAGAAAATACTGACAACCACGAAAAAAGTGAAATCTACTTGCCATTTGTCACACAAGAAATGATGGAAAATGGACACATTACCGTGGAAGTGATTGAAGCACAAAGTACTTGGTTTGGAGTCACTTATTACGATGACAAAAAAGAAGCGGTCAGAACCTTAGCAGAACTCACAGAACAAGGTGCCTACCCGACGCCCTTGTGGAACTAAAACCCTTAATTTTCGACCTCTAAACCACTTGATTTCCATTTGGAAAAACCGCGGTCTAAATCATAAATTTTTACAAATCCATTAGCGATTAACCGTGAGGCGCACTTTGCACTTCGACCCCCGCGCTGACAATAGACAATGACGGGCCTGGTTTTATCGAGCTGCTGGATATTTGCTTCAAAATTTTTATCTAAAAAATCAATGTTTAGCGCATTTGGAAGGTGTCCAACTTTGTACTCACCTGGAGTCCGCACATCTACCAATTGAATGCCTTCAATTTTAGAAATTTCTTTCATTTCTGCAGCCGTAATCAATTCAATTGCCTCGGACTGATTTTTTTTACAATTAAAAAATGTGAGCATGCCTAGCAACGCACATCCAAATTTAAAAAACCGCATCTATTCTGGAATTATTGTGGCGCCATCCCATTCATTGAAACCACCCAAAAGATTGTAGGAAGCTGTAAACCCCAATTGTTTCATAATTGAACACGCCTGTCCACTTCTTGCGCCTGATCTGCAATAGACATAATAATGATTGGTTTTATCGAGTTTTTCAAGCTCCGAAATAAAGGCCTGCCCTTGATGAATGTCCAAGTGAATCGCTTTTGGAATCATCCCTTCTTCGACTTCTGTATCTGTACGAACATCTAAAATTATTGATTTTGAATCGGACTCTAATTGTGAAGCCCATTCATTTTGTGACAAATCTGACATAGTATCTCTTTTTAGTAAATTAATTTATAATATTGTTATTTGTATCTCTTACCACAACCCTAAAGCTTAATAGAGCAGCCGATGGCTTTGGTTTTATGAACCTCAAAAGCCACACCATTTAAGAGGGCATCCACGGCATTTTCAACATATTTGGTTTTCACCAAAGCAGCGTCTTTATAATTATCGTCAATCGCACCAATATATTGTACAACAGGCCCAAGATCTGTAGATTCTAAGATATAAATATGCGGCGTTTTAGTAGCGCCATATTGGGGGTAAATAGATTGATCAGCATCCATTAAATACGGAAACGTAAATCCTTTTTCTTTCGCGCGTATTTGCATCGCTTTCATCGAATCCCCAGGTTTTGTTTTGACATTGTTGGGCATAATAGCAATGACTGGATACCCTTTTGCTGCGTATTTTTTATTCAGTGCTTCAATGCGGTCTTCGTAGGCCACTGCATACGGACAGGTATTACACGTAAAAACAACGATGAAGCCTTTGGCATCCTTAAAATCAGAAAGAGATACAGATTTTCCGTCAATGTTTTTAAGTTTAAAATCGGTAGCAATAGCACCAATGTCATACCCTTTTTCTCTAGAATTCTGAGCAAAAGCAACCGTCGTAAGTAGTACTAGTAAAGTGAAAATAGTTTTTTTCATAACAATTTGATTTTATAGGTTCTTAAAAAAAGTTTTTAGTTCAGATTCTAATTCCTTGTAGGTAAAGGTACGACTATAAAACAAACGCTTGGATGCATTATAAATAAGCGTGACGGGAATGGCACCATCCCATTGGGGATCTACTTTTGGAATCCACGAATTCATATCGGGGTCGTCCAAAACAACAACTTTTGATTTTAAGTTGTATTTTTGAATGAATGGTTTTAATTTCGTTTCGTATTGATGCGGGAAATCCAAACTCACCAAAATGACTTCTACAGAATCTGAATAGTTTTCTTGTAGTGTTTCAAAATGTGGCAACTCTTTTACGCAGGGCGCACACCAAGTTGCCCAAAAATTCACCACATAGGTTTTAGACCCTTTGAGTTCCAAATAAGGAGCAATACCCGTAAAATCATGAACCTCTAATATAATGGGGTCTTTTTGGTCTGACTTACAGGCCAGATTTAAAAGAATCACTAAGACAAGTAAATATTTCATTTTACAAAGTTAGCAAAAACGGTTCAAGGTTCTCGGAAGTTTTAACAAAAAATTACCAGCCATAAAATTATTTTGCAATTAAAAAATTGTGTAATTTGCAGTCCAATTTTAACTTAGATAGAGACATGAAAAATACAATCTTAAAATCAACTGCCCTTTTATTTGTTTTACTCCTTACAGCATTTACTGCCACAGAAACTAAACAAGTCGATACAGACCAGAGTATTATCAACTGGGTTGGACACAAAGTAACAGGACAACATGAAGGAACTATTTCGCTTCAAGAAGGTGTTCTTGAATTCAATGAAGATCAATTGACAGGTGGGAATTTTGTAATGGACATGACGTCTATCAACACAACCGACCTTGAAGGAGATTACAAAAAGAAACTAGACGGCCATTTAAAAGCCGATGACTTTTTTGGCGTTAAAAACCATCAAAAAGCAACCTTAGTATTTACATCGGTTACCAAAAACGAAACAAACTACGCTGTTGTTGGAGACCTTACAATCAAAGGAATCACAAACAAAATCACTTTTGATTTAGCCGTTTCAGATAATACTGCAACAACGACCTTTCAAGTGGACCGTACTAAATTTGGAATCAAATACGGATCTGCTAGTTTTTTTGATGGATTAAAGGATAAAGCCATCTATAATGAGTTTGATTTAAAGGTTTCTTTAAAATTTTAAAAAACTATTAAATTAATTTTGCAATCATAAAAATCGTTGCTACATTTGATTTTTAATAAATAAATTATGAACCTTACTTTAAATAATACTTGGTGGTGGAACTCTCGAAAACAAAATTCGTGATACACCCTTGTATGTTTAAAACAAAATATCTAGGCTTGTCATCACGACAAGCCTTTTTTTTATGAAAACATTTGAGCTAAAAACACATTACAAAAAAATACTCGCCGATACCATATCGCCTGTGAGTGTGTACCTGAAAATTCGAGATAAGTTTCCGAATAGCATTCTTCTGGAAAGTAGCGACTACCACGGCAATGATAACAGCTTCTCTTACATCTGTTGCAACCCGATTGCATCCATTAAGGTAGAAGACTCGCTAGTGACTAAAACCTATCCCGATCATAGCAGTGAAACAACAACGGTCCCTGCCGATAAAGTGACCATGGAAATCGATGCATTCACAAAACAATTTGAAACTCAAAAAGACACCTCTTTTAAGTTTATAAATAATGGGATGTTTGGGTTTACAGCTTACGATGCTGTAAAATATTTTGAAGATATCACCATCTCAAAAAAGGACGATTCTATTGAAATTCCGGAGATGTATTATGCGGTGTATCAAAATATCATAGCGATTAATCATTTTAAAAATGAAGCCTATATTTTTGCGCACTGCTACGAGTCTGAAAGCAATATCGATGCCATTCACCATCTGATTAACGTGCAAAGTTTTTCATCGTATGATTTTGAATCAAAAGGAAACATCAGTTCCAACCTGACCGACGAGGAGTTTAAGTCCAATGTCGATTTAGCCAAAAAACACTGTGCCCGCGGCGATGTATTCCAACTCGTATTGTCGAAAAAATTCCAACAAGATTTTAAAGGCGATGACTTTAATGTCTATAGAGCATTGCGAAGCATCAACCCCTCGCCCTATCTCTTTTATTTTGATTATGGAAAATTTAAAATCTTTGGAAGTTCTCCTGAAGCACAACTGGTCGTAAAAGATCAAAACGCCGAAATTCATCCCATTGCAGGGACGTTTGCACGGACTGGCGATGATTTAAAAGATGCCGAATTGGCCAAAAAACTCGTCGCCGATAAAAAAGAAAACAGCGAACACGTCATGTTAGTCGATCTGGCACGAAACGATTTAAGTCGTCATTGTACCGAAGTGGAAGTTAAAAAATACAGAGAAGTACAGTTCTTTTCTCACGTCATTCATTTGGTAAGTAAGGTCATGGGTAAAGTGCGAAAAAATACGCCAACAATGCAAATTGTAGCCGACACCTTTCCGGCAGGCACTTTGAGTGGTGCGCCCAAATACAAAGCAATGGAGCTTATTGAAGCCTACGAAAAAACAAGCCGTGCGTTTTATGGCGGTGCCATTGGGTTTATGGATTTTGATGGAAACTATAACCATGCCATCATGATTCGAACGTTTTTAAGTAAAAACTACCAACTCCATTGGCAGGCCGGTGCTGGAATTGTTTCCAAATCGAGTCCCGAAAACGAACTTCAAGAAGTATATAACAAATTAGGCGCCTTAACCAAAGCGATTAAACTCGCCGAAACCATTTAGAGAATGAAAAAAATATTAGTCATAGATAATTACGACAGTTTTACGTTTAATTTAGTCCATTACCTCGAAGACCTCGACTGTGAAGTGACGGTACTTCGGAATGACAAATTCGATTTGGAAGACATCCAACACTTCGATAAAATTGTGCTGTCGCCGGGTCCAGGGATTCCAGAAGAAGCCGGACTTCTAAAAGCGGTCATTAAGCGCTATGCTCCCAGTAAAAGTATTTTGGGCGTGTGCTTGGGTCAACAAGCCATTGGTGAAGTTTTTGGCGGGCACATTGTAAATTTAGAAGAAGTCTATCACGGGGTACATACCGACATTACTGTTTGTGTGGAGGACGAGCCTTTATTCAATAATATGGACAAAACGATTCAAGTTGGACGCTACCATTCGTGGGTGGTGGACGCGAATTTACCCGCAGTTTTAGAAGCCACTTCGGTAGATAAAAATGGACAAATCATGTCTTTAAGACATAGAGCTTATGATGTGAAAGGCGTTCAATTTCATCCCGAATCGGTACTCACACCCACCGGAAAACAAATTTTAGAAAACTGGATTAATTCATAACAGACACCAATGAAACACGTTTTAAACAGACTCATTAACCACGAAACGATTTCTGCTGAGGAAGCAAAGCAGATTTTGATCAACATCTCCAAAGGCGATTACAATCAAAGTCAAATTGCGGCCTTTCTCACCATTTACATGATGCGAACGGTCACCCTCGAAGAATTGAAAGGATTTAGAGATGCCCTCTTAGAATTGTGTATTCCTGTGGATTTATCGGCTTACAACCCCATCGATTTGTGTGGTACAGGCGGAGACGGAAAAGATACTTTTAACATCTCAACGCTCTCCTCATTTGTGACCGCAGCGGCTGGCGTACCCGTCGCAAAACACGGAAATTACGGGGTCTCTTCGGCTTGTGGATCTTCCAATGTTTTAGAATCCTTAGGCGTTACATTTTCAAACGATCCCGACTTTTTAGAACGCGCCATTGCCACAACAGGGATTTGTGTATTACACGCACCCTTGTTTCACCCGGCTATGAAAAACGTCGCACCCATCCGACGCGAATTGGGAGTCAAAACATTTTTCAATATGTTAGGCCCTATGGTGAATCCTTCATTTCCAAAAAATCAAATGGTAGGCGTCTTTAGCTTGGAATTACTGCGCTTATACAATTATCTCTATCAGGATTCCGACAAAAATTACAGCATTGTTCATGACCTTGGTGGCTATGATGAAATCTCCTTAACAAATTCAGTGAAAATTGTATCCAATCATTCGGAGGTGCTTTTTTCGGCAGAAGATTTAGGGTTAAAAAACAATACTCAAGAAGCCATTTTTGGTGGAAATACAGTGGCTGAGGCCTCAAAAATATTTAAAACCATCATTAGTGGAAACGGCAGCGAAGCACAAAATAACGTGGTGTGTACCAATGCCGGTCTTGCGATCGCAACCGCTAAAAAAATTAACCATAAAGACGGTTATGAATTGGCCAAAGAAGCCCTTTATTCAGGGAAAGCAAATGAATGTCTCACAAAATTAATCGCCCTCTAATGAGCAGTATTTTAGATCGTATTGTCGCAGATAAACGCACCGAGGTTAGCCTTCGGAAACAACTGATTCCGTTGAAACAACTGGAACAATCGGTGTTGTTTGAACGCCACTGCCCGTCGCTTAGTACGCGATTGTCAGAAAGTACTTCAGGCTTGATTACAGAACACAAACGCCGTTCGCCCTCAAAGGACTGCATCAATCAGAATTTGAACGTGCAAGACGTCGCAAAAGGCTATGAATTTGCAGGGGCTTGCGGGATGTCGGTACTCACAGATATGAAATATTTTGGTGGTAGTTTAGAAGACCTGTTAACCGCCAGAGCCAGTTGTGAGATGCCCTTGCTTCGGAAAGAATTTATTATTGATACTTATCAAATTGTAGAAGCAAAAGCCTACGGCGCCGATGTGATTTTACTCATTGCTGCCATTCTGAGTCGCGAAGAGATTCAAACCTTTTCAACTCTCGCCCAAAGTTTGGGGATGGAGGTCTTATTGGAAATTCACAACGAAGAAGAATTGCACAAATCGCTGATGCCTTCTCTGAATATGATAGGCGTGAACAACCGCAATCTTAAAACGTTTGAGGTCAGTTTAGAAACCAGTAAAACACTGAGTACACTCATCCCTGATGAATTTGTAAAGATTTCAGAAAGCGGGATTCGCACGGTGAAAGACATTCAGAGTTTACAGCCTTATGGGTATAAAGGGTTTTTGATTGGAGAGAATTTTATGAAAACAGACAATCCGGGGGCCAGTGCAGCGGATTTCATTAAAAAATTGAACGCATGAAACTAAAAGTATGTGGCATGCGCTATGAGGACAATATTCGGGAGATCTCAGCGATTGGACTCGATTATATGGGTTTTATCTTTTTTGAAGGCTCGTCACGTCATGTCACGGATTCAATTCCGACTCTCTCTTCTTCCATTAAAAAAGTAGGTGTTTTTGTCAATGCGTCTCACGATACGATTGTAGAAAAAATAAATACTTACAACTTACAAGCGGTGCAATTGCATGGCGAAGAATCGCCTGAATTTTGTAAATCCTTGAGTGGTTTCAACATAGAAATCATCAAAGTGTTTTCCATTAAAAATGAGTTTGATTTTGAAACCCTCACCCCTTACGAAACGGTCTGTGACTTTTTTCTTTTTGACACCAAAGGGGCTTTGGCTGGCGGCAATGGGTACTGCTTTGACTGGTCGGTATTAGAAACCTATCCCTCCACAAAACCTTATTTTTTAAGTGGTGGTATTGGATTGGAAAGCTTGGACCAACTTAAAGAATTTAAAAAGAGTACGGCAGCAACCTACTGCCACGCGGTGGATGTGAATAGCAAGTTTGAAGTTGCACCCGCCAAAAAAAATAAAGAATTATTAGAAAAATTTAAAGATTTATTATGAGTTATCACGTGAATGAAAAAGGCTATTATGGTCAATTTGGAGGCGCATTTATTCCAGAAATGCTGTATCCGAATGTTGAAGAATTACGTCAAAATTATTTAAAGGTAATGGCGGAACCTGATTTCAAAGAAGAGTTCGATCAATTGTTGAAAGATTATGTCGGTCGCCCAACTCCTTTGTATTTCGCAAAACGATTGTCTGCAAAATACAATACCAAAATATACCTGAAACGCGAAGATTTATGCCACACAGGTGCGCATAAAATCAACAATACGATTGGTCAAATATTGATGGCAAAGCGACTCAAAAAAACACGCATCATCGCCGAAACAGGTGCTGGGCAACACGGGGTAGCTACGGCGACTGTTTGTGCCTTAGCCGGTTTGGAATGCATTGTGTATATGGGAGAAATTGACATTGCACGACAAGCGCCCAATGTAGCACGTATGAAAATGCTCGGCGCGGAAGTGCGTCCTGCATTGTCTGGAAGTCGTACTCTAAAAGATGCCACCAATGAAGCGATTCGCGATTGGATTAATAATCCTGTGGATACGCATTATATTATTGGAAGTGCTGTGGGACCACACCCCTATCCAGATATGGTGGCGCGTTTTCAATCGGTGGTGTCTGAAGAAACCAAATGGCAATTAAAAGAAGTAGAAGGCCGTGAAAACCCCGATTATGTGGTGGCTTGTGTGGGTGGTGGCAGCAATGCAGCCGGTGCCTATTACCATTATTTGAATGAACCCGACGTGAAACTGATTGCAGTGGAAGCGGCAGGAAAAGGAATTTATACAGGCGAGAGTGCCGCGACTTCGGTGCTTGGAAAAGAAGGCGTGATTCATGGGAGTAAAACCTTATTGATGCAAACCCCTGACGGACAAATTACGGAGCCTTACTCCATTTCGGCAGGCTTGGATTATCCGGGCGTTGGCCCCATGCATGCGCATTTGTATGAAACCAAACGTGCCGAATTTATTTCGGTGACGGATGATGAAGCCATGACGGCAGGACTTGAATTGTCGCAACTGGAAGGCATTATTCCAGCGATTGAAACTTCCCATGCCTTGGCTATTTTTGAAGATAAAAAATTCAATCCTGAAGATGTGGTGGTGATTAGTTTATCAGGACGTGGCGACAAAGATTTGAATACCTATATTGATTATTTTAAACTCTAAGATTGTGAATCGAATACAAGCAAAATTACAAGAAGACAAAAAACTATTGTCCATCTATTTTACGGCGGGATACCCCAACTTAAACGACACGATAACGACGATTGAAAGTTTAGAAAAAAACGGCGTGGACATGATTGAAATTGGCTTGCCGTTTAGCGATCCGTTGGCAGATGGCCCTACGATTCAGGCGAGTTCTACACAAGCCTTGCACAATGGCATGACCTCAACGGTCTTGTTTGAGCAGCTGAAAGACATCCGGAAAACAGTTTCGATTCCGTTGATTCTGATGGGCTATTTTAATCCAATGCTTCAATATGGAGTAGAAGCCTTTTGTAAAAAATGCCAAGAAGTGGGCATTGATGGATTGATCATTCCGGACTTGCCGGTGGAAGTGTATCACGAAGAATATAAAGCTATTTTTGAACGGTATGGATTGCTCAATGTCTTTTTGATCACGCCACAAACAAGCGAGTCACGCATCCGTTATATGGACAGTATTTCAGAAGGATTTATTTATATGGTGAGTAGTGCCAGCACGACGGGAAGCCAAAGTGGTTTTGGAAACGAACAAACGGATTATTTTAAACGGATTGCCGACCTCCAG
>Ga0209304_1001003_pt1 | contig 18092 bp, 21 predicted proteins | sample COGITO_mtgs_1004_4_FD_184789 | JGI IMG/M metagenome (GOLD analysis project Ga0209304, IMG submission 184789) | Pelagic marine microbial communities from North Sea - COGITO_mtgs_100423 (SPAdes) (version 2) | ecosystem: Environmental > Aquatic > Marine > Epipelagic ...
GTTATGGGATTCTATGATAATTTTTGACAAGCCATAAATCCCTTTACTTTTCATGGGGGACAATCCACAAGGCCGTATAATAGCTTTGATCTCTTCCACCGTTAGTTTCACCATGTCATAGGGGTTGTCGGCTTTGGCAAATAGAAGGGGCGTAATCTTATTCACACGCACATCTGTACATTGTGCCGATAGCAATACTGCAATCAAAAGGGTGTAGGGATCTTTATGGTCTAAGGGAATCGGAATCTCAGGATAAAAATCTTTTAAGGTTTTTATAACAAAATTTACCTTCTCAGTTTTTGTCATTCGTTTATCTTTGTTGTGATAACCAAAGATACTAATTATGACAACATTACAAATAGGCGATGCCGCTCCAAATTTTAAATCCTTAGACGAGGCGGGAAACACCATTTCTTTAGCAGATTACAAAGGAAAAAAACTCGTGTTGTTTTTCTACCCGAAAGCCAGCACTCCTGGATGCACTGTTGAAGCTTGTAATTTAAGTGACAATTACAGTCGTTTTACAGCCCAAGGTTATGATGTTCTTGGTGTGAGTGCCGACAGCGCCAAACGCCAGTCCAACTTCAAAGAGAAATATGGATTTCCCTATCCTTTGTTAGCGGATGAAGATAAAACAGTCATCAACGCCTTTGGTGTTTGGGGTCCTAAAAAATTCATGGGCAAAGAATACGACGGCATTCACCGTACTACTTTTGTGATTGACGAAGCAGGTGTGATTGAAGACATCATTCTCAAAGTTAAAACCAAAGAACATACAGGGCAGATTTTAAAATAAGAACTTGCTTTCTTGAAAGTCCTTTTCTTGTCAAGCTGAACTCGTTTCAGCTTCTCACAAATTATTGAAACCAGCAATTTGAGATTCTGAAATAAACCTACCTACCGGCAGGCAGATTTAGAATGACAAATTCGTCTTTTTTTCTGATTCCTCCTTTATGAATTCAGAGAGCACTTCTAAGCTTCGTACCCAAATAATTTTTGTTCTTTGATGATATCAGAAACCCCTTCTGGGAGCATTGCTTCCCAACCCGGTTCAGCATTCGAAATCATTTTCAAGACTTTTCTGGAGAAAATATTCAGAATTTCAGGATCGTAATTTTTAATATCCACCAGTTTTCCATTGAATTTGAAATACTTATAAAGTTCTTTCATACGCGGATGTACTTTCAGATCTTCACTGGTGGTCATGGTGTTGTTTTCATTTAACATGGGATACAAATAGATTTTAAGATCCTTGTTAAAGAGTTTTCCAAACGCCTCCAAAATACCACCACTTAAATGGCGGTAATATTTCTCATCAAAAATATCAATTAAGTTATTGATCCCCATCGATAAGCCCATACGGTTTTTGGTATAGAGATTGAAATATTCTACAAGTTTGTAATACTCTTGAAAGTTAGAAATCAGTACCGTTTGTCCCAGAGAACCCAACAGTCGCGCGCGGTCCATAAAGTCTTGTTCGTCAATTTCACCCCCAGAAGCCCTGAGGTTGGATAAGGTGATTTCAAAAACCACGCGCGTATTTTCTTTTTGGACTTTATTCTCGTTTAAAAACATTTGATATGATTTCTCATACATATCCATGTTAACCTTTGTAACAGGTCTGAAACTTCCTCTAAAGGCTAAGATGTTTTTCTTATACAACACCCGTGCTGGCAGTACATTATTGCCATCAGGAGCAAACATGACGGCATCCGTCATTCCATTTTTTAAGAGCTGTAAACTCATCAGTCGGTTATCGACCTCTTTAAAGTCAGGTCCAGAAAAATTAATTGTATCAATTTCTAACTGGTCTTTATCAATGTGATCGTATAGGTATCTTAATAATTTTTTTGGTTGATTGTATTTATAAAACGCACCATATATCAGGTTGGTTCCTAGTTTTCCAAGCGTTTCTTGTTGGAGTCGTGCATCGGTTTCTTTAAAACGGACGTGCAGTGTGATTTCGTTGTATTCTTCTTGTTGGGCATCAATTTGATAGCGGATTCCAACCCATCCATGTCCTTTAAAACGTTTTGCAAAATCAATCGTTGCGACGGTATTTGCATAACTAAAAAACATTTTATTAGGATATTCATCACGAGAAAGACGATCTTCAATCAACATCACTTCATGAGACAGCATTTTTTTCAAGCGATCTTCGGTTACATACCGATTCTCCTTTTCAGTTCCATAAATAGCATCACTAAAGGATTTGTCGTAAGCAGACATGGCTTTTGCAATGGTTCCTGAAGCACCTCCAGCTCTGAAAAAATGCCTTACCGTTTCTTGTCCGGCACCAATTTCCGCAAAAGTTCCGTAGATATTTTCATTCAAATTTATTCTTAAAGCTTTGTCTTTTAATGAAGGAATGCTTTCAATGATAGCATCTCCTTTAAGCGTTATTTCCATCTTTAAAATTAACGGGGTTACCTCACAAAGGTATCACTTTAGAATAGCTTACAAAAAAAATAGTCTATTTTTGTTGAAATTAATCATTCATTGAAAATTACATTTTTAGGCACGGGAACTTCACAAGGGATTCCAATTATTGGAAGCACGCATCCCGTATGTTTGAGTGAAGACTCTAAGGATAAACGTCTTAGGGTGTCGGCACTCGTTCAGTGGGACGGTTTTTCGGTCTTAATTGATTGTGGTCCAGACTTTAGACAACAGCTCTTACGTACCGATTGCACCCAAATAGATGCCGTTCTGTTCACGCATGAACACAGCGATCATACCGCAGGTTTGGACGATTTACGGCCTTTTTTTTACAGACAAGGCGCCCTCGATGTGTATGCACACGAACGGGTTTTGAAATCGCTTTACAAACGTTTTGATTATATTTTTGTCACTGAAAATAAATACCCTGGTGTGCTGACTTTAAATGCACATCCAATTACGGATGTTCCTTTTTCTGTGGGCAGAAAAAAAATACAGCCCATCAAGGTGCTTCACAATTCACTGCCCATTTTTGGCTTTCGAATGGATGCGTTTGCCTATATAACCGATGCAAAAACAATTTCAGATTTGGAGGTTGAAAAGCTTCAAGACTTGGACGTTTTGGTTATTAATGCCTTGCGGATTGAGCCGCATGTCTCTCATTTCAATCTCGAAGAAGCCTTGGCGTTTATCAAACTGGTCAATCCAAAAAGAGCTTTTTTGACGCACCTGAGTCATCATTTAGGCTTTCATGAAGCCGTGCAAAAAAACCTACCGCCAAACGTTTATCTCGCTTACGATCAACTACAAATATCTCTCTAAAATGAAAGGAAAAATATACCTTTATTTATTCATGTTTTCTCTATTAGTCAATGTGTTCCAGTACGTGAACTCCAAAGCCATTATTGATAAATATGAAAAAGACATCAAAAAATTTAAATCTAAAATTGAAGTTTTAGAAACATCAGAAGCCACTCTTTTAGAAGCTAAAAAAGCAGCAGCAGAAGTATCTACTGTAGAACCTTCGTTATAGTTGTTCTAAATTTTAGTTGAAATCCAATCTCTTAATTCATAGAAATTTTGAGGAGCAACACCATGTCCCACAGGGAATTCGCTATAGGAATGTTGGATGTTTAAAGACTTCAAAAACACAGGCGTTTGTCGTGCCCAATCGATGGGGATCACTTGATCGACAGTTCCATGAGAACAGTAGAAATTCAGGTTTGAATAATCCATTTCCTTTAAATTATTAGGTAAAATATCATGGTTCACATACCCACTCAAGCCAATGATGTTTTTAATTTTTGTGGGGTGATTCAAAGCTGTTGCCATTCCTAAAATGGTGCCTTGACTAAAGCCCAATAGCGTCACATTATTTTGATCTACGGGATACTGTTTACAAGCGTCGTCAATACAATCGACCAAAATTTTCATAGAAGATTTCGCCTGATCGTTATCGTTCCATTTATTTTGTTCTGCATCAAAATTAATCGCATACCAAGCATTTCCACTCGGTTGGAGTGCGTAAGGAGCTCTTATGGAGATAATGAACAACTCTTCTGGAAGTTCAGAGGCAAACGAAAATAAATCATTTTCATCGCTGCCATAGCCATGAAGCATCACTAATAAGGGTGCATTTTCTTTGAGTGTGGACGGTCTGGAAATATGAACTAAAGGGAGTTTTACACTCATTTATTTAATATTTTTAAAAGCGTTTTGATAGAATTTTCCAACCAAAGGGATTGGGATCATTTTTCCTGATAAGGCTGTCGAAAATCCATAAATAAATAGAATTCCAAACGCCATCCAAAATGAAATGGTAATTTGCAAATTATCAAAGTGTCCTACAGTGTAGCCCAACGCCATTAACGTCAGCCATAAACCCAAAGACTGGCGGATGTGGAAATAGGCGAATTGGCTTTTTGTATCCGCATTTGAATTGTAGGCGATAATCACTCCTATCAACCAAAAATAACTTATAAGCGCACTGGTTTTTCCAGACTTAACATCTTGATTTTCTATCATTAAAGAGCTATTGAAGTGGTGTTGTTCGCAATGATGCCATAAACTTTTCCTTTTAGTTTTGAACCTATAAAAAGCGAGTTTTTTGATTTTGAACCGATGTGTTTTTCTTCAAAAACATAGGTTTCTGAAGGATTGAACAAAGTCAGTTGTGCGCTGCTTCCAATGTGAATAGCATCTGTTTTTAAACCAAAACGTTGCTTTCCTTTCGTCAGTAATTGCACCGCTTTTTTGGTTGTAAATAAGGCATTCAAAACGCCAAAAGCACTTTCCAATCCGACCGTGCCATTTTTGGCATAATCAAATTCTATTTTTTTGTACTCAATATCAATCGGGTTATGATCCGATGTGACCATATCTATAGTACCGTCTTTGACTCCCGCAATAAGTGCTTCTATATCTGATTGTGTTCGTAAGGGAGGATTCACTTTAAAGTTGGTGTCAAAGTCGTTTAAACTTTCATCTGTAAACAGTAAGTTGTGGATGGCGACACTACAACTGACGTCTAGTTTTTTAGCTTTGGCTTCCCGAATTAAATCCACTGATTTTGCAGTAGATATTGTCGGTATGTGTAGTTTTCCGTCGGTATATTCTAGGAGAAATAAATCACGTGCAATTTGCAATTCTTCTGCCAATGCTGGCAATCCTTTCAATCCGAGTCGTGTGCTCGTTATATTTTCATTCATCACTCCTTTTGTGGCCACTCTTGATTCGTGTGGAAAAGAGTGTACCAAGCCGTCAAAACTAGATGCATATTGCAAGGCTATTTTGAGGAGGTTCGGATTTTCAATTGGGTTTTTATAATCTCCAAAAGCGATGCTTCCAGCGGATTTCATGTCAAATAATTCGGCAAGATCAACCCCTTCGCTTCCTTTGGTGAGCGCTCCAATAGGGTGGAGGTTGGTCGCAGAATTTGCAGCTTTAGACTTCACAAACGCAATGTCTGAATGCGAGTCAATCACCGGATTTGTATTCGCATTGAGAGCGATGTCTGTAAACCCAGAGGCCGCCGCTACTTGTAATCCATTTGCAATTGTTTCACGTTCTTCATACCCTGGCTCTCCAAACGATACACTGCTGTCAAACCATCCACTAGACACATGGAGGTTTTCTAATGCGATTACAGGATATTTTTTTGGGTTTTTGAGAGATTTAGCAATTTGAGTAATGAAACCGTTTTCAACTAAAATGTCTTGAGTTTGATTGTGGAAATCACTTTTGTCGTCAAGAATGGTAGCTGATTTTATAAGTACGTTCATTTAAAATATTTTAAGATGAGCATTTCAAAAGCTAATAATATTAGTGCAAAAATAACAAACCATTTCCATAACCAAGTCACATTCGCCTCAATTTTTATATTTTTAAGTGTCGCTTCCAAAGAATTCTCAATCAAAACCCCTTGTATTTTTGAGAGATCGGAATAGCGTAATTGGCTTTCAGTCCGAGTATAGTTATAACTCACATGGGTCAGGGTGTCCGTATCTTTTAAGATGGAAAAGTGTCCAGGCTCACTAGGATCGTTTGTTGTGGTGATGCTGACTTTGGTGTTGAAATTTGTTTGTAAAGGAATGAATTGAGCGTCTTTGTTTGCTAATTTTAAAATCCGGTCTTTCTGTAAATTCACTTTAAGATCAAACGTATTTTCTGCGCCAATCCAATAGTAAAGCGGTTGTGTTTTTAAACTTGATCTTCCGATGTTATAGAGCGTAGGCACGATTAATGGAGAATTCACAAAGTTAGAAGCCTCCGTTTCTACGGGGGCTGTAAAGACAAACAACGCTTTAAATTGAATTAAAAAAGCCTGTTGATCTTCAAAGGATAATACACTGTTAGCAGAACTACTAATTGGATAATAATATTGAACGCTTGGGTATTGAAAATTAGTGACTTGTTCTTCAAAAACGTCTTTTAAAACGGGATGGTTAAACGCGATGTTGGTGATGCGTTTTTCTTGAGTTGTAAGCGGTTCGAGCCTGTGGTTTGTCTGCGTTGCTAAGAGCTGGTTATAGGATTGTAAATCCCCATCTTTAGAGGGAATCATGACGACCACGCCTCCAGCATCCATAAACGCCTTGAGACTGTTTTGTAAGGCGATTGAAATCTGGTTTAATCCATTTAAGACAATTAGATTTTGGGTTTTTAGTTGACTAAAATCGAGGGTCTTGTAATTTTGACTTTGAAATATAAATTCATCATCCGCATAGAGTTTCTTTAAAAAGGTAGAATTTGAATTTTCGTGAATGGCCAAAACTGCTATTTTTTCGGCTTTTGGGATGTTAAAATAAAACGTATCATCATACGGCATTTGAGTATCTTCGATGGAAAGTTTGCCGTTAAACTCTACTGTATTCGGAAGCACAAAAGTAGTTTTGTAATTCTTAGATTTTTCTAAAATTGATTTCCCAACCACTTTTTGGTCTTGGTATAAAGTCACAGGGATGGGGGCGTTCGTCTCACTCGAAGATTTACCGCTCACATTCAAGGTGTAATTAGCGTTGAGAGCGGGTTCTAAAGACACCTTATCAATATAACTATTGTTGGTGTTGATTGGTTTTAAGGGCACTAAAACGATGTGTATTGTGGAGTCTATTTTTGGGGAAATAGCGTCATCGTGTTGTTGAAAATCAGAGACGAGCACAAGTGTCTTTGAACTTGTTTTGGAATCTGAGAACAGTGCTTTCCCTTTTAGAATTAAGGTGTTTAAATCCAACTGATCTTGACTGTATTCTAGTGACAGTAAGTCTGTTTTTAACTCTTTTATAGAGGTCGATTTGTAACTTTGGTCGTTGGTGAACACTCCAATTTTTTCAGTTTCATCGAAGCCCGTCATCACATCTTGAACCGCTCTATTTAAGAGAGATCCTTTGGGGCCAATCGCTTGCATACTGAAGGAATTGTCTAAATAAACAACGGTTTCAGAACTGTTTTTTTCTGCTGTTTGATTGGATAGATACGGTTGGCTAAACGCTATAATGATACAGGCAATGGCTAGAAGTCTGATCAATAAAATGAGCCATTTTTTTAGTTGCGAACTCTTTCGGGTTTGAAAGCGTATTTTTTGTAATAAGGCAACATTTGTAAACGCTTGAATTTTAAAACGTCTCAGTTGAAATAAATGAATAAAAACAGGGATGAGCAGTGCTGGAAGTGCGTAAAAAAATTCTGGGTGTAAAAACTGCATCTGATGGATTGAATTGTCAAATATAAAAACTAAAATTTGATTTGGTTAACAGAAGAAGAAATAATCGTTCATAGCGGTCATTTTGTGGGATTGGAAATACTGTTCGATTTCCAATTGAGCCTCGTGATTTGCAACGGTAATAATGCTTTGGTAATTTTCGATTGTACTCAGGTATTCGAAGGATTTTAAGGTTTGATTGTAAATATCTTTTCCTATTTTTTTAGGATTGTCACACACCCATTCAAAGGGGTTGTTTTTTTCAATAAGTAATTGCGCTACTTTTTTCCCTTTGGCACCGGCTCCCCAGATTATTATGGTTTTTTCTTTGTCGTGCGACAGCTCAAAAAAGTAGTTGATCTTTAATTCTAAGAATGAATTTTCAGCATAATGCGCATCAACTCTCGAGGTTCTTACGGCATAATCACGCCAATGGTGGAGTATTTCATTGGAAGGAATACATTTCAATCCCTGTTTATAAAATCGAAACGCTAAATCGTAATCTTCTGGATAAGTGTTGGGAGTGAACCCTCCACAGCGGTCAAAGTCTGTTTTATATACCATCCAACAGGGAGATGGAATCACACATTCCTTATAAATTTCGTTAAAGTTAGTGCCTTTTGAAGTAAGGTTATTGAGCCACATTTCATAGCGTTTGTAGCCATTCCCAATTCCATTTTCTGAAAAGTATCGAACGGTTCCCAAAGCCAAGTGCCCTTCGCCATGCGTGACAAGCGACTGTTGCATCTGATCAAGTTTGTTTAACGCCATTACGTCGTCACTGTCCATACGCGTCACAAGCGTACCTTTCGCTTGTTTGTAGCCGGTTCTAAGCGCCTCAATTATACCACTTCCGTCATTGCGAAGCAAGTGGATTCGAGCATCGCTATTAGCGTAGTTTTGTACAATTTGATAACTCGTATCGGTGGATCCATCGTCCACAATAAGAAGTTCCCAGTTTGTATAGGTTTGTTGTAGGATAGAATCTAGACATTCCACCAAATAGGATTCCGTGTTTTTAAAGGGAACCAGAATACTTATAAGCGGTGTTTGCATTAGTATTTCGCTGCCTTTCCATTGGCAGACGATTCTTTAAGAAAGGTTCTTAAGTCTTCATTTGCCTGAATTAAATCTTCATCACGCAAATACATCATGTGTCCACTGCGGTAGCCTTTAAACGTAAAACGATCTTTCATTTTCCCGCTAGGATCCACTTGCGATAAGGTGTATTTTGCATTAAAATAAGTGGTTGCACCATCGTAATATCCAGATTGGTTCAACACTTTTAGATAGGGGTTTTGTGCCATTGCCAAACGCAGATTGTCACGGGTGTTGTCATCATCGTTATTCCAAGGTTGCACAGAGCCAAACATATTGTATTTTAAATCGGTTGTAAACTTTAATTCACTTTTGATATAATGGTTGATGGCAGGCGTAAACGAATGCAGCCAAGAGGTGAGCTCTGCACTGTAATCGGGACGATCGCCCGATTCTTTTTCGTCAATTCCTAGGTAGCGAGAGTCCAGTCGTCCGATGGTTTGACCGGTATCATCTCGAAGTAATTCTTTCCAAAAAAACGAATTCGGAACCTCTAAATTATGTTGTAAAATCACCTTTTGACTCAAGCCCGAATAATAAGCCATTTTTTCACTGACTGCCATTTTTTCTTCGGCATCAATAAAGCCACCCTTTGCCAATGCAGGAATAAGTGAATTGAGCGCATAGGCTTCTGATTCTGGAAGAATGTCTAATAAATCTTTGGATTGAAGTGCCTCTGGTAATTTGTTGTGATACCATGCGGTTGCTGTATAATAGGGAAGGTTCAATGCGGAGGAAACGGGCCCTCCAACACGTAAGACTTTATAATCTGCGGGAGATACTAAGATGACGCCATTTAAGTACATCCATTGATTTTGTTGGAGTTCTAAAGACAGGCCCATCACACGGGTGCCTCCATAACTTTCGCCAATAATATATTTAGGAGATTCCCATCTGTTTTTTCGACTTACAAATGTATTGATCCATCCCGCTAAATATTTGATATCTTCATTGATTCCAAAAAATTGTTCTCGATCGGGCATTTCACCTTCTTTATTGGGAAGCATTCTGGAATATCCCGTATTTACAGGGTTGACAAAAACAATGTCCGCGTCGTCTAAAATGGAATTTGGATTGTTTTTAAACCCATAGGGTTGGACAGGATAGCCTTCGGAATCGACATTTAAAATGCGAGGACCTGTATAGGCAACATGCATCCAAACGGACGCCGATCCTGGGCCTCCATTAAAGGAAATGATTAAGGGACGCATCGCACTATTTTTCACGTTATTTCGGGTGTAATAGGTATAATACAAACTAGCGATTGGCATGCCCTCATTATCCCAAACGGGTTGCATACCTGTTTCGGCAGTATAATCGAATTTCACCCCTTTTACGGTTGTGGAGTGGGTAGTGGTCACAATCGTGTCCACAGGGATTTCAATAGATTGACTGGAGCCAATAAAAAGAGAGACTAAACTGATATAAAATAGACGATTCTTCATTTTATGAAATGTTTGTTAGGATTGACTAAAATACAATCTTTAGCACAAAATAGAAATATTAATTTAAAAATCTGCCAATGTGGTGGCAACGATGGCTTCTGCTTTACTCTTTTCACTCGAGTGTACGTACAGTTCTTGAAATCCGTAAGTAGGCGTTCCAAAACCTGCCAAACGAGCGGATTCTGTTTCATCTTTTATAATAGGGCTGATGCCCATTTTTTCTAAGTTTTGAGTGATGAGTTGAACCACAATAAAGCTTCCGGCATACAGTTTTGAATAATTAGATTCCATAGGTTTTGATTTTTAAGGACTATAATTCTGTCAAAGAAAAATTCAATGACCATTTTATAGAAGATTCGAGATTTTAATGGAAGTCCCAGTAGAGAGCTTTGCATTGAATTCTTTCAAGCAATTTACGAATAAATTTGACCACCCCGACATATTTTCGCTACAATAGTAAACGGTGAATTAACACGACATTCATGTGTATTATTTATTTTTTTGTAATTTCACCAAAATAACCCCTAAACCTACGATCATGAAAAAATGTATTTTCATCCTATTTTTTCTTTCAATTTCAAACACATTTGCACAAACTGTATCCGAAGATATTCTTGGACAGTGGCAATTGCAAACACTGCAAGTTGACAATGATAAAATAACAGCTAAAGAAGCATTTGAGACCAATAATGTATTCCAAATATATTCTGAAAACAATCAATTTGAAGGGATTGTTGGCGAAAAAAACAACAAGGGTACTTGGGAACTTTCTGACAACCAAAAATCTGTATATATCAAATTAGACATACAGAAAGAAGGTCAAGAATTTACAATTACTAAATTGTCTGCGACGGAGCTTGTGTTAGATATTATTGATAATGATCAAGTAATCACCTTCTCTTATGTAAAGAAAATGTGATTACTTTAGGGTAATTAAAATGACTAAAAGACTCCTTTAATTATTAGTATCGATGTCGCCTCCAGAAGATGATTTAACATCATTTTTTACAGCAGTTTCGTGATTTTTAATGTGCGCACCGCTAGAGGCATTCGCATTAAATTCTTCCAAGCATTTTACAGATAAATTGGACCCGCTGGATGCTTTTGTTTCACAAAATTCAGCCGTTAATTTTGAAGCATCTATTTGACTTCCGCTTGAAGAATTTCCAACAAACCCTTTGGTGTTTCCTTCTAAGATTAAATCACTGCCACTTGAACTGCTGCTATTTATATGCTTGGTTTCAACGGAGAGTTTCATTTCACTTCCGCTAGAAGTGCTCAAGTCAAGACTCGGAACTTTTAGTGTATTGGTGCTAAAAACGGCACTTCCACTCGAAGCTTTGATTTGTTGGATAGTCATAAAATTGACCACTACTTTTTTGGAGGTAACATGATGGGTGCTTTTATCCATGTAAATTTTAAGCGTTTCATTTTCAATGTGAGTGATGATTAATTCTTGAATATTTTCATCTGCTTGAACTGAAATACTAGGGCTGTCACTTTGTGTTAAAAAGAGATCGATACCTGCACTGACTTCGATACTGTTAAAGGATTCATTACTGTTTCGTTGTTCGGTGACTACAACGCCGTTGCCACGCACCCCTTTATTAAATGGATAGGAGTTAAATTGGCAAGCGTTTAAGGCAAGGCTTACAATAGTGATGCTGATAAATTTGATAAGGGTGATCATGATAGTTTAGGTTTTAAGTTAGTTGTTTTTATTTAGGTTTGGACAATCCAAGCATCGCATGGATTTATGTTCTATTTTTAGATAATGATCTTCATTTCCATTGTCTAAAATGTCATTATGTATTGAATAGTTACGGTGGTAAGAATAGGTGTTTTCATCTGGAAACAACACGCTGCCAATGGGCAGTTGTATAATGACTTCAATGTTTTGTCCTCTATATTTTTGTTCTATATCTGTAAGGAAAAATCCATCTAAGTACAAGGTGTTGTTTTTGAATTCATATTGATAATCCAACGCCATCGCTCGATCTTTAGCGATCAAATAATCGACTCCAGACGCTTTCTTTTCGACTGAAATACTCCCAATAGAATCTTTTGTGGACTGTACGATGAGCCTTATATCCGAACCATAAATTCGTTTTGTATCCTGTTCGTCATAGATAATCTCTAAGTTACTATTGCGATGTAAAAATTTCGAGTATAAGGGATTGCCTTTCATTTCTAGATACAACGTATCCATTTTTGTAATGGGCAACTCTACTTGCTCCGTGACACTCGCATCCAATCTATAATCGGCAGCTTGTTTAACACTAAATATGGTGAGTGTAATCAAGACAATGAGCCAAACTCCTAAGAGTGAAAATTTAGTATACTTGTTGAATAAAGGAATCCGTTTGGACACCATGCGCAAGCCTAAGAGCAATATAAAGACCATTGGAATTCCAGCAATTAACAGTGCTAAAATAGAAACCAACCATATTGGCAAGCCTGACGAGTTGACGAGCTCTGCAAAATCCATCCCTGGAAAATGGATGGCATCTGCGATACCAACCGTTAGTAAGCCTATAAAAAATCCAATTAGTATCACGATACTGAAAACGATAAAGAACATTCCAATCGCTTTGAAAATTAATTTAAAGAAGAGCAAAATGAGATCCCCAATCGTTTCAAAAAAAGAGCGCGATGTTGACTGGATATTTTTACCCAAATCATTTAATCTTCCTGAGTTGACGCTGTCTTTAACACGCCCAAGGCTCTCCTTAACATTACCAAACTCTTCTTTTACTTTTTTTTCAATATTGGTAATGTTGATGGGCTTTCCCATCATGGATAGTTTTTCGGCTGTTGTATTCGCAGCAGGAATTAAAATCCATAAAATAATATATAATAAAGGTCCCATTCCGGCACCAAAAATTAAGATCACCCAAATCAGTCTTATGATGAGTGGGTCAATTCCAAAATAATACCCAAAACCAGACGATACGCCTCCTATGTATGAGTTATCTCGATCTCTAAACAAACGTCGTTTTTGACTGTCTGATTTTTCATTTTTAGGGGCTTCTTCAAAAATTTCTTCGTCTATTTTATAATCTTCAGGTTGTCCCATAATGATTACAATCTCATCCACTTCTTTATTAGAAATGACTTGTTGACTTGTTTTTATGCGCTCTGAAAACAGTTCAGCAACACGCCCTTCGATATCTGAAATAATTTCAGATGCACCTTGGGTGTTTTGTAACGAGGCTTTGATGGCTTCAAAATAATTTTGAAGTTTTTGATAGGCATCTTCATCTATATTAAATAAGATCCCGGCTAGATTTATACTTACAGTTTTGTTCATTTTTTTGTGGTTTTTGGGAGGGTTACTAAAGTGACTGCGTTGTGGAGTTCGCTCCACGTGGTCGTTAATTCAACTAAAAACAATTCCCCAGTTTCAGTGAGTGTGTAATACTTTCTGGGAGGTCCGGTTGTGGATTCTTCCCAACGGTAATTGAGGAGTCCAGAATTTTTAAGCCGTGTGAGAAGGGGATAAATAGTACCTTCAACCACCAGCAGTTTTGCTTCTTTTAAGGTTTTTAGAATTTCGGCGACGTAGGCATCTTTATTTTTTAAGACGGACAATATGCAGAATTCTAAAACACCTTTTCGCATTTGCGCTTTTGTGTTTTCTATTTTCATTACTATTAATTTTCAACAAACCTAATACATAAAAAGGTATTATGCATAACATAGTATTATATTTTAACTTAACTTTAACAAATCAAGGTCTTTAAAAATTACTTATCTTAGCTAACAATCTAATCGCACAAATGGACTTCACACCAAGAAAACTCAATTTATTTTTACTGTTCAAATTACCATCTGCTTATCTGACAGGCGTAAGGGCAAAATCGATTGATGCACAAACATGTGTGATCGTTGTGAAGCACCGTTGGATCAATCAGAATCCTTTTAAATCCATGTTTTGGGCCGTACAAGGGATGGCAGCAGAACTAGCAACAGGGGCTTTGATTATGATGAAAGTGGAAGCTTCTCATAAAAACATTTCCATGTTGGTCATTAAAAACAATGCCCGTTTCACCAAAAAAGCAAAAGGGGTTATTACGTTTACTTGCGACCAAGGTAACCTAGTAGACAAAGCCTTGCAAAAAGCAATAGAAACAGGCGAGGGGCAAACGGTGATTTTAACCGCCAATGGAATTGATTTGGCAGGCGATGAGGTCGCTTCTTTTGACTTCGAGTGGTCTCTGAAACTGAAACAAAAATAAATCAAAAGATACTGTTAAAGTTTGATGAGGGGTTCATTTTTTCATTACATTTATAAAATAATCATTAAATATTCGCCTATTCAATAACATTACTTTTTATTAATTTTAATCCATTCTAAAAATGTCAAGAGCAATGTTTGAGTACACCAAAACGGTACTGAATAAGGTGAGTTTCGATACCAACCTTTTTTGTAAAGAAGTTCAAAAGGCACTTCAACGTTTATTACCATACGAAATAGAAGAATTAAAATTATTCATTCAAAACTTGATTACATTCAATCCTGATTTGAAACAATGTATGGTTTATTTGAATTAGTCTTTGTATAAAATTAAACTGTAAAGTGGCCGAGAGGCCACTTTTTTTATTTTGGAACGGGACTTATAATTTGCACATTTTGAAAGGCAATCGCCCCCCGAATGATTCCAGAAATGATGTTGTGGAGTGCATCCGTTATTTGAATTTTCAATTCACTTTTATGATAGATCAAACTGACTTCCCTTGCAGGTGAAGGCTCACTAAAATAATGTAGATTCTCTTGTTCTTTTTCTTTTAAGTCTAAGGTGTGCAAATAGGGGAGCAGTGTCATTCCCATCCCTTCGTTGGTTAATTTTACCAACATTTCAAAACTTCCGCTTTCCAACTGAAACTCGTCATGGTCTTTGGTTTTTTTGGCGTTACATAAATTAAGCACCCCATCTCTAAAACAATGCCCGTCTTCTAACAACAACATGTCATTAATGTCCAAGTCCGAAACCTCTAATGTTTTTTTGGAGGTCAAACGGTGGTTGTTGGGAATGTAGCCTACAAAGGGTTCGTAAAACAAAACACGTTCTTTGATGTGTTCGTTTTTCAAAGGCGTTGCGGCGATGGCAGCATCTAAATGCCCGTCCCTGATCCGTTGGATGATTTCCTCGGTATTCAGTTCCTCGATTTTAAGCTTTATTTTTGGATAGCGTTTGATAAACGTTTTTAGAAACATTGGCAACAATGTTGGCATGACGGTTGGGATGATTCCTAATTTGAACTCTCCACCAATAAATCCTTTTTGTTGGTCCACAATATCCGTGATGCGTTCGGCTTCATTGACAATGTTTTTTGCTTGGTTGACAATTTTGCGTCCCACCTCAGTCAATTCAATTGGCTTTTTACTGCGGTCAAAAATCTGAACAGCCAACTGGTCTTCCAGTTTTTGAATTTGCATGCTCAGTGTGGGTTGTGTGACAAAACACTTTTCCGCTGCTTTGGTGAAGTTTTGATGTTCAGCAACTGCTAAGACATATTTGAGTTGTGTGATGGTCATAATGGTTCTTATTGAGATTGCAAAGCTATCAATAAAAACTATGAACTCAGTTTGTTTTGATAGTTTTTTACTGTTTTGAGTTAAAAAAATAGGCTGTCATTCTGAACCTGACGGTAGTCAGGTTTATTTCAGAATCCTTTGCGTTGACTAAGGAATTTTATCAGTTGCTTTTCAGTCTTATTTGCGTTATTATTTCATTCACTTCTACAAAAAGGCTGGAAAGTTCGGACTTTCCATTTTCCAAATCTGACATTTTTTCCGTCACAGAATAAATTCCGTTTTTGGTCAGAAAGTTAAAGTTTACAGTTCCTTCTTTTGGAAGTTTAGGTTCGTCAATCTTTTTCGCTTGGGATAGATATTTTTGAAATCCGTTAACTTTTATTTTCACCATTTTTCGAACTTCTTCGTCCTGACCTGCTCCAATAAATCCGCCACCTGAGCTTAGATATAAACTTGTATCGCCAGTTAAGAATGAAATCACACTTGCATTTCCAGAACTCATAGACATTTCTGTAATCAGTCCGTAAACTTTATCATCCGCAATATTTTCAAGTCCGATTTGGTCAGTTTTTGCAGAAAATGCCATATTTCTCATATCCAAATAAGGATTTTTGTTCTCAGATTTTTCCATTGGTTGAATTTGATCAGTGACGGTTTTTTTCTTTTTATTTGTACAGCTGATCAGTATTCCGATAGTTATTACTACTATTATTCCGATTAAAATATATTTCGTCATCGTATTTTTTTTATATTGATTGGCAACTAGTTATTTTATAGTACATCTTTGTCTTTTCCGTCAATTATGTGATTTAATTTTTGTCCTCCACCATTTGTCACATAACCAGCCACCATTTCGGATTTCAAATTTCTATTTTTGTGATATTCGACCATGATTGAACAATCACCAGTTATTCCAATCCAAACTGTTTTGCTTTCATTTGGTTCTAATTCAGCTATGTGTTTTGTTTCACATCCAATAATTTTTATATCAGTCAGTTTGTTATTCGTTCCGTTTGTGAATGTGATTCTCATAGTTCCAATTAAAATCATTGTAATCCACATACAGACAAACATAATCGGTAAGTTGAGTAACATCAATCCGACTGTTTTTAATAATCCTTCTCTATTACTTTTGTCAGATCGAGATTTGATTAAAATTGCAATTAGAATAATAGAATTGACAATTCCTGCAAGAACGACAAACCCATAACCAAATAAAAGAAGCTCTCCTTTTGGAGTGAAAAAATACATTCCGAAAATCAGTATTCCAATTAAGAATGAGATTAAGGCTGTTATTTTTCCTACTGATATGTGTTTTTTAGAGGTCATTTTTCAGCTTGTTGTCAACGTTGTTGTGTATGATTAGTGGCGTGTTTAAGCACGTAATTTAGTAAATAAAAACCGAATAGAAAATCCGCGAGGATTTTCGTAAGTGAGCGAGAACTAGCCATTAATTATACATGGTGTTGCCACACGTACTTTTTTAGTTCATTGGTGGTTCGATTAATAATTTTAATACAAAACTATTTTTTTTACTATTTATTTTAACGATTTCGCAATCTATAATTTCTCCGTTTTTTAGTCCGTAAGTGTATTTTTTTGCTGTTGTTCTAAAATTTGGATAAAACTCTTTTTTAATTGGAATTGTTGCTTTATGTTCTCCCAAAACAAAATAATCAGGTTTTCCATCTTCATTGATTAAAACACTAACTTTTTGGATTGTACCAATGAACTTTTCCATTTCTCCATTCGTCCATTTTCCTCGTTCAATATTATCTCCAAGTATCGGCTGATTGTTTTCGTTAAACCCTTGAAAAACTGTTTCAATTTCGTCACCTGCTTTCCAATTTTCATAATCTGTTTCGTTTATAAAAGTCGATATATGAATTAAACCTAAAATTGAACCGCACTTCCAATTAAAATGGATTCCTAAATCTACAAAAAAACCATATTTAGTTTTTCTTAAAATAATTCCACGATATTTAGAGTACTTTTCCAAATTCGGGTTCTCAAATATCTGTTCTTTTGCGTCTATTTGAATTGAAATTGGATTTTCCTCGATATTATGAATTTTTCCCGTAAAAAATTTTCCAACAAATGAACTAGAAGCATTTTTCCAAAATTCGATTGAAGGATATGACCAACCAAGATGTTTAAATGAAACATATGCAAATAAGCCACTAACTTTTACTAAAAAGCCTTTTTTTTTCGGTTCAACAATTCTAAAAGTCAAACTTTCCTGATTTGTATAAGCTTTTTTTATGTTTAGCAACAGATCTTGAAGGTAATCCTTGTCATTTTTCGAGTCAAGATAATATTCAATATTTTCTGCTGTTTTTCCCAATGTTCAATGGTTTTTTGCGTATGTGTG
>Ga0209304_1001009_pt1 | contig 18029 bp, 12 predicted proteins | sample COGITO_mtgs_1004_4_FD_184789 | JGI IMG/M metagenome (GOLD analysis project Ga0209304, IMG submission 184789) | Pelagic marine microbial communities from North Sea - COGITO_mtgs_100423 (SPAdes) (version 2) | ecosystem: Environmental > Aquatic > Marine > Epipelagic ...
TCAAAGTTTTGGTGTATGGAACGCCGGTGGTTTAAATATGCATTTAACCGGTGATGCGAATGATTATGTGGGCAAAGGTATGGCCGGTGGTGAGTTAGTGGTAGTACCGCCGCCTAACAGTGCTTTCGAATCGCGTCACACGCCTATTTTAGGTAACACCTGTTTGTACGGTGCAACGGGCGGTAAATTATTAGCAGCGGGTCGAGCCGGCGAAAGATTTGCAGTCAGAAACTCTGGCGCTCATACCGTTATTGAGGGTGCGGGCGATCACTGTTGTGAATATATGACGGGCGGCATTGTGACTGTCTTGGGTGATACGGGCTACAACTTTGGTGCGGGCATGACAGGTGGTCTTGCTTATGTACTCGATGAAGATCGACTATTTGTTGATCGTTACAATCATGAGTTAGTAGAAATTTGTCGTATTAACACCGAGAGCTTTGAACCTTATAAGCAGCATTTACGTGGCATTATTCAAGAGTTCGCAGAGCGAACAGGAAGTGAATGGGGCGCGCATTTAGCGGCTAATTTTGACGATTACTTGAGACTCTTTTGGTTAGTAAAACCAAAAGCGGCTAATTTAGCTGTGCTGCTCGATAGTGTGCGTTCGCGCGCAGCGTAACTAAATTTTCGATTTGGATTTGATGTATGAGTGAACGATTAAATAACGATTTTCAATTTGTGCAAGTGGGACGCGTCGATCCGGCGAAGAAAGCTATGGTTGCACGAACCCATGACTATGTAGAGATCTATGAGCCTTTCACGTCAACCGAGGCGGCTGATCAGTCGCATCGCTGTCTTGAGTGTGGCAATCCTTATTGTGAGTGGAAGTGCCCAGTGCATAACTTTATTCCTAACTGGTTAAAGTTAATTGCTGAAGGTAATATTTTAGAGGCGGCTGAATTAAGTCATCAAACAAATACCTTGCCTGAAGTGTGTGGTCGAGTGTGTCCTCAAGACCGTCTGTGTGAAGGGGCTTGTACTCTGAATGACGGTTTTGGTGCAGTGACTATTGGTTCTGCAGAAAAATACATTAACGATACAGCCATCGCGATGGGTTGGCGCCCAGATTTATCTAGCGTTGTACCTACGGGTAAAAAAGTTGCCATTATCGGTGCTGGTCCTGCGGGCTTAGGTTGTGCCGATGTATTGGTAAGAGGCGGCGTAAAACCGGTTGTCTTTGATATGCATCCAGAGATAGGCGGCTTGCTGACTTTTGGTATTCCAGAATTCAAATTAGAAAAGCAAGTGATGCAAACGCGTCGTGAAATTTTTGAAGGCATGGGTATTGAGTTTCAATTAAATACTGAAGTCGGTGAAGAAAATACCGGCCGTGCCGATAACTTTATGAGCATCAAACAATTGTTTGATGAATATGATTCGGTCTTTATGGCCATGGGTACTTACACTTATATGAAAGGCGGCTTTCCAGGTGAATCATTACCGGGCGTATATGATGCATTGCCGTTTTTGATTTCCAGCGTTAATCGCAATATGGGTTGGGAAAAGAAACCTGAAGATTATATTAATATGGAAGGTAAGCGTGTTGTTGTCTTAGGTGGCGGTGATACAGCGATGGATTGTAACCGTACATCGATTCGTCAGCAGGCAACCTCTGTTGCTTGTGCTTATCGTCGTGATGAAGAAAATATGCCGGGCTCACGTCGTGAAGTCGCGAATGCCAAAGAAGAAGGTGTTAATTTTGCATTCAATCGACAGCCCATTGAAATTGTCGGTAATGGTAAAGTAGAAGGCGTCAAAGTAGTTGAGACGCGTCTAGGTGAGCCTGATGCAAGTGGTCGTCGCGTACCTGAACCGATTCCAGGCAGCGAAGAAATATTACCTGCCGATGTTGTGTTAATTGCTTTCGGTTTTCGTCCTAATCCAGCTGAGTGGTTTAAGGATTACAGTGTTGATACCAACAATTGGGGTGGCGTTGAAGTCACTGATGAAGACGGTAATCGTAAAGATGACGTCAGCACTGAAGGGCAAGGTTATAAATTTCAAACAGCTAACCCTAAAGTATTTGCCGGTGGCGATATGGTGCGCGGTTCCGATTTAGTTGTTACTGCTATTTGGGAAGGGCGTCAGGCTGCTGAAGGTATTCTTGATTACCTTAATGTGTAGGTCGTAATGTGTAGGTCGTAATTCCTAGCCCTTAGAGTGTAGGTTTAAGGGCGCCAGTTTTTACTTATACACTTTAGCGTTACAATTTTTATTTAGTATTTTCTTATGGCCCTAGACTTTCGTCAGGGCCTCAATTTATTTGGATACGGTCTTTATGTTTCCAGCATTAAAAAATGATACTTTTCTCCGCGCGCTTATGCGACAGCCTGTCGATTACACACCCGTATGGATGATGCGACAAGCCGGGCGTTATTTGCCTGAGTATCGCGCTACGCGTTCAAAAGCCGGTGACTTTATGTCGCTGTGTAGAAATACAGAGCTGGCATGCGAAGTGACTTTACAGCCATTAGCACGCTATCCGCTCGATGCCGCTATTTTGTTTTCTGATATTCTGACTATTCCTGACGCTATGGGTTTAGGGCTTTATTTTGAAGAGGGCGAAGGGCCTAAATTTAAACGACCGATTACATCGATGGCCGAAATCGAAAATTTATCGGTTGATGTAATGTCTGATCTGCAATACGTGACAGATGCGGTAACCATGATTCGTCGCGAGCTAAACGGCAGCATACCTTTGATTGGTTTTACAGGTAGCCCTTGGACACTGGCAACCTATATGGTTGAAGGTGGTTCAACACGAGAATTTAAAAAAATAAAAACTTTGTTGTATAAAGATCCTGCGGCACTGCATTTATTGTTAGATAAGTTGGCAACGGTTGTTGCGATTTATTTGAATGCGCAAATTGATGCTGGCGCGCAAGTGGTACAAATATTTGATACATGGGGAGGCGTGTTAAGTGACTCAGCCTACCTAGAATTTTCTTTGCGTTATACTCAAAAAATTATTAGCCAGTTAAACGTTGAGCGAGACGATGGAACCGTTGTACCGGTTATTGCCTTTACTAAAGGCGGTGCGCCTTGGTTAGACGCAATGAGTCATTGTGGTAGTCATGCTTTAGGTTTGGATTGGTCAGTGAATATTGGTGAAGTGCGAAGCCAAATTGGTGAGCGAGTAGCGCTGCAGGGGAATATGGACCCAGCTATTTTACGCGCACCAATAGCAACGATAGAAGCAGAGGTGCAAAGAATTCTTGCTTCATTTGGGCATCACTCAGATAACAGCGGCCATATTTTTAACTTGGGCCATGGTATTACACCCGATATAGACCCTGAGCATGCGGGAGCTTTTATTGCTGCTGTAAAACAGTATTCACCTCAATACCATCAATAGAATAATATCGCCAATAGTCCAAAACTATCGTTAAACCTTTAAATGGTATTGCATGCAAAACACCTTTCTATTTTTGAGTAAAAATAGAAAGGTGTTTACAGATGCTGGCGTTTCAAAAATAGAAAAAATAGAAAAAAGTTCAGAGGTTGACTGATTGCGGGTTGTTAGCAAACGGAAATTAATATATTTAAGCTAGTCATAGATATACATTAACATGAGCCGAATTCAATTCGGTTCATCGGCAACAAACAACGTCCCGCTAATTTGACGATCTTCCAGCAAAAAGGCTTCTGCTGTGGTTAAGTCAAATCCACTGCATAAAAACATTTTATGTCCGTAATTTAAAAGGTAATTCGCGGCTTTTAGCTTGGTCACGATGCCACCAGTTGCAAATTTATTCGTTGGTGTATGTGATTGGGAAAGGGTCTCTTTGGGTAGGTGAGAAATACAAGGGATAATTTTGGCGTTATCATGTTCAGCTGGGTTTTTGTCATAATAGCCATGAATATCGCTCAGAATCACTAGCAGGTCGGAGTTAGTGTGATGAGCCACGTGTGCAGCTAATTGATCATTATCACCAAACAATTGTTCGGACGTTGTGGTGATATCATTTTCATTCACGATAGGCAGGATATCGTTTTCGAGCTGTGCATTGATGATTTGCTTAAAAATATCGATATGGGTGATCGAGTCAAAATCTTCTTCTGTAGTGAGTATTTGACCGATGTCGATATCATAAATATCAAACAGTTGCTTATAATTACTCATCAGAATAGGCTGGCCAACAGAGGCGAGTACTTTTTTACTGATATGCTCCTTACGATCCAACCGCATTGCAGTGTAGCCAGCTGCAACTGCTCCAGAAGATACCAGAACCACTTCATACATTTTTTTTAGTGAACCAATAAGGGAAACTAGATTAAGCATTCTTTCTTTGGCAATCGCATTATTTTCAGTTAATACACTACTACCAACTTTTAACGTAATTCTCTGCACTATGGCTCCTAAATTGTGGACGAAACTGGGTGAACATTTTTAAAACACGGAATACTAATCAACATTAATTAGCTTAATTGCTGGTTCATATAAAGTGAAGGCATATCTTCATTCGGTGTGCCTACCACTTGAGCCGGCACGCCTGCCACCGCTGAGTGTGCTGGCACATCATTGAGAACAACGCTGCCTGCGCAAACCTGTGCGCCTTCACCAATATTGATATTGCCAAGAATTTTACTGCCAGCGCCAATCAATACGCCATCACCTATTTTGGGGTGGCGGTCACGTGTGTCTTTACCTGTGCCGCCTAGCGTCACCGATTGCATAATCGATACATTGTTACCTACTACACTCGTTTCGCCAATCACAATGCCTGTAGCGTGATCGAGCATAAGTCCAAAGCCGATTTTAGCAGCAGGGTGGATATCAACACCAAAACAGTTAGAAATACGGCTTTGTAAAAACAGCGCAAGCTCATTTCGATTTTGTGTCCAAAGCCAATGAGCAACACGATAGGATTGCAGCGCGTGATAACCTTTATAATATAAAAAGGGAGTTCCACATTCACCGCAGGCGGAATCACGATCACGAATCGCGGCGATATCTTTAATGGCTGCATCAATAATGTGACTGTCTTGCGCAAAGCTTTCATTGATGACTTCACGCAAAGAGAGTGCAGACGCAGTAGCCGAACTGAGTAAATTGGATAGATGAAAAGCCAGCGAAGAAGCGAAACCATCGTGATTCAATATAGTGGTGTGCAAAAAGCTCGTTAGAATAGGCTCATTAGCGGCTTCTTTAGTAGCTTCTTTGCGAATGCAATCCCATATTTCATTTTTTAAGATACTCATGTCTTTATCAGACGATAGGTTCTGTTTGGACATAATAATAAAATCTCCGAAAACGGCTGAATCACAATAGAAAGATTCTGGTCGTCAGCTTAGTCGCTGTCAATATCTAGATTGGCGTTTAATTGCCAAAGTGTTTGTTCGCTGCTGTGGTACTTCGCTTCAAAGTCCGAAATATAGTCTGCTTCAGTGACTGTAAGCGGCTGGACAGTAGCGGTGTATTTTACCAAGGCTAGCGCCATAGCAAACTCCTCAAGATACACTGGCCAGTTACTGCGCAGCTCAATTTTACCGCCAAGAGCAAGAATTTGGCCAAATACCGGTGAGCCATGCCAGCGGCGCTTAAGATGATGCTTTTTAGGCCAAGGATTCGGGTAAAGGATAAAGTGATGCTGCAGCTTAATGTTGTCGTTAGTCGCTAGTCGCCAAAAATCGATAAGATCGGCTCTTACATGACAATAATTTTTTTTATGCTCTGTTGCTGAGGTTTCAGCTGCCAATTTATTGATTCTATGATGAGATTTATCGATACCGATAATAAAAGCGTTAGGATATTTTTTTGCTAAATTCAGTGTGCTTTTACCGTTGCCGCAGCCAGAGTCAAAAATGACATGCGGCTTATTGATCTGCGATATGGCATATTGGTAGGCATCGATATTGTGCTGAGCAATAGGCCGCTTAAATTCAGTCGACAGGTGCTTAGTGACCACCTCAGAAAGATTGTCATGTTCGGCAGCTTGGTTGCTAACAACGCTGCGAGACTTTGATAACGTCGGCGATAAGGTCGACGGTGATAGCGGTAGTTCTGATTTCATAAGTTCGGACTAATAAATCCTGATGAATAAGCAAGTATTAAGCAATAGCGGCTCACTAATCGATTGAATACGAATCACATGGTATAACGTAGTTTGTTTATTATCATCTTTTGAGTGGCGTTTAATAAAATATACCAATGCCTATGTTGTCTTAATGAATGATGACTTATAAAAATAGAGAGAAAACGTGATGCAAAAAGATTGCCGGCCTTACTGGGTAAAAAAAACGTATTTAACATTACGTAGTTGGTATGTCGAAAATTATTTACGGCCTCATTTTTCTGCAATGGGTGATTATGGAACCTTCATGGGGCCATGGTACATAAACGTTAGTGGTGATGATATCTCCTTGGGGCGCTGCGCCACGATTGTTGCTGAGGCCGATCGTCATGTCTCTTTTGGTATTTGGGGAGAGACCCCAGGTGAGGGAGAAATATCGATTGGTGATTATGTAATGATTTCGCCAGGGGTTCGCATTAGTGCAGCTAAAAGTATAACGATTGGTGATAGCTGTATGATTGCCAACGGTGCTTATATTACGGATTCGGATTGGCACGGCATTTATGATCGCGTCTCGCATACTCAAGTCAGCAAGCCGGTGACTATTGCTGATAATGTTTGGATTGGTGACCATGCCACTATTTTAAAAGGCGTTACTATTGGTGAAAATAGTATAGTGGCAGCAGGCGCTGTGGTGAGTAAGGATGTTGCTGCTAATACTGTCGTCGCTGGTAATCCGGCGACAAAAATTAAAGATCTTGACCCGCAAGCTGAATTTAAAACGCGGGCCAATTTTTTTGCAGATCCAATAGAGTTGCAAAAACAGTTTGATGATTTAGATCGTATGGTGCTGCAAGGAAATAAATTTTGGCCATGGTTACTAGGGTTTTTCTGGCCGAAGTCAAAAAAAGATAATAAATAGTTAAGTAGGTGGTTTTTTAGATGGCTTTTTAGGTAGCGTGTGAGGTGGCTTGTTAGGTAGCTAAGTAAATTACTATATAGCAAAAAAGGTAGAAGGACGAAAAATTAATGATTGTCAGTCGAATCTGACAAGTCAGTTTTTTTCGGTATGGATACACTAAAGCAAGAGCCTTTGCCCACCTCGCTACTTAGTTTCATTTCTCCGCCCAGTAATTGCGTGAAATGCATCGTAATTGAAAGTCCTAAGCCAGTGCCTAAAAACTGTCTTGTTTCACTGCCATCAATTTGTCTAAAGGGTTCAAAAATAATTTCTTGCTGCTCTTGATCAATGCCTATGCCTGTGTCGCTGACTTCGATTAATAAGTTTTGGTTTTTAATCGCTGCCGATAAAGTAATAGTACCTTCATGAGTAAACTTAGCCGCATTACTTAATAAGTTTAAAAGGATTTGAAATAATTTTTTCTCATCGACAAGGAATGCGCTGTTAGCGTCATTAGTAATGATTTTTAACTCATTATTATTTTTTTCGATTAGCGGGGCTACGGTATCGACAGCGCGATCTAATAATGATTTTATATTGACGTTTTGACTGCTGACTTCCATCCTTCCTGCTTCAATTTTAGAGATATCTAAAATTGAATTTATCAAACTTAAAAGGTGGTCGGCGTTATGCGTTATTTTATCAACATCTTTTTCGCAATTAAAAATACCTTCATCTTCGAGTACTTCTTTAACCACTTCTGTGTAGCCAAGAATACTTTGTAGTGGGGTTCGCAACTCATGGGTTATGTTGGCAAGGAATTCAGATTTATGTCTGTTGGCCTCTAGTGCTGTATCTCTTGCTTGAACTAGCTCGCTAGTTCTTAATGCCACTTCAGTTTCTAATAAATCTTTTTGGCCGCGTAGCTTTTGATCTCGCTCTGCAAGCTTGGAGATCATTTGGTTGTATACATCTGCAATCTTGATAACTTCTAGCGACGCTTCCGGATCGATGTCGGTGCTTTTATACGCGCCATCGGTTGTTTCTTCCATGACGCTCGTTAATTCATTCATCGGCTTTAACAGGCGGCGCAAAGTAAGGCTTAATATAATCGCAAATGCAAAGCCATAACCTAAGCCAACCACTAAGTTGCGTAGAAAAATATCGAGCTGAAAGCTGCGAACTTCGGATGTGTCTACTTGTATAACTACATAACCTAAATAGGTTTCTTCAATCTCTTCATCGTCCAATGTTAAATCAGGGTCTGAATCATCATTGAAAACGGTATAAACCGGCGCAGCTATTTGCCACGTTGCTTTACTGCTTGGGAATAAGCGCGCACTGCTGTCTAACCATTTTGATTTATCGAGTGATGATAGAATTTTTTCATTCGTTTCACCTTCATCAAGTAGAATCGTATTTTCAGCACTAATAATCGCAACGTGTTTAATGCTAGGAAAGTTAAGTGTGGCTAGCGCAGCTTCTTTAGCGTTTTCACCACTATCGTAGAGAAGAGCGAGCGCACTTAATTGCGCAAAATTTTCAGTTGCTTGAATGCCCTCGCGCTCATAAAAGCGAGAGATCATGGTGCTGGCCATATAGGAGTAAGCGAAAGCGGCAATAATGGCGAGTGCAAAACCGGCTATAGAGAAGCGTGCAAATAATTCTGCCTGAAAGCTGCGGCTTTTGGTTTTTTTCAATTTACGCTGATCGGGTGCGATGGCGGTAGATTGTTTTAATTCGGTTTTTAATATTTCCATTTTTCAATCTACCGTTGAGTAGGAAATATTTTGTCAAAGCTGGCGCGTTCTTTGGCGCTTAATCTAATGCCAATGTGCGAGCTAGTTCGAAGGTTAATAGCAAAATTTAAGTTTTCTGTGCCAATAATTCTATCAATGTCTTCCCCGTTAAAATGTTGAGTAGCAAATTGCGCTAATTGATCGCCCATTTTTTTATGCTCGGGATACACCGCAATAAATCCGCCGAGTTTAGTATGTGAAGGATTATTAGATATTACTGCTAATTTTTTACTCCAAGCCTTTTCAAGTAATAACGGCAAAATAGTTTTTGATGGCACAACACTACGAAGCGGTATCCAAACGGCTGAGGTTTTCGGTGTCGCATCGTCAAGGAGTTGTTCATAGAGTTTAACGCCCTCTTTGATATCAGTGGCAAGATAACCAATCACTTTTAGGTCATAGTCGGCTGCGACTTTTTGTGCGCGTGTATACCACCAGCCATTTATTTCATCGTTATAAACCAGTCTGATATTTTTGATATGGGGCGCTATGCGTTTGAGCTCTTTAAATGCTGGGGCTGGATCACCGGTTAAGCTGACGGTAGGTATGCCGTTAGGCTTGCCTGATATACCGCCGGCAATAATTAAAATATCGGTTGTTAATGCCTTGGCGAGTTTGTAGCTTCGGTTTCCCACGGCAATAATCAATTCACTTTCGTTAGCCTTAATTCTTTCTTCTACGGCGGCTACATTTTCAGTGCTGCTTATAGCAATCGTTGAGACCTCAAGCTCCGGATGAGAGGCGATGCCAGAAATAACTTCGTCATAAATCATTTTTGCTGCGCCCGTGGCGATAGGCAAAATGACGGTTGTTTTAATAGGCGATGAAGGAGCGTTAGCGGCAATGACGGACTGGCTTAGTAATGTACTTATGAGCAGGCACAGAAAAGCCATCACGCTGACAATGTTTCTAGTCAGGCGATGGCTGCGATTGAAAAGCGCGGGTTTAGACGCTATATCTTTGCTCAATTGTACCCAGCATCCATGATTTGGTCTTTCTCCGATAATGCAGTCTTTAAGAGTAAGTGATTGAAATAAGTCGTTTTGCTGTTCTTTAAGTTTGGCAGATTTTCATTATTTTGCCTTATGGATTCTATTGTATTTTAATTGATCTGTGAATTTTCCATTAAAACCAACAATTTAGGTGACAATGTGAATGTAAAGCTGTAAAAATGTGTCGTATAGTCGCTTAAATAATCAACACTAGAAAATCAATAAGACACTTTTTATAGCTGTATGCATTTAGGAAGGTAATATCAATGACTGAAATACACCCGATTTTAGCGGGCAAAGATAAGTCAGCCACTATTGGTGAGCCTGCCTTTACTTATGCCGACCTTATTGTTGATTATTTAAGTCAAATTGATGTCGAGTATGTTTATGGTATTCCCGGTGGCGCTATTGAAGCCTTATTCGATGCTTTGTCTCGTCGTAGTAAGGGCGAAATTCCTCAGTCAGCTATTCATCATCATCGCGCGCTAGAGCGAAAAAAATCTCGATCATCTAATGGCCCCCAACTGGTTGTTGCTAGGCATGAAGCTGGTGCCGCATTTATGGCCGATGGCTATGCTCGATCGACGGGTAAATTAGGTGTTTGCTGCTCTACTACAGGCCCTGGTGCGACGAACTTAATAACCGGTGTGGCTAACGCTTATGTCGACCGTGTACCAATGCTAGTGATTACGCCACAAACGGCTTTGCCCAGTTTTGGCCAGCAAGGTTTTCAAGAATCATCGAGTGATTTAGTCGATGTGGTCTCTATGTTTGATCACTGTACGCGCTATAGTTCATTGGTATCGCACCCTGATCAACTCGAAGGGAAATTATTTACAGCGCTATCAACCGCCTTTAGACGCCCGCGCGGTCCTGTTCATTTAAGTATTCCCGCCGATATTTTATCGTTACCTGTCCCTAATGCCGCAGCCAGCTTTAATGTAGCAACCCTTCTTCGTGAACCTGTAGCGGTTGATGATGGTAGTTACCATGCACTGTTAACCGCTGTAGAAGCTACGCGTGTTAAGGGCCGTGGCATTACTATATTTATTGGCGAAGATTGCGGTGAAGCGGCCACTGAAATTTTACAATTTGCCGATTTGGTCGGTGCCAATATAGTTACCTCGCCAGCCGGTAAGCGCTGGATAGGTACTGGCCATCCACGTTATTGCGGTGTATTTGGTTTTGCGGGTCATGATAGTGCGAGGCGGGCTTTAACCGATGACACCGTCGATCTAGTTATGGCCGTGGGTACGAGTTTTAACGAGTTAGATACTGCTGGCTGGGATACGCAGGCATTATTAAATGATCGTTTAGTGCATGTGGCTTCATCGGTGGCGAGTTTCGATCGCTCTCCTATGGCCTACTTGCATGTTTACGGTAATCTTCGCGCCTTGTTTAGTCAGTTAGTTACCGGCTTAGACGCCAAATATATTGCTTACCGCAATTACTCCATGCCTGAATCTGCGTCTATTGAGCCTACTCAGCAATTAGTTGATGATCTAATACCGGCTCGCATTGATATTTGTGATCCTGAAAAGCTTCTCTGCAATGTTTTGCCTATTAAGCCTCAGCGTTTAATGAATGAATTGGTAAAAAAATGCGCGCCTAATTCGCGTTTCTTTATTGAAACTGGCAATGCTTGGAGTTGGGCTACGCATTATATGCATCTCAAATCGCCCAATTGCTTTTTTATTGCAATGGGTTTTGGCGCTATGGGTTGGGCCATTGGTGGTGCCATTGGTGCAGCGCTAGGTAATCGAAAATCACCCGTGGTCTGTATTGCCGGTGATGGCGCTTATTTAATGTCGGGACAAGAAATTACTGTGGCGGTAGAGCATAAACTACCGGTTATTTACGTAATACTGAATGATAAAGCCTTGGGCATGGTTAAGCATGGTCAGCGCTTGAATCAAGCAGAAGAAATAGGCGCAGATTTACCCTCTGTCGATTTTGCGGCTTTAGCCCGTTCAGTTGGAGCTAAAGCGCATACTATCGAATGCTGGGAAGATCTGAGTGATATCGATGATGATGAGTTAGCGGGTTTATCTGGACCGTTATTACTTGATGTCTTAATCGATGGTGACGAAATACCCCCTATGAAATCACGCTTAACCGTACTCCAAAATGCTAAAAACGAAGTTAATTTGTCTAGTTTGTAATCGCGATTAGTTTGTGGCTAATTGCCTCTTCTCGCGATATAGAGACCGTTTTGCTCCTCATTGACAATTCAGATGCAATAAAACTGTTAGTTTTTAGAACTTGTAGACGCTTGGTGTGTGATTTTTAGAAAATGCTCTATAGTTTTAGTCTAGAGATTTTTTAAAAGCATTGAAAATACAATCGATTACATAACGATCGATTGAATTGAGCATAATAGTGGCACAGCACATTACTGCATAGCCACAACAGACAAGGAAGGCTCAACCAAGTAAAACGAGAGCTGAAAAATGAATACTATAAAACTAATATCCTTACTTGCTATAGCTTACTGCCCAATACTTTTTGCGCAGATTGAAGACGATATTGATGAGTTGACAGGTCTTTACGATGATGAAGAGCTGATTCGTATCGCTACAGGAACAGCAAAGCAAGTTCGCTTTGCCCCCTCAGTCGCTACCGTCATTACGCAACAAGATATCAAAAATTCGGGTGCGCTTACCTTAGATCAGGCCCTCGAAATGGTCCCTGGTTTACATGTTTCAAGTTCTTTTAATCGCCAAGACGCCATATATTCTATTCGCGGTATTCATACAGGACAAAACCCACAAGTCATGGTGTTAATTGATGGTGTTCGTATGGCCCAGTTGTTTACGGGTGCGCGTCCTTTTAATTATCAACTGCCGGTCAATAATATTGATCGTATCGAAGTGATTCGTGGACCAGGTTCTGCAGTTTATGGTGCGGATGCTTTTGCTGGCGTTATAAGTGTTACAACCAAAACACATTCAGGTATTGATGGTTGGGATGTAGGTTCGCGCGTTGGTTCTTTTCAAAGTAAAGACGCTTGGTTACGAATGGGCCGAGAGTTTGGTGAGCTAAACGTCAATTTATCGATTGATTACGCGACTAATGATGGTGATCGAGACCGTTTAATTAATAACGATGCGCAATCATTATTATTGCCTTCGCCGTTAGTGGGTAATGCCGCAGCCTCATTTGCCTCTGGGCCATTAGAGAACCGTCATGAAATGTGGAACTCTAAACTGAATGTGTCGACTGCCATATGGGAGCTTGATACATTTTCATGGAATTTAGTCGATGCAGGTGTTGGTTCTGGAGCAGCACAGGCTTTAGATCCTGCAGGTTATGATGAAAATGATTACTACGGATCTAACTTTTTAATTAAGCCGCTTGAGTTTGGTAAAGCATGGACTTTTAACGGTAACCTTGGATTTACTATTTTAGATTTGGACGCGCATTTTGTTTTATTTCCTCCTGGTGCTGAGTTTGCAGAATTTTCTTTCGAGGATGGTGTTATTGGGAACCCTAGTTATTTAGAGAAGACAACTTTCGGTGAGGTGGTTAGTACACACACAAGTGATTCTATGAATATAAGAATTGCGGTTGGTTTTCGGGGTCAAGAATTTGAAGCCAGTGAAACCAAAAACTTTGGCAATGCTTTTGGAACACTTGTCGATGTAAGTGGTACAGCTGAGGTTTACATTAGAGATGAAGAGCGTGAGCATTATTATGTTTCACTCCAAAATGAATGGGCCTTTGCTAATGATTGGGAATTAACGGCAGGTGTTCGTTATGACACTTTTACGCAGTTTGGTGATTCTATTAATCCTCGAGTTGCTTTGGTGTGGGCGACAACTCACAACCTAACCACTAAGTTCTTATACGGTCGTGCTTTTCGAGCGCCTTCGTTCAGTGAGCTATTCGCAGAGAATAATCCATCACTTATTGGTAACGCGAATTTGCAGCCAGAAATTATTGATACCTTAGAGGTGGCTTTTGATTACCATGCGAGTCAAAACCTTAATTTCAGACTGAATTTATTTAGCTATCAAATTGAAGATCTAGTTGAAATTGTTTTTAATACGCCTGCCAGTAATTCGGGGCGGCAGTCAGGTAGAGGGCTAGAGTTCGAAGCTGAGTGGCATGCAACTGATAGCTTAAGCTTTTCTGGCAACTATGCTTGGCAGGCAGCAGAGGATGATACAACCGGTGCTGATGTGCCTAATGCTGCGCAGCAGCAATTGTATTTGACTGCCGCTTGGCAAATATCAGACCACCTAACGTTATCGGGCGTTGCTAACTATGTTGCCGATCGTCGTCGTGCTGTTGGTGATGCTCGCAAGGATATTGATGATAATAAAACCGTTGATGTGGTGTTGAGAAGTCATCAGCCCATCGGTGGCTTAGATGTGTCGCTAATCGCAAGAAACGTACTGGATTCTGATGCACGTGAGCCTAGTACGAGTCAAAATGTCGCGATGCCTGAAATTCCAGATGATTACCCCTTAGATGGTCGATCAATTAATCTTGAGTTTGAATATCATTTTGGTCGATAAAGCGACCTGAGATAAATTACTATTCTTATTCGCTCTTCGTAATATCCCTCGCAAAAAAATATAAATGAAAAAAATAGGCGGCGACATTATTTAATGTTGCTGTCTGGCTTTTGTCATGTCTGTCTATCTGGTACTCTTTCAAATATTAATAAAAATGATCACTAATAATAGCGATCATTGAGCCCAGTCGCGATATATGAAAAATACGCTATGAAAGATACGCTATGAAAAAAACGGACGAAAGCGAACGTAAAGCAATCAAAGTCGAATTTCGAGAGCAAGCTTATGCTGAAAAAGTCTCTACTCGAATTTGGCAAGAGCAAGCCTCAGAATCTAATCCTTATATTGGTCAGGATGTCAGGATTCACGGTTATAACTACAAAGACTTAATCATGAAGTCGAGTTTTTCAGATACTTTGTATCTGATGCTCACGGGTGAGCTGCCTGACAAGCCGAGAGCTAAGCTGCTAGAAAGAACACTTTGTGCTTTTGCCAATGTAGGGCCAAGAAACAATGCTGTAAGAGCAGCGACTACGGCCGGTGTAAGTCGAGCCTTTGATACGCATGTATTGCCTATAGGTATGTTGGTTCTGGGTGGCAAGCATCAAGGCTGTGGCGACTTAGCAGCAGCCATCAGTTTTTTACATTCGCATGTCGATATTGATATTTCCGAAGCGGTAGCTACATCCTTAGAAGTAATAGAAAAAAGTTCGATGCCAGCCTCCACAGAAACAATAGCGGGGTTTGGTAACTACTATGGTAGTCACGACCCATTGGCAGCCGATATTGCAGAATGCTTATTAGATGTCGAGGGTGATTGGAAGCACTTGCAGTGGGCAAAGGATTTCTCTGCTGCTTTAAATATTGCCAATAACGATTGGCACTGGTTACGTGAGGGTATTTTTGCTGCCGTATGTTGTGATCTTAATATTCCTAAAGTAATGGCTGCAGCGCTCTATCAGTTATGCCATGCGCCTGGATTAATTGCGCATGGTTTTGAGCATGCCGGCAGCCCAACAACGGTACTTCCTTTTGTAAGTGATGATGACTATGAAATTAACTGAACAAGTGTTACAGGCCTCGCTCGATAAACATCGAGATAAATTGATTGAGCGCAATGGCGGGTGGGTTGTTGGTGAGGGTGTTTTTTCTCACGGAGAAAATTTATTGCAGGGCTTGCTGGGCAATAAATCTTACTTTCATTTGTTGATGTTAAATGCCACCGGTCAGTTCCCTGAAGATAAACTATGTCAATGGCTAGAGGCGAGTTTTATTTGTCTTAGCTGGCCAGATCCACGAATTTGGTGTAACACGATTGGAGCTTATGGCGGCAGCGCACGTGCCACCGTTCTCGCATCAACGGTTGCGGGAATCCTAGGCAGCGATTCATCAATGTATGGCACAGGCTTTTATCCGGTGCTGGTTAAATATTTAGAAGAGATGCTTCTGCTGCATAAGCAAGGCATGAGCGCAGAAGAAATTGTTGATCAAGAAGTGGCGAAAACCAAGGGTAGGGTAAAAATGCTTGGCTTTGCTCGACCTATCGCTAAAGGTGATGAGCGCGTTGTCGAAATGCTTGCCTATGCTAAAAAATTAGAGTTCGCTAATGGTGAGTATATAGCGCTAGCCTTAGAAATCGAAAAATGCTTACTTGAAAAATACGATGAGAGTATGAATATTGGTGGCTATATTGCCTGCTTTCTTCTTGATCAGAATTTTAATGCGCAACAGATTTATAATTTGTTAGCTATTTATGTAAACAGTGGAATTACTGCTTGTTATCAAGCGGAGCTTGAAAAAGATGAGGGGCATTTTCTGCCTATGCGCTGTGATGATATTAGCTATATTGGTGTTCAGCCGCGTGAGTTACCAGAAAGTGCCTAGCTGGTTTTTCGTTTTCTCTCTGTGAATTTTTTCAGAGATGGGCATGGTTTTAGATGTTTCATAATGTTGATTGATTTCTTATATAAGTAATGTTTGAAGTGTCGATTATTTTCGGCATGCTTGAAAAGTTATTTAGAATGAAAAGTTATTTAAAATAAAAAGTTATCTAAAATAAAAATTTATTTGAAATAAGAAAATAAGAAATTACCATTTATAAAAAATGAATATTTAAACTGGATTTAATGTGAAATATATAATAATAATATTTTTAATCGTTATTGCTTACTCCTCGGTGCTGATTGCGCAAGTTGGAGAGGGTGAGGATGAGTTAACCGGTATTTACGATAATGAAGAGTTGGTTCGTATTGCGACGGGTACAGCAAAGCCTATTCGGTTTGCTCCTTCGATAGCCTCCGTGATTACCATCGATGACATTCAGCGTTCAGGTGCCAGAACATTGGCTGAGGTCTTGGAATCAGTGCCAGGCATTCATATTTCTGATAGCGTATTATTTGATGATGATCTGATTTCCATTCGAGGTGTTCATACCTCAAATAACCCACAAGTATTAGTATTAATAGATGGCGTAGAAGTACGTCATTTATTTACCGCTGCGCGTCCTGCTGGTTTTCGTTTGCCGTTAGGCAATGTGCATCGTATTGAGATTATTCGTGGACCGGGTTCGGCGATATATGGTGCAGACGCGTTCTCTGGTGTTATTAATGTAATTACAAAATCAGGGCAGCAAATAAATGGTACAGAATTTGGTGCGCGTTTTGGTTCTTTTGATAGTCAAGATGTCTGGTTGCAAGCAGGTTATTCAGCCGAAGATATAGATCTTGCTTTTAGTCATGAATACACGCGCTCTGATGGTGACGTAAATAGAATGATTGAGAGTGATGGTTTTGGTCGCTCTGGTGCTTTTCGTAGTGAATATGAAATATACAATACACAAGTAAAAGCTATTTTAGGTAATTGGCATGTACGCTTGCACAACTGGCGGTTAAATAATGGTGGAAATGGTCCTGGTGGTGCACAGGTACTAGATGATTCTGGCAGTGTTGAAGCCGATTATTATCAGTTTGACTTAGGCTATAAATCTATCGTCAGTGATGGCTGGGTGCTTGATGCTCGAGCTGGATATAATCAGAGTCAAACATATATTGATAATGTGTTGTTTCCTGAGGGGACTACTATACCGATTGCTGCGGATGGTAATGCTGGGATGGGTACTGATCCATTAAGAACTTTTGATAATGGTGTAATAGGTAATCCATCTGCGAATGCGGTTATCATTGATGCTGATATAGCCTTAACTTATGATCTGATGAGTAATCATGTGTTTAGATTCGCATCAGGTTATACGCATGAAGATTTTGATACCAGCGAAACCAAAAATTTTGGCCCAGGTGTTTTGGATATAGCACACAATCCCGGTCAAACCGTTCCAACAAATATCGTTGATGTATCGAATACAGACTTTATATTTATTGAAGATGTGACACGTGAAGTTTATTATTTTTCGTTGCAAGATGAGTGGAAGTTGGCGGATGATTGGGAGCTAACGGCTGGAGTGAGATATGATGAATACTCAGATGTTGGGAGTACTGTTAATCCACGGCTAGCATTAGTTTGGGCGGCTGAATACAATCTAACAGCTAAGTTTTTATATGGTCGCGCATTTAGAGCACCATCATTTACGGAATTATATTCTCAGAATAATCCAGCGCAATTAGGTAATCCTGATTTGGAGCCGGAGACCATAGATACCTATGAAGCGGCTTTAGACTATCAAATTAATCGAGATATGAATTTATTGGTTAATGTTTTCTATTATGAAATCAATGACCTGATTGACTTAGTTTTTGATCCTACTGCTGCAGGCTTACGGGCACAGAATGCAATCGATCAAAAAG
>Ga0209304_1001013_pt1 | contig 17909 bp, 7 predicted proteins | sample COGITO_mtgs_1004_4_FD_184789 | JGI IMG/M metagenome (GOLD analysis project Ga0209304, IMG submission 184789) | Pelagic marine microbial communities from North Sea - COGITO_mtgs_100423 (SPAdes) (version 2) | ecosystem: Environmental > Aquatic > Marine > Epipelagic ...
AACCTCGACGTTGATTTTTATGCTAAAACGGTGGTCGTCACTACGGGTACGTTTCTACGTGGCTTGATGCATGTGGGCAAGAACACCAACAAGGGCGGGCGGATGGGGGATTTCTCTGCGGAGGGGCTGTCTGGATCTTTTTTAGAGGCGGGTATCGAGCTCGAGCGTCTCAAGACTGGTACACCCGCACGCATTTTGGGTAGCAGTATCGATTTTAGCCAACTTGAAGAGCAGCAGGGTGATCCTGAGCCGACGTTGTTTGCTTTTTACGATACCCGCGGGGTGGATAATGTGTTCCACGTGGAACAATCCGAGCAGGGCTCCCGTGAATCGGAGCATGAATTGTTCCATGTGGAACATCCGGGCCAACGCAAGTTGGGGTGGTTGCCAGGTAAAGACCAAGTGTCTTGCTGGATGACTTATACCGGGGCGGAGACGCGGCAGGTGGTGACGGATAATCTGCACTTGTCGCCGATGTACTCGGGGCAGATCGAGGGCACCGGGCCGCGCTACTGCCCAAGTATTGAAGATAAGTTCGTCCGCTTTGCCGACAAGGAGCGGCATATGCTATTTCTTGAGCCAGAAGGGCGCAATACCAACGAATGGTATATCAATGGGCTCTCAACTAGCTTACCTTTTAGCGTTCAGTTGGACATGCTGCGCAGTATTGACGGCCTGGAGAAGGTTCACATGCTCCGCCCAGCGTATGCAGTGGAGTATGACTTTGCGCCGCCGACGCAGCTTTTCCCCACGCTTGAGTCAAAGAAGGTGGAGAATCTATTCTTTGCTGGCCAGATCAACGGGACTTCTGGCTATGAGGAGGCGGCAGGCCAGGGATTGATTGCGGGCGTGAATGCAGTGCAGAAGTTGCGCGGCAGTGAGCCATTAGTGCTCAAGCGCCACGAGGCGTATTTGGGCGTACTGATCGACGATCTAGTTACCAAGGGAACCAAAGAGCCATATCGGATGTTTTCCAGTCGTGCCGAACACCGACTATTGTTTAATCATCCGAGCGCTGAGATACGCTTGCTGGAGCAGTCTTCAAGGTTGCAACTCGTTGACAATGAGCGACTAAAGAGAATTAAGCTAAAGGCCGATAAGGTTGCGGAGTGGTCGCAGCGGCTGGAAGTCGAGCGTAGGGCAGGGGAGAGCTATGCGCTTCATCTGCGCCGTTCTCATTCGCAGGACGACTTCCCGCAACAGTTAAAAGCGGAATCTAAAGAGGTGCGTGGAGAGGTGCACTACCGCGTGGTTTTCAAGGGTTATCTTGAACGTGAGAGAAAGCAGATTGAGAAGATGAAGCACATCGACCACATCCGTATCCCGGACGACTTCACTTACGCCAACGTCAAAGGCCTGCGCAGTGAAAGTGCGCAAAAGTTGATCGAGATTATGCCGCGCACGCTGGGTCAGGCCAATCGTATCAGTGGCGTGAATCCAGCAGATATCAGTATTTTGATGGTACATTTAGAGGCGCGTCGCGCGAACAAGAAAAAAGCGTAGCGTCCCGCTGCTAAAGGAGCGGATATACGTATGCGGCCATCCCGCTATAACGGGATGGCCGCCTGACTCCGCGTTTAAAATTGCAACCCCTCGCCCCCACGCGGTTCGCCTCGATAATAATATTTGACAGGGATCAATTTAAATTATTTTTACTTATTCAAATTATATTCTTAACTTATGCCTCGCAGGCTAGTGCTTCCCTTGAATTATCTGAAAGTAGGGTAGCCGAAGCTTATTTAAAGAGTCTGATTGTCTCGCCGTGACTCTACTTCGACTACTTTAATGAACTGCACATATTTTAAGAGTTTACCCCAATCTAGCTCCGCGTTCATTCGTTTTGTAGTCAGCGGCGTCCGTCAATTCTGCGGCTTGGGTGCTACCTTTGCGATTGTCCTGTTATTGATTTTAGGGTGCTATTTATCTGGCACAGTCGCCAGCGCCTTTCCGCCGGCGCCGTATTATACGCTGTATGGGATGGTGCGCGACCAAGTGGGGCAGACGCTGACTTCTGAGGGGGCTGAAGTGGTGCTACTCAAGGAGGGCGTGGAGATCGGGCGCACGCCGATCACTGCCAATCGGATTGACCAGAGCTACGAACTGAATGTGCGGATGGATCAAACACGCAGCGGCACGGCACTCTATAGCGAAAAAGCGATTTCAGTGGGTGGGCAGTTCAGCTTGGTAGTGGAAATGAACGGTTCAGTCTTTTACCCCATCGAAGTCTCGGGCACCCTGCAGGCGGGCAATGGCGGGGAACGCAGCCGTTTAGACCTGACCTTAGGAGAAGACTCGGATGGCGACGGTTTGCCGGACGTGTGGGAGCAATGGCAATTGTATCAAGCCGGCCAGTATCCCGATGCAGATGGGATTTGGGATTTGAGCCAGATTACCGCCGAGGGCGACTTTGACGGTGACGGGCAGAGCGATGGCTTTGAGTATATCGCTGGCACCTTTGCCGGCGATGCGACCGAAGTCTTTGGCCTGGAGATCAAGGAGAAGTTGGCCGACAACGTACGACTGGAGTTTTACGCCATTACCGGCAAGGCCTACACGATCGAACGCAGCAGCGATATGCTTGAGTGGCAGCGGGTCAACTTTGCCGCCCAATCCGCACAAAACACCCCCGCGGCAAGCTATGTCGCCTCGGGAGTGGGGCAGGTGCCCGTCTTCCTGACGCCTGCCTCTGAAGCTAAAGAATTTTACCGCCTGTCCGTCCGATGAAAACCTTACTCCTCGCGCTTATTTCGCTATGTTTCGTCACCGCCGCCCAGGCGCAGTGGCAGACCACGACCTACACGCTCAAGGGCGGATGGAACTCGATCTACCTACATGGCGATGCGACGCATGCCACGCTGGACGAACTGTTCGATTCCTACAGCGAAGTGGTGGAAGTGTGGCGCTGGAATCCGAATCCTTCGCAGGTGCAGTTTATTAGTTCGCCGCTCATTCCCTCGGCGGGCACGCCGGAGTGGAGCACCTGGGTGCGTGATGGCTCCTCTAACTCGCTTGGTCAGTTGCTCGGCCAGACGGCCTACTTAGTGAAATGCAGCGGCAGCACTTCAAACAGCTACAATGTGGCCATTCCGCAGCGCATCCTGCCCCCCAGCGCCGCGTGGGTGCGCAATGGCGCCAACTTCATGGGCTTCCCGAGTTTCAAGAATGGCAGCAGCTACCCGACGATGGGCAGCTATTTTGCCACTTTCCCAGTGGCGATCGCTTCCGGTGTGAAGATCTACAAATATGTCGGCGGCGATCTGGGCCCCGGCAATCCGCTGCAGGTGTTCTCGCCTTCGTTCGAGACGCTCGATCGCAATCAAGCCTACTGGTTCGACTCAGAGGTCGTTGGGAATTTCTACGCTCCCGTCGAAATCAGCCTCAGCAAGAGCAGCGGACTCGATTTCGGCCGCACCGGCTCGACAGTGACCGTGCGTTTGCGCAACCGCAGCGACGCGGTCAGCACGGTGACGATCGCGCCGGTGGATTCCGCCGCCGCACCCAGTGGTGAGGAAGGCATTACCGGCAGCGTGCCGCTGCGCCGCCGCACCTTCGATACCGAAACCGCCACTTGGATCGAAACCGACGTTTCCAGTGCTTTCACCGAAGTGGTCGGCCCGAATGCCGCTGTGGAACTCACCTTCGGCATCGACCGCACCGTGATGACGGGCGACAGCAATGCCTTCTATGCCTCGATGTTGCGCTTCACCGACAGCGCGGGCCTGTATGACATCCTGCTCCCGGCCACCGCGCGGAAGGCCTCGCTCGCCGGGCTGTGGATCGGCGAGGCCCGCGTCAGTGCGGTCGAAAGCAAGGTGCCCGGCTCGGCCGATACGGACACCCCGCAGAGTTACCCGCTGCGCTACTTGATTCATGTCGATGACGCCGGCACCGCCCGGGTCTTGTCCCAGGTGTTTCTCGGCAAACTCGCCGGCGAGACCCCGCAGGACGGCATCACCCCAACGGAGAGCAATCTCAGCCTCGCCGACAAGGCCGGGGCCAGCCGCATCGTCGCCGCGCACCTGCCGCTGGATCGCGTTCTGGCCACCTCCGGCTCCTTCGCGGTCGGGAGCAGCTTGTCCTGCACCATTGCCACGCCGTTTGATGATCCCGTGAGCCCCTTCGTCCACCAGTATCACCCGGATCACGACAACAAGAGCGGCAGCACCGCCCTCGTTTCCGGCCAGGAGAGCTACGACATCAGCCGCGCCGTCACCTTCACCCTCGCGGCCACGCCGCCGGAGGGCGTCTCGCCCATTGGCTACGGCGGCAGTGTGATCGCCGGCACCTACGCCGAGGTGATCAGCGGCCTGCACAAGGACACGCTCCAAGTGGCCGGCACCTTCACCCTGCGCCGCGTCTCCGAGATCGGCACGCTTACCCAATAATTTTAGATAATTTTTCAATCCGTTTAAATCGACTCCAGCCACTCACCTTATGAAAACAAAACCATTATTCCACTGTCTGCGACTGCTGTTTGCGGCCGCGCTTCTGGTAGGCACGACACACGCCCAAACCACCGCCGTGCCGGACTACCTGAGTTATCAGGGCCGCGCGCTCAATGCCGATGGCACCACCATAGGCTCCGGCACGCCGGTCAACCGCACCGTCACCTTCCGCGTCTGGGATCACCCCTCGAATTCGCTGGTGGCGAACCTCATTTATTCCGAGCAGCAGGTGGTCACCATCTCCAATGGCGAGTTCAGCGCGCTGATCGGCGCGGGTGCCGCCACCACCGGCACTGCGCTGGGTTACAGCGAGACCTCCAAAGGCGTGCCCACGGTGAAAATCAGCAGTCCCAGCGTCTTCGGTGCCGCTACCCGCTACCTCGGGGTGACCATCGATGACGGCACCGCCGCGGTGGACAATGAAATCTCCCCGCGCCAGCAGTTCGTCACCTCCTCCTACGCCTTCCGTGCCAAGGTGGCCGAGTCCGTCGATGCCAATGCCATCTCCTCTGCCATGCTCGCGACCGGCGCAGTCGGCTCCAACCAGCTGGCCGCCGAATCGGTCACCAGTGCCAAACTCGGAACAAGTGCGGTGCTTAGCGCCAACATCGGCGACAGCAATGTCACCACGGGTAAGATCGCGAATCTCAACGTCACCACCGCGAAGATCGCCGATTTGAATGTCACCACGGGTAAAATCGCGAACCTCAACGTCACCACCGCCAAGATCGCCGATTTGAATGTCACCACAGGTAAGATTGATAACAATGCCGTGGATAATACGAAACTCCGAGACAGCTCGGGATTATCCGTAATCGGGCGCACGGACAGCACCACCGGGGATCCGGCGGATATTGTGGCGGGCAGCGATGGTCAGGTTCTGCGCCGCGCAGGAACCAGCGTCGGCTTTGGAACGGTGGGCACTGCTGGCATCGCGGACGCCGCGGTCACCACCGAGAAGATCGCCAGCGGGGTCAATCTTGCCGCAGGCACGCTCAGCGCCACGGGTGATGTCACGATCGGCTCAAGCGCCACGTCCCGCACTCTATTGCTCAATAACAAGTCGGTCCCCGTCGCCGAGGAAAACCTCCGCATCATTCGCGGGACTGTAAATAGTTCAGGGGGGGTTATTGCAGGAACAGGATTTACAGCAGCGATATATAACTCTCAACAAATTAGAGTCTCTTTCCCCACGGGGACCTTTAGCTCCGCACCTTCGGTGGTCGTATCACCGTTGGATCATAGCTCAGGTTGGACGCATGCCGTCTATGACATTACAATCGCTCGGTTTAACCATATCGCTGTTTTGAGCGGAGTGGGTGGACAACGACAGAATTTTACTTTCATCGCCATCGGCCCGCGGCCGTAGGTCGCTGCGTAATCATTTTCTGATCCAATCCGATGCGTAGCCTGCCACCCATCTTCATCTCCCTGCCTGCCTCGTTAACGCGGCGCGGCGCGGGCGATGAGGCGCACCTTGTGTCGCACGTGGCCGTTTTTTCTTAATCCCCATTTACCTGACTCGCATGAACCACCGATTTTCGATTCTCGCCGCTCTGGGCCTACTGCTGTTTGCCCCTGTCGTGCTGGCGCAATATGAAATCCAGGGCGGTGCCGCCAACGTGCTCGATGCGCGGCAGGCGGGCGGATTTGCCACGATATCTGAGGGCACGGTGACCAGCATTACTGTGCGGGGTGGAGGTTCGGGTTACCTCGCGGCACCGGTCGTCACCCTCAGCGCTCCCGGCGGCTCGGGCGTCACCGCCACCGCCACCGCAGTGATTTCCGGCGGGCGGGTCACTTCCATCACGATCAACAATGGCGGCAGCGGCTATACCACGCCGCCGGCAGTCGCCCTCGCCGGGCCGTCGATCCCCATCGGCCCTGGCACCACCACCCCGCAATATGCCGGAATCGGCGGCACCTCGCTCAGCAGCGCGGCCATCGCCATCCCCACCGCCACCCGCTACCCGCGCGCGACGGATGCCAGCATCCCGGCCACACCAGTGGTCACGGTGCTACTGGCACGCTCGACGGGCGGCTACAGCCTGGCCTCCGGCGTGCCGCGCTTCGCCTTCGGCGATGTGATCGAGCGGCCGCAGGTCACCTGGAGCGATTCGATCGCCCCGGCGGCCTACTGGCGCTCGAAGCCAGTGCAGCCCGGCGAAACCTTTTCCAGCGCCTACACCGCCAATCTGAACGGTGCCAGCCAACCGCTGCTGCCACAGGGCACCGTCTCCGTAACCAGCGCCTCGCCGGAAAGCCGGGTGGTCACGGTGGCTGCGGTGCCGGATGGTCTGGTCAGCGGCGCCACCTTGCTCGCACGGCGGGTGGACATCGTCGACGGCCTCAACATCACCCTGCGCAGCAAGCCGAATGTCACGATCACCACGTCTACCGATCATCCGTTTTCCGCTCCGGAGCTTTACTACTACAGCCCGCATGCGGACAAGGTCTTCGCCTCCCAGCCGGGCCGGGTCACCATCACTTGGGTTTCGAATCTCCCGGATACCAGCGCGGTGGGCGAGTCCGCGCCGACTTACAAGTTCAAGACCGAGGTGTTTTCCGTGGCCTCTGCGCCGACGGTTCCCCAGCGCTCAATCTATTGGACGGAGAACTCCTTCACCGCGCCCAAGGTCCAGGTGCCGACGGGCCGGATCGAGGCAGCCAACGTGGTTTATAACAGCTACCTGCCCAGCCACGTGGCCTTGGAATATGTGCCGACAGGCTCCAGCCCGGCCGGCGATGGCGCCAGTGCTCCGCCCGAGTTGCGGACGCTGTGGTATGACAACAGCTACGGCAGCGCGAGCCTGCGCGCCTACAACCAAGAGGGCATGGTGTTTGTGGAATACCTCGGCGCAGAGAATATCAGCACCGGCGCCCGCGAATTCCTCGGTGCGGATGTGGTGAGTGTGCGCAAGCGGATGGAACCGGTCGTGATCGAGACCCCGCTCGGCCAGCAACTACTGGCGCGTGAGGGCGCCCCGCAGGCCGGGGATGACTGGCTGCAGGCGTCTCTGGTCACCAACACCGCCAATACCGGCAAGCCGCTCTACGGCACCTCCGCCCTGCCCAATGGCACGCTGGTTTACCACGCGGAACGCGCCAACTCCAATCCCGACAACATCAACATCTACTGGATGGAGCCGCAGGACCTCACCATCCACTTCCTCGCTGCGCCCGCCACCCCGGGCATGAGCATCCGCTGGCCCAAGATCTCCGCCAAATACACCCAGGTCTGGCCCGCCAACCTGGCCGACTACGAGCCGGTCACAGTGACCGATCTCGGCAGCGGCGTGGCCATCGGTCCGGTCTTCGATGCGGCCAACGCGCCGTCGGTGGTTTTCCAAGACGATCCGGCCGAGGCCGAGGTGTCCCTCGACATCGCTACCCAGCGCCTGCTGGCGGACTTCAGCGGCTCGAGTGACAAGACCAGCCGCACCTTGCTCAAATTTGCCTCCAGCGGCGTGCCGTGGTATGTGCCGGTTTACATCCAGTCGGAGAGCCTGCTCGGCAGTCCAGCCCTGCCGGATCCGGATGGTGATGGTCCGCTCACCGCCACACCGGCGGTCGCCACGATCAACGACACGAATGCCGACGGCGTGCTCGACCTCATCGCCACCGCCACGGTCGGCCAGCGCATCGAGCCGCCCGCCGGCTACTCGGTCGCCGGTTATATCTCCAGCGGCGACAATTACTACCCCGCCGGCTATGTGGATCCCTTCGCAGGCGGCGTGGCGGCTGCCGAAAGCGGTGCTATTATCCCGGTCAACGCACTGCCCGGTAAAAACCAACTGACCATCTGGTGGTTCAAGCAAGTGGCCGCGCCGAGCGACAAGTTCGGCTCCTTCCACCTGCCCTCAAAGCTCGGCCGCTACACCGTGGAGTATCCGTCCGAAGCCCCGCAGATCGTGATCGCCTCCGGGCTCGGCAGCGGCGATCTCGGCCCTTCCCAGCAGGCGGGCAGCATCTATTATCAAAATGACGCCACCCAGCCCGGCTTCAATCCCAATGAGGAACATGCACTGATGCTTGGCAGCCGCGCCTACGCCCTGCGCGATGACTTGAACGACGACAGCACCACCTCGGAGCCCTTCGTCCTGCTGGCCTACACTTCAGCCGCCGACCAGCGCCCGAGCATGGATGTCTATGAAGTGCTGCGGGAAACCTTTGAATATCCGCGGCGCTACGACGCCATCGCCGGAACCAAAGTCCAGCCGCCTGGCCCGCTGTTCGCGCTGCCACTGCCGCTTGATGAAAATGGCGAGGTCTTGAATGATGAAGTTTCCGCCACTGTTGATCCCGCTGCCGATGTCACGGCTCCGGAGAACTACGACGCGTTCACTTTTGAGGATCGCCAGGGCTACCATTGGCTGTTCCGTGGCGCCCACGCCAAAACCAGCGCCGCAGCCACAGCCGCGGTGAGTGGTGGGGCGGTCGCCGCTATCACACCTGTGGCCGGGCAAGCGGGGAGTGGTTACACCACAGTGCCCGCCGTGGTGGTTGCGCCTCCGGCCAGCGGCACCACGGCGAGAGCCACTGCCACTGTGGCCAACGAAGTGATCACGGGTTTCACCATCACCGATTCCGGTAGTGGCTACACGGAAGCGCCGAAAGTTCGCATCGCGCCGCCAGTGTCGTTTGCCATGCGCTTTTATTACCAGTCGCTGCCTGGCTTCTTCGAGCCCGGGCGCAGCCTGGCCGATCAACGTCCAGTGGGCACGGTGATGCCTTTCATCGCGGATACCGGCAGTGGTGTGCCGGTGGAGCTTACCTACCAGCCGAAGTGGCCGGATGATCTGACCCTACCGGTCGCCCAGCGCCAGATCGTGCCGGTGCTGCAAGCCGCGCAGACTCTGACCCTGCCCAAGGCCAGCGCCATTGCCGGGCAGTTGCCGCAAATCCGTGGCGCCTCCAGCGCTCAGGTGCTCTACCAGCAATCCATCGCCAACAGCGGCAGCGCCACCGAGAGCGTGCTGCTGCACGATCCGACCCGCGCCAAAACCGTCCTACTGGGAGCGCCCGGTGGTCTCCAGGAATTGCCGCCTTCCGTGCTGACCAGCGTCTATGTCGGCAAGATTTACTTTCAGACCCTGCCGCCCCATTTGCAGGAGCGTTTTTACTTCGACAGCGCCTTGGGCGCCGAGGGTGCCCTCGTGCTGGAAGGTGGCTTTGTCGATGAAATCACCGGCGAGGACTACCTCGACCTAAACGTGCTCACCGCCGAGGATCTGGCGCTGCTGCAGGAACTCTGCCCGGCTGGCGACGCTGCCAAGGGCCAGTGGAACACCGCTATCAACCAGCTCGCCACGCAGCTAGAAACCTTCAGCGAAGACCCGGCCGCACCCGGATCCTATGAGCTTGATGATACCAAGGACTCCCGCCAGATCGACCAGGCCACCCTCGCCGACATCCGCGATCCGGATACGGCGGTGGATAGCTACGCGCTCACTGCCACTGGCAATGGTGCCGGCTATGTGGTGATCATGCTCGAAAACGGCGAGGCCTTCACCGATCCCGGCAACCCGCCCGCGATGCGGGTCCTCAAGGTGGACCCGAGTCTCTACACCGGCGACCTCAAGGTGCTGCTGGCCAGCAACCCGCTCGATGAGCAGGTCACCCTCCGCCACAGCGGCGACTACGCTGCCAAGCCGGAGCTGTATGAGTTTCAGTGGCGCTATGGCTTCCCGACCGGTGGCACCAACCCGACCATCACCGAAAGCAACATCAACACGGCCTCCAGCACCAGCACCTGGCTCAAGCCCGATGGCTCGCTGGGCAGCTCGATCCTCGTCGGCGGCTCGCCCTCCGCCACGATCAGCAATCCCGCCGTGCTCATGGGGGATACCTACTTTACGATGAACTACCGCAAGATCGGCGGCACCTGGTCCGGCTGGACCCCGCCGGTCTTGGTGGAAGGCTGGATCAAGCGCGTGCTCGCCAAGATCAACCCCTTCAACCAGCGCATGAGCGATCTGGCCAGCAACGCGGTCAACACCGATGTCTCTCTGCTCACCCAGGCCGGCAAGCGCTGGGAAGGCGACATCGCGCTGAACCTGGACAACATCAACGAGGTCGGCCTGATTGAAGTTTATGAAACCGTGCTCAACCGCGGCAAGGGCTTCACCATCGGCTCCGGCATCGACTTCGCTTCGGCCAACAACGCCCTGATCCTCGCCGCCGGCTATCTGAACGACCTCTACACCATCATCGGCAATGAGGCCTACGCCGACGCCGCCAACCCGACGATCTCGATCGACGACTCCAGCTCGACCACCGAGGTCAACACCAGCCGCTTCTCGTTCGAGGGCCAGGTGGCCAGCTCGCTCGACGAGGAACTGGCGCTGCTCAAGGGCCGCGATGATTTCACCAACCCGGGCACCGGCATCGCCCCCGCCTACAACCGCCTGTGGTGGAACTACACCCGCGGCATCAACAGCGGCGAGGTGCTCTACGCTACCAACTACAACATCAAGGAGAAATCCGGCAGCAGCACCGAGGACGGGGTGGTCGATGCCGCCGACGCCCAGCGCATGTTCCCGCAGGGCCATGGTGATGCCTACGGCCACTATCTGACCGCACTCAAGGGCTACTACAAGCTGCTCACCCATCCCTACTTCACTTGGCAGACCTCGGCGGAGGATGTGACCGTGCTCGGCCAGTCGGTGCAGATCGACTACAAGGACGAGCGCAAGTTCGCCGCTGCCGCCGCCAATGCCGCCAGCACCGCCATCCAGACCGTGGCGCTGGTGAACCGCCAGAGCTACCGCGACGATCCCGCCGCCGGTTGGAGCCATTTCCGCGACGGCAAGGTGAATCCGCGCAGCGGCATCACCCGCCACCAAGGCCTCGACGAATGGGTCGCCCGCAGCGCCCAGGGCAGCTTTCTCAATTGGGTGGTGGGCAATGCGCTCCTGCCTGCCCTTGACACGAATCCGAACCACAGCGGCGTGCAAATCATCGACCGCACCACTGTGCCGGAACTCGGCCAGTTGGTGGCCGCCGCCAACTCCTTCCAGACCGCCATCGACAATGCCAACGCCCGCCTCAACCCGCTCGGCCTGAGCCCCGGTGCCATCGCCTTCGACATCTCGCCTTCCAAGCTCCAGGCCGGAGAATCCCACTTCGAGCAGATCTACCAGCGCGCGCTGCGCGCCACCCTCAATGCCAAGGGCGCCTTCAACCAGGCGGCCCGCATGACCCGCCTGCTCCGCAACCAGGAAAACCAGATCGCCGATGCCAACACCGCCATCGTCGATCAGGAAATCGCCTTCGACAACGAGCTGCAGGACATCTTCGGCTCACCCTACCCCGGCGACATCGGCCCGGGCAAAACCTATGCCCAAGGCTACGAGGGGCCGGACTATGAAAACTGGTTTGTCGTGGATCGTCCCACCGACTTGGTGGATACCTCCACGGCGGTTCCGCTGGAAATTGCTGTGCCGACCGGCATCGAGGATTTTTCGTCAAGGTTTCAAGATGACGTGTCGACGGAAATTAAAGCAGGTGATCTTGTCGCACACTTCGAGGAACCGGCAGGCACGCCCACGGGCAGCATCAAAAAAACCGTCACCGTGCGGCCGGGGCAGATCGCTCAGTGGGCGCAAGAATGGGGAGGTGGCAACCTCGGCCAACGGGCGGTGACCGGTTCGCTGCAGCAGGCGCTCCTGGACAGCTATCAGGCCCAAGTAGCCTTTTTGGAAAGCGCTCATAAGGTGCAATTATTAAAGATGCGCATGAACCGCGAGAAGCAGCTCTTCGAGGACCTGCTTGCTACTCACATGAAAAGAATAAGTTTCCGATCGAGCACGAACACTACTTATGGTAATTTGGTCGACAAACAGACTACACTTCAAAATATATCTGATGGCTTGAATTTCGCCGCTGATCAGTATCTGGAATCGGCGAACGCCGTGGCTACATTTATTCCATCAGTATTAGGCCTCGCTGCTGATACCTTGTCGAGCGTCAGAGGAAGCATGCTTACCCTTGGCTTGGTCGCTTACAACACTGCAAAAATCAGTGCATTGGGAACAAATATAGCCAGCAATGACCTGAATAGGGAGATCGAGGAGATTTTCCTGACGTTTGATGCGGATCTGGAGGAAGTCGGCTTCGGCCACGAGCAAAGACAACAATATTACGAATATGAATTGCTCTATCGGGAGTTGATGGCCGCCCATTTCGAAGTGGCCCAACGCGCCACCGACTACCAGCGCGCCAACGAGCAGGTGCGCAATGTGCTGGCCGACGCGGGCGACATCCTGTCCCTGCGCGAGACCTTCCGCATGCGGGCGGCCGCCCAAGTCACCGGCTACCGGACCAATGACCTGACCTTCCGCACCTTCCGCAACGAGGCGCTCGAGCAATACCGCACGCTCTACGATCTCGCGGGCCGCTACACCTACCTCGCGGCCAAGAGCTACGACTACGAGACCGGCCTGCTCGGCACCAGCGCCGGCCAGCAGGTGATCTCCAACATTGTCGCTTCCCGCGCGCTTGGCGACCTCAGCGGCGATCAGCCGCAGGCCTCCGTCAGCACCCTCGGCGATGCCGGTCTGGCCGGCACCCTGGCCCAGCTCAATGCCGACTTCTCGGTAGCGGAAGGCCGCCTCGGCATCAACAACCCGGATCCCTACGGCACGCTCTTCAGCCTGCGCGGCGAGTTGTTCCGCATCCGCACCGACGGGGCGACTAGCAGCGACGACGACGCTTGGAAACAAACGCTCCAGCAGCATATTGTCTCAGACTTGATGGCCGATGCCGACGTGGCTCGCTATTGCAACAACCTGAAGAAGGCCGACGGCAGCGCCACGCCTGGCATCGTCCTTTCCTTCAGCAGTAGCATCGAGCAAACGAAGAATTTCTTTGGCTTATCGGCTGCGGCGGGTGATCACAGCTATTCGCCTAGCAGCTATGCCACTAAGATCAGCAGCGCTGGTATCGTGCTCGATGGCTACGTCGGTATGGATCCTTACGCGATCGAGACACCCGATGCGGGAGGTCCGGCGACTTCGGCGGCCAACGCTCTGCGCGCCACACCGTATGTTTACCTGATCCCTTGCGGGAGCGACCGTATGCTCGCACCACCGCTGGGTGACACCAATACGCTGCGGACGTGGACGGTGCACGACCAAGCGCTGCCGTTGCCCTACAATCTCGGTGACTCGGCGTTCAACACCACCAACTTCTTCAATGCCAACGGCACCCTCAGCGAGCAGCCCTGGATCCTGCGCAAGCATCAGGCCTTCCGCGCGGTGGACGACCCGGCCTTCTTCTACAGTATCATTCCGGCGGAATACACCAATAGCCGTCTAATCGGCCGCAGTGTCTGGAATACGCAGTGGAAGATCGTCATCCCCGCCTACACATTGCTTAATGACGAACAGGAGGGCCTCGATCGCTTTGTCGAAAGTGTCCAAGACATCAAGCTCTTCCTCCGCACCTACTCGCACTCCGGTAACTAATGAACGGGCGGCTGGCGACCCTTCTGCTGTGTCTGTGCCTGGGCATCGCTGCATGGCAGTGGCAGGGGCGGCAGGGGGCGACGCCTGCTGTGCCAAGTGAGGAGGCATCGCCGGAGATTGTCTGGGAATCCGATCCGCCGAGCGCGGTCGAGCAGGAGGCGGAGGAGGTATTCAAGCGCGCTTTTTGGCGGCGTCCTTCGGCCGAGGATCGCATTTTAAAGGCCGAGCGGCACGAATGGCACGATGCCGAAGGCGTCAGCCGTTGGCAGTGGTTTTTGATCGTCGATCCGTCGCCAGCGCTGCTGCAGTACTTGCGCGATGAGAATGCCTTCGGTCTGGTGGCCGGCAGTGGTAAGCCGCTGCGTGAGGCGCCGGCGTGGTTCCGCTTTGATCCACAATCGGTGCAGACGTTGTGCGCTCGCAGTGGAGGGATGCAAGTCTCGTTCCGCGCGTCCGACGACCGAATTTTCGCCTGTGCCAGTGGCGCTGGGTTTACCAAGGGCGCCGCGGCGCCAAGCATCGCACCAGCGCCGATCTCTGCTAGCAGTGCTGGGCGCTTGCCGAATGCGCCGCCGCCGATACCGCTGCGAGCGGACTAGGCCGTTTTACCACAGGCTGTAGTCACCTGTCGCTTGCTTTAAAGGAGGGAGGGCGACTCGCCCTCCTTTGTAGCCACACAGGATCAATGTGGGCGGGTCGCCCACGCTCCTTTTTGCGGTAGATGGTTTATTAAAGGAGGGAGGGCGACTCGCCCTCCTTTACCGCCACGCAGGATCAATGTGGGCGGGTCGCCCACACTCCTTTTTGTGGTCCATGGTTTATTGTCAGTCGCTTGCTTTAAAGGAGGGAGGGCGACTCGCCCTCCTTTACAGCCATGCAGGATCAATATGGGCGGGTCGCCCACACTCCTTCATTTCAGTCGCCTATCCCTAAACAGCGCACGAGGCTGTGCCGTGCGGCGCGTACGGATCGAGCGCGTGATTGTGTCGTGGCGGTGACAATCGTGTGACGGCTGGGTAAAATCGCTTGAGTCTCTTCTGCCTAAGTGTTTATGCGTTGACGTAGAGCGACTTATTTTCGTTTTAGCGAAATGTGTAAGTGCCTAAAGATCGGTCATTGCTTCTCGATGGTGAACGCTTGTTATACATTACTCTTAATTCCATAGTATGCATACTCTTAAAGCCCAGCGTATCCTAGTCGTCGATGATGAGCCTGATGTCACAGAGTTGTTGAAGTATAAATTCGAGCAGGAGGGCTATCGTTGTCAGGTATTGAATGATCCTTTGTTGTTTGCCAGTACTGCGCGGGACTTTGAGCCTGAGATTATGATTTTTGATATCATGATGCCTGAGCTGAGTGGTTTGCAGCTGTGCCGCATGGCGCGCGCCGATCCGTTACTGAAGAACGTCCCTATCATTTTTCTGACAGCGCGTGGTGAAACCGACGATCGGATTCAAGGCTTGGAGCTGGGTGCGGACGATTATTTACCTAAGCCGTTTAACATGAAGGAGCTATCGATTCGGGTGGGGAAGCTTCTAGCACGTAGCGCGACAGTGACTCAGACTACTAAGTCCATGCGTATCGAAATCAGCGGGGTGGTGATTGATGCAGAGTTACATCAGTTGAGTATCGATGGCGTTGAGGTGATCCTGACTGCGACCGAGTTTCGTTTGTTACAACTACTGATGGAGCGCAAGGGGCGGGTGCAGTCGCGGGAGCACTTATTGGTGGCTGTTTGGAATTATGATACGGATATAGAGACGCGCACGGTCGACACGCACGTACGGCGTGTGCGAGAAAAGTTGGGCCCGTATGCACATTTGATTGAGACTGTTCGCGGAGTCGGCTACCGTGCCGTCGATATCTAATGGTTATTTTTCTGAGTATCTTGCTGTGCGTGTTGTTGATCACTTGTTGGATCTCGGTTCTCAAGACTCGTCGGACAGTCGGTGAGCTGCAAGAGTCGGTGCGTCTTAGACGATGCATGTTGTTGAACGAGAGCTCGACCTCGATGAAGCGGCTGGGTCTGCCTGGGCTGATTAAGGAAACCAATCACTTAATCGATCGCTATCGTGATTACCTCGACGTCGAATCAGGGCTTTCGAATCAGTTGGAGGCGATGTTGGGCTCGATCCAAGAGGCGGTGATTATCTTTAACGATCAGCATGTGATCGAATTTGTGAATGATTCGGCCCAGCGCCTATTTCAGCGTGCACGAACATTGAAGGGCGCGCGCTTGGAGACTGCGTTGCGTTCGCCCAGTCTGCTGGAGTTTTTAAATGCGTATCGCGAGGATCACAGCCTGAAGCGGCAGGAAGTGAGTGTCGAGCGCCTCGGCGAGGTCCTCTGGTTTGAGGTTTCATGTGTGGCGGTGCGTGGTGTGTCTGCGCAGGATACAGAGTCAGCTTTGTTGGTGCTGCATGACATCACGCGATTGAAGAGTCTGGAGGAGGTGCGGCGCGATTTTGTGGCCAATGTATCGCATGAGTTGCGCACGCCTTTAACGATTATTAAGGGCTTTGCGGAAACTCTGGTGGAGGATCATGCGACCTTGCCAGTGGAGACGCGGGCGCGTTTTTTGGATAAGATTGTGAATAATGCACAGCGTCTGCATGTCTTAGTCGAGGATTTGCTGGAGTTGTCGCGATTGGAGTCACAGTCCGAGCAGATTCAGCCTGTGGTGCAGTCGTTGCAGCAACTATTGGAAGAGACTGTGGAGCAGTATTTGCCACGATTGAATGCCGAGCGCCAGACAATGAAACTAGATTTCGACGAGCGGGTGGGGGAGTTTGCCTTTGATCGCTTTAGGGTTCAGCAGGTGTTTGATAATCTAATCGAAAATGCGTTCAGTTATGCGCCAGATTTTACCCTACTGGCCATTTCGGTTCAATATGATGATCTGAAAAATAGCGTGCACTGCTCAGTTACAGATGACGGACCTGGCATTCCGCAGCAGGATGTCCCACATATTTTCGAGCGCTTTTATCGTGTCGACAAGGGGCGTTCGCGTGACAGTGGCGGCACGGGCTTAGGCTTGAGCATCATCAAACATATTGTGCAGCAGCACGGAGGCAGTGTCTCGGTTGAGAGCGAAGCGGGGCAGGGGGCCGCGTTTCATTTTAGTCTGCCCTATGTGCAGCCGACGGAGGAATAGTCGTAGCGAGCGGGTTGACCCCGCGATTCGGATGAAGGTATTGTCCGAGAATTGTTTGCTGGCGTAAAGCTAGTGGCACAGAGTCGCCGATGAGACTCTGCGCTCGCTGTTCTGCTAATACCAGATTGCTTTTTGTTGTGGATCCTCTGGGAGACGCCGCAGTTCTTGGGGGGCCCCGGCAGCGGCACATAAAGCTAGCGCGTCTATACAATCGTCAGCAAGGTATTGCACCGGTGGGAGTTGTAGGTCCGCTTGTAGGAAGGCTTGGATGCTGCCGGGGAGGGCGTCTCGCAGTAGTCGCAGCCTGGTGTTTTGCCCGGTGAGTGTCTTTTTTGAAGCGGCGACGGGAGTTCCCTGATTCATTCTGGTGAAGACAACTTCTGGGTGCGATTCACGAATGCGTTGATCGGTAATGGATTCCAGTTCGCGAATTTTGGGAAATAGATACCAGCATTGTTTGGAAATCGCTTTGCCTGTGGCTGCACGGGCAGCAGCACAGGCTGCCTTGTAATTTGGCGCATCGAGTGCTTCCTGTGGTGGCGCTGGAAATACTCTGGACCCGTGTGGACGTAGGATTTGACGCGCGAGTTGGTCGCAGGTCCGCGTTGGGTTCGATTGGTCCGGGAGGCCGATGATCATGTCCACGAGTATGACCGCATTGGTGGGCGATGCGTTGATGAGCTCTTGTATGGACGCATGAAATTGCCAGCGAATTGCCTGCCCCGGGGCAGAGATCGCCGCAATCCATCCATCACGACATCCGTCGACTCCGATTGCTGAAAATGGTTGCATGTTTGCAGGGCAAGTAAATCGGCTTGTGCCTGCAAGTGCGTAATGCAGTGA
>Ga0209304_1001045_pt1 | contig 17618 bp, 17 predicted proteins | sample COGITO_mtgs_1004_4_FD_184789 | JGI IMG/M metagenome (GOLD analysis project Ga0209304, IMG submission 184789) | Pelagic marine microbial communities from North Sea - COGITO_mtgs_100423 (SPAdes) (version 2) | ecosystem: Environmental > Aquatic > Marine > Epipelagic ...
GAAATTATATTCCTATAGCCTATAGGCATGAGGTGTTTGTTTTAGAATTAGAAGAAGATAAGAAGAGGTTTGAAAAATATAAAACAATTGAGGAAATGGATATGACGCTTTATGATATTCCTTACAACAAATATTTTTGGGACAATGTGAGTTTACCGCCTGAAACATTATTTTATAAAAAAAATATTGGTGAACTTGAATCATTATTTAATGTACCCATAGAAAGTCAATTTAAGCTCTCTAATTAAGAATTATACTAAAAACAAAGGTTGTGCTATAAAAAACTTTCAATTGCTAAATCATAACTTTTAAGCCCAAATCCAGCAATAACTCCTTTTGCATTTGCAGCAATATAACTATGATGTCTAAACTCTTCTCTAGCATGAACATTTGAGATATGTACTTCAATAACGGAAGATTCTATTGCCTTTACTGCATCTCCAATACCAACAGAGGTGTGAGTGTAGGCAGCAGCATTTAAAATAATACCATCATAACTGAAACCGACTTCATGAAGTTTGTCTATAATTTCACCTTCTATATTAGATTGAAAATAACTTAAATCTAAGGAAGTAAACTTAGCTTTCAAGTTAGAAAGGTAATCCTCAAAAGAATGTGAACCGTAAATATGTGGTTCTCTTTTCCCTAATAAATTTAAATTAGGACCATTAATTATTATTATTTTCATACCGCTAAAATACAATTTAATTCACAAAAAAATAGTGGACTAAAAGTCCACTATTTTAAATATTGTATTTTAAAATTTTAAAATTTATACAGCAAAGCTGCTCCAAAAGAATTTGATTTAAGAGTATAACCTTCTAGCTGGGCTTGGTTTGATAGAGTAGTACCATAAGAAGCAATCAAGGTAAAATTATCAGAAAGATCTATACCCAATCCAATTGATCCAGTAAATCCAGACTTCTTAACATAATCAGTATCTACATCAGCTAAAGTAAATCCTAGACCAATACCAGGTTGAATAAAGAAATTCCCATCTTTTCCAGTTGGGTAATATTGAAGACCTAAGCCAAGAGCTAGAGAATTGTTAGAGTTGTCATCTACTTTCTCTCCTATTCCAAAAGCTATGGAAGGTAATAAGTCTAAATTATCTGACAATTCTGCATCATAAAATAATCCAATAGCAAATGCTCCTGCAGCATCTGTAGAATAAGTTCCTTCGCCTGGTTCAGTAATTTTACCTTTAGCACTTCCATATCCTACAGAAGCACCAAATTGAGCATTAGCTGAAAAACAAAAAGAAACCAATGCAATTGTTAACAATAATTTTTTCATAATAAATAAGTTTTAGTTAGTAGTTTTATAAATATAATGAAATTAAATTAAATCATTAATTGTAATTCTTTTGATAAGAATTTTATTATATAAACTAGGGAGCTTTTAGCTCCCTAGTTTATATAATAAATTAAAAATTATAATTTAAACCAATTTGAAGAATATTTACTTTAATTGTTGCATCTCCAACATCTTCTCCCATGTCATCAAGCCTATCAAAACCAAATGAATATCTAGCACCTAAAGATATATTATCTGAAATATCAATACCCAATCCTAAACCAAGCCCCAAACCAAGTTTATTAATACCCTCTGCATCCTGTTCAGTGAGATAGTCAAATTGTGGGCCAGCCATTAAATTAAAGTTTTCAGTTACATGAAATTTCATCATCAAAGGAATAATTATCAAACCACTAGATTCTCCTTCATCAGTTATTGAAGAATACTGAAGTTCGGGTTGAATACTAAAAGTTTCTGTGACTGAAAATTGTCCAAAAAATCCTAAAAAGAATCCTGAAGCGTCAGATGATAAATTCACACCACCCCCAGATGCTTTGAGAGTTGATGATTGGTAACCTGCAGTTGCACCAAATTTTGAATCTTGAGCATTAGCAGAAAAACAAAAAGAAACTAATGCAATCGATAATAATAATTTTTTCATAATAAAAAGTATTTAAATTTAATTAATTGCTAATAAATATAACGAAAAAAAATTAATTTCAAAAAAAAAGTGAACTAACCGTCCACTTTTTAAAAATTTATACTAATGTTATTTCTAAAACTGATAAGCTAATCCTAAACCAAAGCTAGAAATACTTCCATCGTCTGAAATCGTAGAATAATTTAGATTAAAAGAGGTTCTATCCCCTACTGCATAACTTACATTAGGCCTTAAGTATAAACCACCACCTAAACCTTCAGGTGATAACCCTACACCATATCCAACATCAGAGCCAACAGTAAGTTTATCTGATACACTATAATTTAAAACCGTTGCAATTGGAAGCCAAGCATAGTTTCCTAAATCTACTTCACCAAAGTCACCTAAATCAATAGTTTTCCCTGAAAAAGCCAAATAACTTGCAGATAAACCAAATTTAAAATCTGATTCAGCCCCAAACATGTAGGTAGCACTTAAATTGTATGAGGTAGAAGTAATATCCCCAGCATCACCTGTAGGAATTCCTACACCTGCGCCTAAAGAAAATTGAGCATTAGCAGTTAAACTAAAAGCTACTAAAGCAAATGATAATAATAATTTTTTCATTTTGAAAAAGTTTTAGTTAATATTTATAAATATAATAAAAAATAAATTAATTTCATTTTAGGATTAAATTTCGATGAACTTACATAAGTATTAAATTTAAAATTATCTTATCTTCATTTTATGAATTGGAACGAATCAATTTTAGATTACAGTCACTACTTAAAAATAGAAAGAGGTCTTTCTTCCCATACCATACAAAACTACATAAGAGATGTAAAAAAACTTATCTCCTACATAGATAAAAAGAAAATAACTTGTACACCAATTGAAATAAATGAAGATTTAATTCAACAATTTATTTACACTATAGCTAAAAAAATAAGTCCAAGAAGCCAAGCTAGAATTATCTCCGGTTTACGAAGTTATTTTGACTATCTAATTTTTGAAAACTATAGAGAGTCAAATCCTACAGACTTAATTGAAACTCCAAAAATTGGTGTAAAATTACCTGACACCTTATCAGAACAAGAAATTAACAGCTTAATTTCTGCAATAGATCTTAGCAAAGCAGAAGGAGAAAGAAATAGAGCCATGTTGGAAACGATGTACAGCTGCGGATTAAGAGTAAGTGAGTTAATTGATTTAAAAATTTCAGATTTATTCTTTGATGAAGGGTTTATAAAAATTGTAGGTAAAGGAAATAAAGAACGTTTTGTACCTATTCATTCTAGTGCACAAAACTATATTATGTTGTACATGAATGAAATTCGAAGTCATTTGTCAATCAAAAAGGGTTTTGAGGATACCTTATTTTTAAATAGACGAGGAAAATCATTATCCAGACAAATGATCTTTATGATTTTAAAAGCGCTAGCCATCAAAATAAATCTTAACAAAAAAATTAGCCCCCATACATTTAGACATTCTTTTGCGACACATCTTTTAAAGAATGGAGCTGATTTAAGAGCCATTCAGCAAATGTTAGGACATGAGAGCATCACTACTACAGAAGTTTATGTTCATTTAGATACTAGTTATTTAAAAAAAATAGTAGAGAAATATCACCCAATAAAATCTTAAAAAAAATCCCATTGTTAAACTTTAGTATTTAACAATGGGAATATTTATTTGAGTAACTAATTACTTAGCTACGTTAACAGCTCTAGTTTCTCTAATTACTGTGACTTTTACTTGACCTGGGTAGGTCATGTCATTTTGTATTTTTTGACTTATACTAAATGATAATTCAGCAGCTTTAGTGTCATTAACTTTTCCGCTTTCCACCATAACACGTAATTCTCTACCTGCTTGTATAGCATATGCTTTTTGAACACCTGAAAAACCAAAGGCAATATCTTCCAAGTCTTTTAATCGTTGAATATAGGAATCTAATACTTGTCTTCTTGCACCTGGTCTTGCTCCAGAGATCGCATCACAAACTTGAACTATAGGTGCAAATAATGTTTTCATTTCTATTTCATCATGGTGAGCTCCAATTGCATTACAAACATCTTTTTTCTCTCCGTATTTTTCTGCCCATTCCATCCCTAAGAGCGCATGCGGCAGTTCACTTTCAGCATCTGGTACCTTACCTATGTCATGAAGTAATCCAGCTCTTTTAGCTATTTTTGGGTTTAAGCCTAGTTCAGAAGCCATAATACCACATAAATTAGCAACTTCTCTTGAATGTTGAAGTAAATTCTGACCATAAGATGATCTATATTTCATTCTTCCAACGGTTTTGATAAGTTCAGGGTGTAATCCATGAATCCCTAAATCTATAACCGTACGTTTCCCAACCTCTATAATTTCCTGAGTAATTTGTTTTTTTGTTTTAGCTACTACTTCTTCAATTCTTGCAGGATGAATTCTTCCATCTGTAACTAGTTTGTGCATAGACAATCTAGCGATTTCTCTTCTTACAGGATCAAAACATGAAAGAATAATAGCTTCCGGAGTATCATCAACAATAATTTCAACACCTGTTGCAGCCTCTAGTGCTCTAATATTTCTTCCTTCTCTTCCAATAATTCTTCCTTTAACATCATCAGATTCTAAGTTAAAAACAGATACACAATTTTCAACAGCTTGTTCTACACCTACTCTTTGAATTGTACTTAGCACTACTTTTCTTGCTTCTTGTTCAGCGGTAAGTTTAGCTTCTTCAAGTGTGTTTTGTACAAACCCCATAGCATCAGACTTGGCCTCGTCTTTTAATGAGTTTACTAGTTCTTTTTTTGCTTCTTCAGCAGAGAAACCAGAGATCTGCTCTAGGAGATCTACGTGCCTTTTGTGAAGTTTAGATACTTCCTCTTGTTTTTTCTCTAAATAGGTTAATTTATTATTGTAATCGTTTTCTTTTTCTTCTAAAGAATTATTTAGACGTTTAGTTTTATCAACCTCAGACTGTATCTGTGATTCTTTATCTCTTGTTCTTTTCTCTATATCAGAAATTTTCTTTTCTCTACTTAAAATGACTTTTTCATGCTCAGACTTTAATTCAATAAATTTCTCTTTTGCTTGTAAAATTTTGTCTTTTTTTAACGCCTCCGCTTCAATTTTAGCTTCTTTAAGAAGAGAGTTTGTCTCTTTTTTTGTAGCATCTAAAATTTTGTTAGCTTTAGATTTTTCTGAAAATTTTGCGATTATTAATCCTATTATTATTCCTACTACTCCTACTAATACTGGAATTATCATTTGTTCCATAATTTTGATTTGTTTAAATAAAAAAGCCTACAGTAGTGAGGTTTATATAAACTCCATTATGACATGTATAGAACTAACTAGTTGATCAAGGGTCCTCCTGATAGAGAAATAAATTCAATACCTAAGGCATTCTTTAGCAACTAAGACTTGTCCTTCATAATAGTTTCGTGTTGAGTTTATCAAACAAATAACTAATGTAGGCAGTATTTTATTGTGATGAAAGAGTACTTATTCTAAATAATTACTAACCATTTTGGTGAGTTCATTTATTTTATCAAATGCTTCGTTATTAATTTCTTTAGTATCTAGGGTGGCTATTTCAAGTTTTGATGCAAATTGCAATGCACACATTGCTAAAACATCTTGTTTATCACTCACAGCATAGTTATTTTCATAATTACTGATCAGTTGATTAATATTTGCAGCAGCTTTTCTCATGCCCTCCTCTTCTATTGTGTTATTCACACTTAAAGGATATGATCTTCCAGCTATTACTAAATTAATCTTTAATTTATCCACAATACTAATAAATTATATTACTCGTTCAATTGAACGATACATTTATCGATTTCTCGAATTAAAGCATTTATTTTAAATTTCGTATCTCTTGTACTATTATTACTACCTTCTATAGTTTTAGCAATCTTTAACAACTTAAATTGTTTTTCTTGTTGTTCAAGTAATTGCTTACTTTCTAAAAGTTCATGGTGTAATTTTGATGTATTTTGAAGTAGTAATTGATTCTCCTTTAATAAAAAATCATAATTAGAAAGTAAATTTTTTAACTTTTTTTCTAATAAATGAACTGCTTCAGTAGTATTACTCATTAAACTTTTAAATAAAAAACTATAGTTCAAAGTTAACATTCTGTTTTTTAACAAACAACTATTTATAGATTTAATAAAAAAACACACAAAAAATATTTGAAATTCATAGTCTAATGATTTAAATAGTTTTCTTAATTTGGTAAAAAAATTATTGTAATTTGAAAAAAATCATTTTTTTGCTTTTAATGGTGAGTGCGACTGCATTTGCTCAGAATTATCCATTAGATTATTTCAGAAGTCCTCTAGATATTCCTCTTAGACTAGCTGGAACTTTTGGGGAGTTAAGAAATAATCACTTTCATGCAGGAATAGATATTAAAACAAATCGTAGAATTGGACTACCTGTTTATGCTACAGCAGATGGTTATATTTCAAGAATAAAAGTTGCAATTTGGGGATATGGAAAAGTAATTTATATAAATCACCCTAACGGATATACTACTGTTTACGCTCATCTCAATAAATTTGGTGATGAAATCCAAGAATATGTTAAAAATATTCAATACGAGAAAGAAAGCTATGAAACTGGCAATATTTTTCCAAAAAAAGATCAATTTATAGTTGCAAAAGGCCAAATAATCGGCTATTCTGGTAGAACAGGTGGTTTTGTTGCTCCACATTTACATTATGAAATAAGAAATACTAAAACAGAAAAAATTATTAACCCGTTGTTATTTGGAATAAAAATTAAAGATTCAATTGCTCCTAAAATTAAAAAACTAATAGCTTACCCCATTGGTTTAAACTCAAAAATTAATAAAAGTTTAAAGAATCAAAGCTTATCTATAAAAAAAGATTCTCTAAACAACTACACTGCCAATAGATTGACTGCTTCAGGGAAAATTGGTTTTGGAATTAATGTTTATGATTTATTAGGCAAAGAATTAAATAAAAACGGGATTTATAGCCTTGAAATGAAAATCAATGGAAAAAGAAAATATTACCATGACGTAGAAACATTTTCTTTTTCTGAAAGTAAATTCATAAACCTTTTAATTGACTATGAATATTTTTCTAAATATAAAAATAGAATACAAAAAACCTTTAGAGAAAAAGAAAATAAACTTAGTATTTATGAAGGATTAATTGAAAACGGGAGTATTACTATAAGTGAAGGATTAAATTATCAAGTTGAAATTATTGCTAAAGATTTTATAGGTAATAGATCGTCTATCAAAATCCCTGTGATTGGTCTTAAAAGTGAAACTATGATAAACCAACAAAGAGATACTACCGCTTATAAAATTGTAAAAAATAAATTTCAAAAGTTTTCCAAAGATGGAGTAACCATAGCTTTTCCTAAAAATACTTTTTACAAAGATTTTTTTTTAAATTTTTCTGTTAACGAAAGAAATGCAACAATTCATAAACCTACAATCCCTTTAGATAAAAAGTTTACAATTACTTTTGATAGTATAATGTATAATGAATCTGAATTAGATCACATCTATATTGCTAATATGAATAATAAAAAATACCCATATTATATGGATACTAGAAAAAAAAGCAATAAAATATATACAACAACTAAAACTTTAGGTAAGTATGGCTTACTAACTGACAATCAAATTCCTAAAATTTATAATCCAAATTTTAAAAGTAATGATTGGGTGAGTCGTTTAAGGTATTTAACTATTAAAATTTCTGATTCACAATCTGGTATAAAATCCTATGAAGCCTACATAGATAATGAATGGATATTAATGGAATACGATGTGAAAAAGAAAAAATTATCCTATGATTTTAGAGATAAAAAATTGGTAGGTAGCAAACATATCTTTAAACTTGTAGTCTCTGATAACGTTGGAAATACGAATACCTATAATTCTTCGTTTTATAGAAAATAAATAAACTCACTTTGTGAAAAACATTTTACTAATCTTTTTTTTATTTCCAACCTTATTATGGAGCCAAAAGTCATCTATAATTAAAGGTTTTGTTAAAGATTCTGACAATAATTCTATTGAAAATGTTTCTGTTAAATTTGGAAGCACAGGAACTACCACAAATTCTAGCGGCTTTTATCAGATTCGCATTCCATTAAATACTAATATTTCATTGGAATTTAGTCACGTGGGCTTTAAATCACTCACTAAAGAGTTCTTCACAAAAAAAAGAAATATAATTCGATTTTCTCCAGTATTGATTTTAGAAAATGAAGTTTTAGAAGAAGTTGTCATAAAAAATGAAACAAAGGATGCACAAGGCATAACAACTTTTAAGGCCAAGGATATCGAAAGAATTCCAGGAGCTAACTCAGGAATAGAGACCCTTTTAATGACTATGCCTGGGGTTAGCAATAATAATGAGCTGAGTACTCAGTATAATGTTCGTGGTGGAAATTTTGATGAAAACTTAGTGTATGTAAATGGAATAGAGATTTACCGTCCTTTTTTAGTACGATCTGGACAACAAGAGGGATTAAGTTTTGTGAATTCAACTATGGTTCAAAATATTAACTTTTCTGCTGGAGGGTTTCAAGCTAAATATGGCGACAAACTTTCATCTGTATTAGATATTACTTATAGAAAACCAACAGAATTTTCTGCTACTGTAAAAGCCAGTCTTCTTGGGAGTAGCATTACTGTAGAAGATGTTTTTTTAGACAATGCATTAACAGCTATTGTTGGAGTTAGGTATAGAGATAATAGTTTATTTGTAAACTCTAAACAGATTGAAACAAATTTTAAACCTCGTTTTACAGATGTTCAAACTTTTTTAACCTATAAGAAAAACGAAAAACTTAGTTTAAATTTCTTAGGAAACTTTTCTTTAAACACCTATGATTATCAACCCGTAACAAGAAGAACTAGGTTTGGTACTGTTTCAGATCCTTTAGAATTAATTGTATTTTATGATGGTCAAGAAAAAGATACATATTTAACTGCATTTGGTGCTTTAAGCGCTAATTATCAAGTAAATGATAATTTGGAGCTTACGAGTACTTTAAGTGCTTTTAACACACAGGAAGAGGAATATTTTGATATTGCTGCATCCTATAATTTGGGGGAAGTTGATTCAAATATTGGATCAGAAACATTTGGTGATGTAACCTTTTCTGAAGGAATAGGTTCTCAACTAAACCATTCCAGAAATGACTTAGATGCTTTAATTACTAACGTACAAGTTAAGGGAACTTATAAAAAAAATGAAAGCCAAATTGATTTTGGAATTAAATACCAAATAGAGGATATCAAAGATCGAATTAGAGAATGGGAAATTATTGACTCTGTTGGATTTTCAGTTAGGCCTCTAAACTTAGGTTTTATCAATGATCAGCCTTATAATCCATACTCAGGACCAATTGAGCCATTTCAAAATATAAGAGCCGAAAACAAGTTAAGCATAAAACGACTTTCTGGATTTTTTCAATACAGTAAAAAAGGATTTATCGGAGATCATAAAGTATGGTGGAATCTTGGGCTTCGAGGACATCTTTGGTCTGTTAATGCGAATCAAAATAATAGTACAAGTCAATTTATTCTTAGTCCAAGGGCTCAATTTGCCATCAAACCTAATTGGGACAAAGACATGTTGTTTAGAGTATCTGGAGGAGTTTATGCTCAACCGCCTTTTTACAAAGAGCTGCGAAACTTCAAAGGAGAAATTATTCCAAACATAAAAGCTCAAAAATCTATTCATATGGTTTTGGGAAATGATTACAGTTTTACAATGTGGGACAGGCCATTTAAATTAACTACCGAACTATATTTTAAAAATTTATCTAATATAAATCCCTACAGTGTAGATAATGTTAGAATAAGGTATCAAGCTAATAATAATGCAAAAGGATATGCAACTGGAATAGATGTGAGGCTTAATGGTGAGTTTGTCCCTGGAAATGAGAGCTGGGTTAGTTTAGGAATATTAAAAACTGAGGAAAACATAAACAATCGTGGATACATTGCTAGACCCTCAGATCAAAGGTTTAAATTAGGCATTTTATTTCAGGACTATGTGCCAAATTTACCCGATTTGAAGGCCTATTTAAATTTAGTATACAATTCTGGAGTTCCAGGTGGTGCTCCCTCCTATGCAGACCCCTACAATTTTCAAAATAGATTGAGAGATTATAGACGCGCAGATTTAGGAGTACTTTATATTTTTACGGATGCAAAAAAAAGATTTTCATCTGGTTTTTTAAGTAAATTTAAAGAGTTTACAGCAGGCTTAGAGCTATTCAATATGTTTGATATTCAAAATTCAATTACCAATACTTGGGTTAGAGATGCTGCAACAAAGAATCAGTTTGGAGTGCCTAATTACCTGTCAGGTAGAATTTTAAATCTTAGAATTGGGATGAAATTCTAAATTACAATATTTGTGAGGCGTGATCCTTTGTTTTTACCTTTGAGATCACATTTTCTATTATTCCATTACCATCAATTACAAATGTTGTTCTATGAATTCCGTCATACTCACGACCCATAAATTTTTTAGGTCCCCAAACTCCAAAACCATTTATAACATCATGATTTTCGTCAGCTAGCAAAGGAAATGGTAATTGATGTTTTTGAACGAAGTTTTGTTGTCTTTTCTCTGAATCTGCACTCACTCCCAATATTTCGTAGCCTTTAGATTGAAATGTCTGATAATGATCTCTAAGATTACATGCTTCAGCTGTACATCCTGGAGTGCTTGCTTTAGGATAAAAGAAAACTACTAACTTTTTACCACTATAATCACCTAACTTCCTTATAATACCTTGATTATCTTTAGTTTCAAAATTTGGAGCTTTATCTCCTACTTTTAATGTATCCATATGTTTTTTTATATTTCAAATATACAAAAGTGTCATAAAATTTTAAATGTTAGTTTGTAACTTTGTTATTGATTAATCTTTTTTAAAAACAAAATAAATGAACAAGGCTGAAAAGGTAGAGTTTGTAATTAACACTTTACAGAAAACTTATCCTGAAATTCCTATTCCATTGGATCACAAAGACCCGTACACCTTATTAATTGCAGTATTACTTTCGGCTCAATGTACAGATGTTCGTGTTAATAAAATCACCCCTTTATTATTTGCTAAAGCAGACAACCCTTTTGATATGGTAAAAATGACCGTAGAAGAAATAAAACAAATAATTAGACCCTGTGGCTTATCACCAATGAAATCTAAAGGGATTTTTGGGTTATCAAAAATTTTGATTGAGAAATACAATGGTAAAGTACCTAAAACTTTTGAAGGTCTTGAAGAATTGCCTGCAGTAGGTCATAAAACTGCCAGCGTTGTTATGAGTCAAGCATTTGGAGTTCCTGCTTTTCCTGTAGATACTCATATCCATCGCTTACTATATCGTTGGAATTTTACTAATGGAAAAAACGTAGTTCAAACCGAAAAAGATGCCAAAAGATTGTTTCCAAAAGAGCTTTGGAATGATTTGCATTTACAAATTATTTGGTATGGAAGAGAATTTTCTCCTGCAAGAGGATGGGATTTAGAAAAGGATATAATTACAAGAAAAATTGGAAGAAAAAAAGTTATAAATGACTATTATAAAAACAATTAGGTGCTAAAAAAAACCTTGACTCGTGTCAAGGTTTTTTTAACTTAATTCAAATTCAATTCAATTTTGATATTTGATTTTGTTTTTACAACTGATAGTGATTTGGAAAAATTAATCAAATATTGAACTGTTTCTTTTTTTGGTTGCTCCTGAAATTCAGAAGACTTCTTAGAGTAGAGTTGCTTCATACAGTATATAATTATAGTCTTTAAAATATAACAACGGAAGCAATCTATAATTATTGTTAATCCAATAAAATTATTTTATTTTCTTCTATTATTTTCCTTAAATTTATTAATGCATAACGCATTCTCCCTAAAGCAGTGTTAATACTTACCCCTGTATTTTCACTAATTTCTTTAAAACTCATATCCTTATAAATTCTCATAACTAAGACTTCCTTTTGCTCACTAGGTAGTTCTTCTATTAATTCTTTAACATCAGATAAAACCTGATCTTTAATTAATTGCTTTTCAGCATTTAAAGAGCCGTCACTTATCACAGAAAATATATCAAAATCAGCTGTGTTTTTAAATGACCGCATCCTATTTGACTTCCTAAAATGATCAATTATTAAGTTGTGTGAGATTCGCATTACCCAAGGAAGAAACTTTCCTTGTTCGTTATAGTTTCCAAGTTTTAAGGTTCTAATTACTTTAATAAAAGTGTCTTGAAAAACATCTTCTGTTATTTCTCTGTCTTGCACCTTACTATAAATAAAACTATATAGGCGTTGTTTATGTTTTTTAATTAAAATTTCAAGGCTTGATTCACATCCTTGTATATATCTTGTAACTAAAGTGCTGTCTGGGGTTTGATTTTTATACATTATATAATTACTTTATGGAAGAAATATTTCTGTCCGTTATTTTTAGAAAATTAAAAAAGTAATTTTATTCTATAAATGTATTTTTTGTGGTTATAGTTACAAATATAAAAAATATTTTTTAATTACATTTTTTTTAAATTATAATTAAATTAAAATCAAAAAAAGTGAAAAAATGATTATTTTTATAGCTTGCTTTCAAACATATGAATAAAGATTTATCAAGTGTAAGTCCAAAAGAAAATATCATTATTAAAGGAGCTAGGCTCCATAACCTAAAGAATATTGATGTTGTTATTCCAAGAAATAAACTAGTAGTTATTACGGGATTATCGGGTTCAGGAAAATCTACACTAGCCTTTGACACCTTATATGCAGAAGGCCAAAGAAGGTATGTTGAAAGTTTATCCTCTTATGCACGTCAATTTTTAGGGAAATTACACAAACCCAAAGTAGACTATATAAAAGGAATTGCTCCAGCAATTGCTATAGAACAAAAAGTGAATTCTACCAATCCTCGATCTACCGTTGGAACATCTACTGAAATTTACGATTACATAAAACTATTATTTGCAAGAATTGGGAATACCTACTCTCCTATTTCAGGGGAAATTGTTAAAAAACATACCGTAACAGATGTAACAAATTTTGTAAAGACTTTTAAGGAGGAAACTAAACTACTTTTGCTATGTCCAATTGTTATTAATGAAGATAGAGATCTAAAGACAGTTTTAAAAGTTTTATCTCAACAAGGATATGCTCGTATTAAATACGAAGATCAGATTTATCGCATAGATGATATCCCTACTGATAAAAATAATTATAATGACTTAAAACTAGTTATTGACAGGGTTGTTGTTAAAGATGATGAAGATTTTTACAATCGTTTGTCTGATGCTATTCAAACTGCTTTTTTTGAAGGAAATGGAGTTTGTGTTATTCAAGATGTATCTAATAATACTTTAACTGAATTTAACAACAAATTTGAGTTAGACGATATTTTATTCTATGAGCCAAATACTCATTTTTTTAGTTTCAATAACCCTTACGGAGCTTGCAGTACCTGTGAAGGTTATGGAGATGTTGTTGGGATAGATGAAGATTTAGTAATTCCAAATACAGGAATTTCCATTTACAATGATGCTATTTATCCATTCAGAACAGACGCCTATAAACACTACAAAGATGAATTAATTACGCACGCCTATAAATATGACATTCCAATTCATAAACCCTGGTTTGAGCTTACTGAAGAACAAAAAAACTTAGTTTGGAAAGGCAATAAAAGTTTTTATGGTATTGATCATTTTTTCTCAGCTTTAGAAGAGAAAAGCTATAAAATACAAAATAGAGTAATGTTATCTCGATACCGAGGAAAAACAATTTGTTCAACCTGTGATGGTAAAAGATTACGAAAAGAAGCTAATTATGTCAAAGTTGGAAATAAAACAATCTCAGACTTAGTTACCTTACCATTAGATGAATTGTCTGTTTTTTTTAAGCAATTAAAATTAAATAAATATGAAGAAAAAATAGGAAAGCGTTTATTAACAGAAATAAATAATCGCCTAGATTTCCTTCAAAATGTTGGTTTAAACTACCTCACGCTAAATAGAACCTCAAATTCACTATCTGGAGGAGAAAGCCAACGTATTAATCTTGCGACTTCATTAGGGAGTAGTTTAGTAGGTTCTATGTATATTTTAGATGAACCTAGTATTGGATTACATCCAAAAGACACTAAAAGACTCATAAATGTATTACAAGATTTAAGAAATTTAGGAAATACAGTGATTGTTGTTGAGCATGATGAAGATATCATGAAAGCTGCAGATTACATTATTGATATTGGCCCTGAGGCAGGTACTTTTGGAGGAAAAATAGTAGCAGAGGGTAACTTTGATGATATCTTAAAATCTGATTCGTTAACAGCTAAGTATTTGACAGAAGAATTTAAAATTGAAATTCCAACAAAAAGGAGAAGTTTTAAAAATTATATTCAAGTTCTAGGTGCTAGGGAAAATAATTTAAAAAATATTGATGTAAAATTTCCTTTAGAGAGTTTAACTGTGATTACAGGTGTTTCTGGAAGTGGAAAAAGCACCTTAGTAAAAAAAATATTATATCCTGCCATGCAAAAAAAAATGATGGGATATGGAGAGAAAGTTGGTCAACACACAGATATTATTGGAGATTTTGGACAAATAAAACACATCGAATTTATTGATCAGAACCCTATTGGTCGTTCTTCTAGATCAAATCCTGTAACTTATATTAAAGCATACGATGATATAAGAGCCCTTCTGTCCTCTCAAAAAATTTCAAAGATCAGAAATTACAAACCAAAACATTTTTCATTTAATGTGGATGGTGGAAGATGTGAAGTGTGCAAAGGTGAAGGAGTTGTGACTATTGAAATGCAGTTTATGGCTGATGTTCATTTGCAATGTGATGACTGTAAGGGTAAACGATTTAAAAAAGAAGTTCTTGAGGTTAATTTTGAAGGTAAAAATATCGATGATATATTAAATTCTACGATTGATGATGCAGTAGCCTTTTTTATCGAACATCAACAGACAAAAATTGCAAATAAGTTAAAACCTTTACAGGATGTTGGACTGGGATATGTTCAATTAGGTCAGTCATCCTCTACTTTATCTGGTGGTGAAGCTCAAAGAATAAAGTTAGCTTCTTTCTTAGTGAAAGGTACTACTAAAGATAAAGCATTATTTATCTTTGATGAACCCACAACAGGTCTCCATTTTCACGACATTAAAAAACTTTTAGCTTCATTTAATGCTTTATTAGACAAAGGACATTCTATACTAGTGATTGAACATAATATAGAATTGATAAAATGTGCAGATTATATTATAGACCTCGGATTAGAAGGTGGAAAAAAAGGAGGACAATTAATTTTTGAGGGTACACCGGAAGAGTTAATTAAAAATAATAAATCTTATACATCAGAAAGCTTAAAAGAAAAACTTATACCTAATAAGAAGTAAAAACCAAAAAAAGCCTTCCCATTTCTGAGAAGACTTTGTCTTTTTGGGTAGAAGATGGGGCTCGAACCCACGACCCTCGGTACCACAAACCGATGCTCTAACCAACTGAGCTACAACTACCATATCACTTATGCTATGCAAACAAATAAATGTTAACTCTCATAAGCGGATGCAAATATAATTTTTTTTTAAATCTATAGAAAGAAAAATTATATTAATTTATCTAGAGATGTAATAGCAATAAAGCGTTCTACCGTAAAACCTTCCGCATAATCTACACCAATTAGTCTTCCCAAGTCTCTAGCTCTATAGTGTATACTATCTGTGAAATTTTTGGAGCTGATAGGTGTTTCAGCCTCCTTGCTATTGGAGTCATAAAATTGAGAACTGTACGCTAAAACAGCATCCATTTTCACATCCATAAAACCACTAACATCTACAACAAAATCTGGTTCAGAATTTTTCCATTGTAAATAATGATAAACCAATTTAGGTCTCCATTTGTTTTGTAGTATACCATCAAGTTTAGTTTCAATTTTTTCAAGACCACTCAAAAAACAGGCATCAGACACTAACTTACTTCCTTTTCCGTGATCAACGTGTCTGTCATCAACTGCATTACACAAAACAATTTCAGGTTTGTATTTTCGAATCAATTTAATAACTTCTAACTGATGATTTTTATCGTTTACAAAAAAACCATCTGCAAATTTTAAATTTTCTCTAAAGGTTACCCCCAGAACTTTAGCAGCGTTAGCAGCTTCAACTTTTCTTAATTCTTTAGAACCTCGTGTCCCTAATTCACCTTGAGTTAAATCTACGATTCCAACTTTCTTCCCTAAAGAAACTTCTTTAGCTATTGTAGCTGCTGCTCCTAATTCAACATCATCTGGATGTGCACCAAAAGCCAATATATCTAATTTCATACGTGTCCTTTTTTTATTTTTAAAAGCGCTTGTTCAATATCTGCTATTAAATCTTCAGGTTCTTCGATACCTACTGAAAAACGAATCAATCTATCAGATATTCCTCGTTCTAATCTTTCTTCTTCACTTAACAAGGCGTGGGTAGTTTGGGCAGGACTCAATATTGTACTTTCTACTCCTGCTAAACTTAATGAGGGTTTAATAAATTGCAATGAATTCTGAAATTCCATAGCATCGATACCTTCCTTTAATTCAAAAGACATCATTGCACCAAAACCATGCATTTGTGAGGCTGCTATAGTGTGTTTTGGATGACTTTTTAAGCCTGGATAATAAACCTTCTTAATCGATAAATTACCCTCTAAATATTCTGCTAATACTTGTGCATTTTTGGTTTGTTCTTTAACCCTTAAGTTTAAAGTTTTTAAACTTCGTTCTAACATCCAAACAGTAAAGTCACTTAAATTTCCTCCTAAATTAATTGCAGTTTCCCAAATTAATTCTATAAATTCTTTAGAAGTTGCTACTGCACCTGCTGAAATATCAGAATGCCCTCCCATATATTTAGTAGCAGAGTGGATCATAATATCTATACCAAAATCTGCAGGAGTTTGATTAATTGGTGAGGCGAATGTGTTATCAATCATGGTAATAATCCCCTTCCTTTTTGCTAAATCAGCTGTAGCTTTTATATCTGTAATTCCTAGCAAAGGATTTGAGGGGGTTTCTATATAGATAATTTTCGTATTTGGTTTGAGTAAAGGCTCAAAATCTTCAAACTTATCAGATGCTGTGTAAGAATATTCTATTCCATATTTTTCAAATTCTTTGGCAATAAAATTATAAGTACCACCATAAATTACTTGTTGAATTAAAATATGATCTCCTTTTTTTAAAAAAGCTAACAATGTTGTACTAATAGCTGCCATTCCAGAACTAAAAATTAGTGCATCCTCAGTATGTTCTAAAGCTGCAATTTTTCTTCGTAAGGCTTCTTGATTAGGAGTATTAAAATAACGAGGATATCGTTTAACATCTACTTGATCAAAAGCATACGAAGTTGACATATACATTGGTGAAATAGCCCCCTTAAATTGTTCATCTTTTACTTCTCCAACATGAACACAAATAGAGTTAACTCCTAATTTTTTTGAATCTTTCATTATATTAAATTATGAGAAACGAATTTACAAAAGAAACCACTAAAAAGAAACATAATTATAAATCGCTTTTCCGAAACTGAAGAAATCAATCATAGCAATTAATAATTTCAATATCTTCGCAGCATGATTTCAGTGGTTATTATAGGAAG
>Ga0209304_1001052_pt1 | contig 17537 bp, 14 predicted proteins | sample COGITO_mtgs_1004_4_FD_184789 | JGI IMG/M metagenome (GOLD analysis project Ga0209304, IMG submission 184789) | Pelagic marine microbial communities from North Sea - COGITO_mtgs_100423 (SPAdes) (version 2) | ecosystem: Environmental > Aquatic > Marine > Epipelagic ...
AAGGCACTGGGTTAGGGTAAACGCCTGCAGCTACTAGACCAGCAACGTGAGCCATATCAACCAACAAATAAGCATCAACCTTGTCTGCGATTTCACGGAAACGCGCCCAATCAACAATACCTGAGTAAGCAGAAAAACCAGCCACAATCATTTTTGGCTTATGCTCTAACGCTAACGCTTCAACTTGCTCGTAATCGATTTCACCGGTTTCAGCATTTAAGCCATACTGCACGGCGTTATATATTTTTCCTGAGAAGTTTGGCTTAGCACCGTGCGTTAAGTGACCGCCAGCATCTAAGCTCATACCTAATACAGTATCGCCTCCGCTTAACAATGCTAAGTAAACAGCACTGTTCGCTTGCGAGCCAGAATGCGGCTGCACATTGGCATAATCGGCGCCAAATAATTTTTTAGCGCGCTCAACGGCTAAATCTTCAGCCAAATCAACAAACTCACAACCACCGTAATAGCGCTTGCCCGAATAACCCTCGGCATATTTATTGGTCAGCTTGGTACCCTGCGCTTCCATTACTCGAGGGCTACAATAATTTTCTGAGGCAATTAGCTCAATATGATCTTCTTGGCGCTGCTCTTCTGAAGCAATCGCTGCTTGTAACTCATCGTCAAAACCTGCCACTGTCATGCTTTTATCAAACATTAAACCACTCCAAAACTTAAAATAAGAAATAAACTACCGTCTTTACCAATACGTAGCACGGAAGGCTTGGCCCACTGAATGGAAGCAATAATAGACAAAACACCCTAAATTTGAGTACCAAAGTCAGAACTGTCTATTTTTCAGACAAATCAACTCTATTTCGAACAGAGTTCTTGTCTTTTATCCAGCTCACCTATTCAGCTCACCCACCCGCTATGCCGTTAATTCAACCCATACAAAAACGACGAAAAGGCTGCTACGAAAGGAGCGGGTATTCTACATTAAGAGGCCGCTTATATGCACTGATAACAAGTTACAGTGATCCTTTTATGGGGCATTTTTAACTAACCATTATCCGTTTGTAAATAGAATGGATGTAGGCACTAAATATCACTCAACTTATTGAATTTAATAATTATTTATTTCAACTCCGCTCTTCATAGCAGTCACCTTTTAGGAAACTCTCGGGTATACTAATGCCATACTGTTGAATCGTTGATTAGCCTTCGCTATATTTATCAATTGATTCACCACATTTTAACAATTGAGCGGCCCCCATTAAGGTCGAATATCCTAGTCAACTTGGAAATTATCCATGGCCCAATACGTTTTCACCATGAACCGCGTCGGCAAAATCGTACCGCCAAAACGCGAAATCCTCAAAGATATCTCATTATCCTTTTTTCCCGGCGCCAAAATCGGTGTGTTAGGCCTTAATGGCTCGGGTAAATCGAGCCTGCTTAAAATTATGGCCGGCCTCGACACTGACTACCTAGGCGAAGCTCGACCGCAGCCAGATTTGAATATTGGCTACTTACCTCAGGAACCCAAGCTCGATGAAACCAAGGATGTACGCGGCAATGTAGAAGACGGACTCGGTGAAATAGCCGAAGCGCAGCAAAAACTCGATGCTATTTATAACGCTTACGCCGAACCTGATGCCGACTTTGATGCGCTGGCCAAAGAACAGCAGCATTTAGAAAATCTCTTACAAGCAGGTGACGCACATAATCTCGATCACAAACTCGAAATCGCCGCCGACGCACTTCGCCTGCCACCTTGGGATGCCGATGTCAGTAAACTCTCAGGTGGTGAACGCCGTCGTGTAGCGCTATGCCGATTACTACTTTCGAATCCTGATATGTTATTACTCGATGAGCCAACTAACCATTTAGATGCCGAGAGTGTCCATTGGTTAGAACAGTTTTTAGAAGACTATGCCGGCACTGTGGTTGCCATTACGCATGATCGCTACTTTTTAGATAACGCTGCGGGTTGGATTTTAGAACTCGATCGTGGCCGAGGCATTCCTTACGAAGGCAACTACACCAACTGGTTAGAACAAAAAGAACAACGTCTCGCCGGTGAAGACAAACAAGAAGCTTCTCGCCAAAAAACCATTAAGGCCGAATTGGAATGGGTTCGCTCTAACGCTAAAGGTCGCCACGCTAAAAGCAAAGCAAGACTCCAACGCTTTGACGAATTAAGTTCGCAAGAATTTCAAAGCCGCAGCGAAACCAATGAAATTTATATTCCGCCCGGTCAACGACTCGGCGATTCAGTGATTGAATTAAAGAACGTCACTAAATCCTACGGTGACCGCACGCTAATAAATAACTTAAGCTTATCGGTTCCTAAAGGCGCCATCGTCGGCATTATTGGTGGTAATGGCGCAGGTAAATCAACATTATTTAGAATGATTACTGGTGAAGAACAACCGGATAGCGGCGAAATAAAAATTGGCGAAACTGTTGATATTGCTTATGTAGAACAGCTACGTGATGAAATGCAAGATGATGTTAGCGTTTGGCAATCAGTTTCAAATGGCAATGAACTAATTCAAATTGGTGGCTATGAAGTTTCTTCACGCGCTTACATTGGTCGCTTTAATTTTAAAGGCACCGATCAACAGAAAAAAGTTGGCGAGCTCTCTGGTGGTGAACGCGGCCGTTTACAACTTGCCACTACACTTAAACAAGGCGGCAATGTTTTACTGTTAGATGAGCCGTCGAATGATTTGGATGTAGAAACCTTACGAGCGCTAGAAGAAGCCTTGTTAGATTTTCCGGGTTGCGCAATGATTATTTCGCATGACCGTTGGTTCTTGGATCGTGTTGCCACACATATACTAGCGTATGAAGGCGATTCTGAAGCAGTATTCTTTGAAGGTAACTACACGGAATACCATGCTGACTTTCTTGCTAGAAAAGGCAATAACGCATCACCTAAACGTATGCGCTACAAAAAACTGCAATAAGCTCTACAAAAAGGCGCACCGCTTATAACAATGCGAGTGCGTCTTCTAATTTATTAACGCCAGTCACTTCCATGCCGGGGATTTTCTTTTTAGGCATATTCGCCTTAGGCACAATGGCTTTTTTAAAGCCATGCTTAGCGGCTTCTTGAATACGTTCTTGACCACTAGGAACAGGACGGATTTCACCCGACAAACCGACCTCACCAAACACCACTAAATCACGAGGCAAGCAGCGATCACGAAAACTCGATACCACCGCTAACAACAAAGCTAAATCTACACCAGTCTCTAACACCTTAACGCCACCCACTGCATTAACAAAAACATCAGAGCCACCTACAGCAAGCCCGCCATGGCGATGTAATACCGCTAACAACATGGACAAACGATTTTGATCTAGACCTACCGCTACGCGGCGCGGATTATTTAATTGGGTATCATCAACCAAGGCCTGAATTTCAACTAACAACGGCCGCGTACCTTCCCATAACACCATGACCACACTACCAGGCGCATCTTCTTCGGCACGACTTAAGAAAATCGCCGAAGGATTTTTTACTTCTTTTAACCCTTGCTCGGTCATCGCAAAAACGCCAAGTTCATTCACCGCGCCAAAGCGATTTTTTTGACCTCGTAAAGTTCGGTAGCGGCTATCGGATGAACCTTCCAGCAAAATAGAACAATCAATCATATGCTCTAACACTTTCGGCCCAGCCAAACTGCCATCTTTTGTAACATGGCCTACCAAGAAAACAATAGTATTAGACTGCTTAGCATAACGGGTTAAATAAGCGGCGCATTCACGCACCTGAGATACGCCACCTGGCGCAGACTGTAAATCACTGGTATGCATCACTTGAATGGAATCAACCACCATGACTCGCGGCTGAATCTTTTGAGCAATAGCAATAATGGATTCAATATTAGTTTCAGAGGCCATTTGCAGTTTATCGGCCGGCAAGCCTAAACGGTTTGCACGCATAGCCACTTGTTGCAGTGATTCTTCGCCTGTCACATACAGCGCTGTTTGTTTCTTCGCTAGCTCGCACATAACCTGTAACAAGACCGTGCTTTTACCCGCCCCTGGGTTACCGCCAATTAACACCGCCGAGCCAGCCACTAAACCGCCACCCAATACGCGATCAAATTCAGCCAAGCCCGTGCTTTGTCTAGGCAAGCTACTAAGATCAATGGATGATAAGGTTTGCACTTCACTGCCACTACCGGAATAGCCTACCAAGCGCTCACCGCGCTGAGTTGCCGTGCTTAAGCGAATTTCCGACAAGGTGTTCCATACACCGCAATCGGTGCATTGCCCTTGCCACTTGGTATAATCTGAGCCACAGTCGGTGCAGACGAAGGCTGATTTGGCTTTTGCCATAAAAAAACTGTCCTTTAATGAGAGCGCCAGTTTATCAGCACTATCAACTTTAGCAGAGAATAATTTTAACTATCTCGCGCTATATTTCAAAAGAGTTCAGTGGCGATTGTTACGTCAAAGCCCTACAATAGTCGACCGAATTACCAGCAACTTTTTGTAGCGCCATCTTAACTGAATCAATTATGAGCGAATCCCTTATCCCAGAGCGCCCCGTCATCGTTTCGCCATCACTGGCTGCATCGATTGGTCTCGAAGAGGCGATTTTACTCCAGCATCTTGAAGCCGTATTAGCGCTTGGCATGGGTGAAACGCGCGATGGCTATCACTGGACAACAACGCAACTCAGCACACTGAATCAGCAACTGCCCTTCTGGACGACCGCTGCACTGCGACGCATTCTGAACAACTTAGTTGACTTAGGTATGGTGTTAGTCAAAACCATGCCCAAAGATGAAAATCAAACACTCGAATTAACCATTAACCAACAAGTGCGTTATCAGAATCAGCCAGCCAGCCAAGCCACTCAATCGGCCTCTCTTGGTGCTCAACGTATTTCGGCTAACTGGCGTCCCGATCGCGCTATTCTTGATCAGCTAAACCAACAAGGTATTGATCTAAAATTTGTCGAAGCGAATATTGATGAGTTTGTTTTTTATTGGCGTGAACGTAACGAAGCCTCTCATGCTTGGTCGAGCAAGTTTTTACAACATGTATCGCGACGCTGGCAAACGCATCAACACCATTTACAAGAAGCTGCCGTAAAATTAGTAGCCCCACCCAAACATCAAACACCTATTGCCAAACAATGGCAGCCGAGTCCAGACGCCGTTGAAATTCTGGAACGCATGGGCATTAACCGTAATTTTATTGATGATGCGGTTGCTGAATTTATTTTATATTGGCAAGAGCGTAAAGAAGCGCAGAGCACATGGAACTCAAAATTTGTTAACCATGTTAAACGTCAATGGGCACGTTTTACGCACACGCTAAAACACGACACTGAACCACGACCTATTACTGAACAGTGGAAACCAGATCATGAAGTTTTTGATGTACTGACCATTGCTAATATAGACAGCCAATTTGCGAGAAACTTAATTCCTGAATTTGTGCTGTTTTGGCGCGATAAAAATGAGCTGCATCATTCATGGAATACAAAATTTTTACAGCATGTAAAATATCGCTGGGCGCGACGCAATGACAATAACGCCGGCGCCAAAGGTGATACCTTTGAACGACTCACCGATAGAAGCTGGGCAGCCGACTTAATTAAGTAATTGGCTACTGAAAAAGAGCAAACAAATAATGGCAAAACATGTATCTGATATTCACTTACCCAGTAATGCGTCAATAGCCGCAGGGGTGAATGGTTCTGAAGCATCAACCGCTAAGCCGACCGAAGCACATGTCGAAGCGATTAATCATTTGTTTACTGAGTTAGAGCTGGCCTACCACAATCAATTTCATAAAGCTTTTCCTGACCATCAATCGTTATCGATGGCTAAGCAATTATGGCTGCGCTTATTAGTTGATTTTAAACCACAACATATTGCAGCGGCGGGTAGACGGGCCATTTGTGATAATACTTTTTTACCGACACCACATAGTATTCGCGAGTATTGCGATGCCGCTATAACAGCGGGGATTCCTGATGCAAAAGCGGCGTATATCGAAGCCTGCTTATCACGCGAGCCTCGGCAAAATGTTTCATGGTCACATCCTATTGTGTACTTGGCCGGAAAAGCCACCGATTGGTTTTTTCTTAGCAGCCAACCAGAAGTACAAGTTTTCCCTGTCTTTGAACGCAATTTTTTATTATTACTTGAGCGCGTAAAGCGTGGCGAGAAATTAGATTTGCCAGTAGCCAAAGCGTTAACGAAGAAAAAACAAGAACCGCTGGAACCAGAGGTTCAAAAAGAAAAATTAAAAGCCTTACGAGAGCAGCTTGATTTGTAAAGATGCGCTATGAGTTTCATTAGGTGGCAGCATAACTTCATTATCACAAACACTCCCCCGCTCCAAACAGACAAAGTGCTTACGGTTTTCTACCCCTACCGTCTTTAACAGCGCCGCTTTCTCTTCACCAGGATTCCATACAACCGCACTGGCACAACCACTTGCTGTAATAGCGATGCCACCATTATTTTGCGAAGTCGAGGTAATGCTTTGCTCATCACCGGCGTCAATATAGACACTATCAACTTCGCCATTAAATTCTACGTCGCCGTTTTGAGTGCTACGCTTAAGCCCGCTAGTATTATCGAGATACTCACAACCATCCAGACCAGAAATACGTGCTGACGCTATATCGGCAACAGGATGATAGCTATGCAATGCCCACGTTAACGGCATTGTTTCACTACCAGTGTTACTTAGCTGCAATTGAATACTGAGACTATCGCCCATTAAAAAAACAAGCTTCGCACTAAAAGGATAAGAAAATAAAGCATGTGGCTGTTGTTGATATTGATCAAGTGTAAATTCAATACGTGTGCAAGCACCTTGCTGTGAATCATCGGCATCGCTTATTCCTGCTAACTGCCAATTTACATTGCGCGCAAAACCATGATTCGGATTGCCTTTATTTCGCGAATCAACACCAAACCATGGCAAGCAAATAGGAATACCACCACGCACCGGTTTCCCTAAAAAAAACTCAGCTAAAGGAGACAGCCACAGTAAATCTTTTTTACCCGCAGGAATAAACGACAGCACTTGCGCGCCTTGCTCACAAATAACCATGCGGCCAAGCGGGTTTTCGATAACGTACAAAGGCAAACCACCATCAACGTGATGTCGGTCAGGATAAACAGCCGAAGAGAGTAATCGTGAAATACGATAAGCTTGTTCAAGCATAGGAATTCAGATGGTTGATCAGCCGATTAAGCCGATAAAATAATTGTTGCTAGTGACTAACATTTAACGCCATCACCATTAATCAATACTGCTCCTAACTGGCGCCGCTTCCATCCATCACTACTCATAGTCGTCACTATAATCACTGTGCGCAAGATTTTCAAAACGCGTAAATTGGCCGACAAAGGCAAGACGCGATGTGCCTATAGGTCCATTACGCTGCTTACCAATAATAATTTCGGCGGTGCCTTTATCGGGTGATTCTTCGTTATACACTTCGTCACGATAAATAAACATAATGACATCGGCGTCTTGCTCGATGGCACCAGATTCGCGCAAATCAGACATAACCGGACGTTTATTCGGTCGCTGCTCAAGACTTCGGTTTAGCTGCGACAAGGCAATAACAGGACAATTAAATTCTTTAGCAATACTTTTTAGCGAGCGCGAAATCTCACTGATCTCTGCGGTTCGACCTTCACTGCTGCCAGCAACTTGCATCAACTGAAGGTAATCGATCATTATCATGCCCAAGCTACCTTGCTCGCGCAGAACTTTTCGAGCACGCGAACGAATTTCTGTAGGCGTTAACGCTGGCGTATCATCAATTAATAACGGCTTATCTTTTAACTGCTGCATGGCGGCACTTAACTTTGCCCAGTCTTCTTCTTCAAGCTGACCATTACGCACACGCGTTTGGTCAATTTTACCCACCGACGACAAGAGTCTCATCATCAATGAACCGGCTGGCATCTCCATACTGAATACGAGTATGGGTTTAGAGTCGGCTAATATTGCATTCTCTACCAAGTTCATCGCGAAACTGGTTTTACCCATAGAAGGTCGGCCAGCAACAATAATTAAATCCGAAGGCTGTAAACCTGAAGTCTTACTATCCAAATCTTTATAGCCGGTGGTTAATCCAGTAATAGAGCCCTTACTATTAAACAGCTCATCAATTTTACCTAAGGCGTCTTTAAGTAAAACATTAACACCAATCGGCCCACCCGATTTTGGTCCCTGCTCACCAATTTGCATTATCAAACGCTCAGCGCTATCTAACACATCACCTGCGTCGCGGCCATCGGGATTAAATGCCGTATCTTGTATGGAGGTAGCTGTATTAATAATACGACGCAGCGTTGCTCGGTCATGAACAATATTGGCATAGGCGCGTATATTCGCAGCCGAGGGTGTGCTCTTGGCTAAGTCGGCTAAATAAATTAAGCCGCCAGAGGCTTCAAGCAAAGCGCGCTTTTGTAAAGCTTCTGCCAAGGTAATAACATCAAGCGGCTCAGCAGCTTCAGCTAAGCGGGCCATCTCTGTAAAAATATGGCCATGCTTACCATAGTAAAAATCGCTAGGGGTCACTAATTCAGCCACTGCATCCCAGGCTGTTTCTGACAGCATAATGCCGCCCAATAATGAACGCTCGGCCTCAAGTGAATGCGGCAGGGTTTTTAAACTGACCATATCAGCAGAAAAGTCAGCTCTTGGCGCCTCAGGATAATCAGTAAGCATCTCGTTATTAGCTAACGACATAGCTTCTTGATCCGAATAATCGACATCAATTATGGGCGGTTCATTGGGGAAATTCGGCTCAGACACGTGTTTGAATTCTACTCATTATAGCGATGATAAATAGGGTCATTAAAGTGAAGTGGGATGATACCTGAGAGAGGCATTAAAATCAGTAATTGACGACCTCATTATCATTAAGATTAATAATTATAGAGAGAAGAATCAAAAGAATGAATACAAAAGCATTAATAAGTGCTGTAAAAAAAAGCGCTGAACCTAAAAGGAACAACGCTTTTTTGCTGACGCATATTTGCGATCAGCCAACTGTCTTTTTCTTAGCTTTCTTTTTCTTAGCTTTCTACTTTCTAAGCAAGCTATAAATAATAGCTAGACGCTTATTCAGCTTCAGGAACAACCGAAATGCTAACAACAGTGCTTACGTCACCGTGGAATTGAAGAGTAATTTCAACAACACCCACTTCACGAATCACGCCATTAGGCATACGTACTTCTGATTTTGAAACAGCATGACCAGCAGCAGTAATCGCATCAGCAACATCTTTAGTGCCGATTGAGCCAAACAGCTTACCTTCATCACCAGCATTCGCTTCGATAGTAATCGCTAGCTCAGCCATAAGACCAGCACGTGCTTGCGCAGCAGCTAAAGCTTCATCAGCAGCGGCTTGTAATTCAGCACGACGTAGTTCAAATTCAGCAACACTTTTCTCTGTCGCAGGAACCGCTTTACCATAAGGGATTAAAAAGTTTCGGCCAAAACCTGACTTAACATTGACCTTATCTCCTAAACTACCTAACTTGGCAACTTTCTCCAGAAGAATAACTTCCATAGCACTAACCTCTATCAATAATCTAACTGTATCTGTTTTGATGTCTGACTGTCGTTCATCACTGTTCTGAAAAAAAAATCGCAAACGGTGAAGACACAAACAACCTGCTTTTACCTTAACTTTTTCAAACTAACTCATATATTTAGTCAATCGCAATCTAAAATCCAGTGCGCTATCGGCTATAACAGCCATCATTAGCAGCGGCACTACAGGTGCGAATGTAATAAACATTACATAAAATCCAAACAACCAATGTCGGCTTAATTGTTTCAAGGCCACTAAAGCGTGAACCAATGCAATACCCACAATAATTATCGGTATTGCAAACAACCATGCCCATTGATGATAGCCCTCAATACTTGAGAACAAAACCAATCCAACCACTAACACTAAGATGTTAGCGCGGCTTAAACGTAATTGATAAAACTCTTGCTGAAAACCACCGGGGTTATACAGCTTGGCTTGCCACCAACGTGCAGTAAACAAACTTATCAATGTCAGTAACATTTGCATAAACGCTAAGTTACCCAGCAAATGTTCTGCTGTTAATGGCGGCATTTGCGCTAACATTTGCTCAGCGCGTTCTGGATTACCACCATTGGCGGCAGCTAATTCTAGCTGCTGTTTAAATACTTCTAAGCCTTGCTCTGCATAAACCATGAGTAGAGCGACATAATCGCTAGCAAAAACTAATAACGCGCCAGCCCAAATAATAATAACTAAGGGGGTAAGCGTTATTACCATGCTCCAACTACTGGTGGCTCTTAATGCCACCGCCAATGCACTACTACAAAGTAGCGTACTGAGCGGAACGATATTACCGGTGTAAGCCCAAGCGGCGGCAAGCAACAATACGAATAAAAAAACATTCGCCGAAGCCTGCAAACCTCTGCGCAAAATTGCCATGGCAACTGCGGCAGAACCCAGCCAAGCGAGCAACAAAGTTAATAACGTCACTAATAGCATCATGACGAAGCAATAACCTTTTTAATTACTTATGGCTATCCGTATAAGGCACTAACGCTAAGTAGCGCGCGCGCTTAATAGCGGTTGCCAACTGACGCTGGTACTTTGCTTTTGTTCCAGTAATACGACTAGGAACAATCTTTCCTGTTTCTGAAATATATTCTTTTAATACATCGAGGTCTTTGTAATCGATGTAATCAACGCCTTCGGCGGTGAAGCGACAAAATTTTCTACGGCGAAAAAAACGAGCCATGATGTTCTCCTATTACTTAATCTGCTGTAGCCGAATTATTCGGCTGCGGTATCGCCCGAGCTTTTTGACTCGGCATTCGCTGAACTATCACTGGTCGCTTCTTCTGCTTTTTTCTCTGGCGCTTTAGCAGTTTCAGTTGCAGAGCGAGCATCGTAGCGAGCTTTACGCTCACGCTGCTCAGATTCCGCTTTCATGATAGATGACTCGTCTGTTACAGGCGCGTCGGTGCGGATGACTAAGTTACGAATCACAGCATCATTGTATTTGAAGTTAGTTGTCAATTCTTCCAACGCAGGCTGGGTAGTTTCGACATTCATCAAAACGTAGTGCGCTTTATGGATTTTGTTGATTGGATAGGCCAACTGACGTCGCCCCCAATCTTCTAGGCGATGAACTGATCCGCCATCTTTATTAATTGCCGCAGTATATCTTTCGATCATACCTGGGACTTGCTCGCTCTGGTCCGGATGAACCATGAACACGATTTCGTAATGTCGCATTATGTGCTCCCTATGGGATTATGCTTTCTGCAAATACCGTCGACTTGCCAGTCGATTGTCTTGCAGTAAAACAAGGAGTTAAGCCCTACAAACAGTCGTAAGGCGAAAAAAGAGCGCGAAGTCTATGGAAAGCGCGGGTAAATAGCAAGATATAATCTCTGTTAAGCGATTTTTAGGGCTATTTCGGGGCTATTTCAGCGCTACTTCGGTGCTACTTAAGTACAAATCAGCTTATCCAGCTCATATCTAAAAGCTAAGCTCACTGAGCGCAAAAGGAGATATTTACCGTCAAAGCATAAACAAAACGACCATTCCCGGTCAATTACAGGCACTCTTCGGCTGGCTGGCACAGCATTTAGACAAACGGATTGCAGAAGACAGAAAGCTAGCATACTAATAAAGCACGCTAGCTAGAGGGTTTAAACAAGGCTTCAAGGTGGAAACGTTAGACAAAAGCTGAATACAAAAAGAGTTAAGCGCTTAATAACTCTTCAAAAAGAGAGGCTTCGGCTTCAACGCGTTCGGCTACAGCTAATAATTCGGCTAGGTAGTGATCTCTCGACAGGCCACAATCACGCTGAAACTCAAGCGCGACCAAATCATCCCAGATAGAAGCATTGTCGGCTGAGCCTTCAGCAATACGCGTTAAAATAGCGATAGTTTCATAATCGAAATCATGAGATTGCTGATAAAGATAAACGAATTGACGCAACTGCGTGCTTGGCACAACACAGCCACAATAAGAAAGACTGGAATCGACCTTAAGACAAACATCTGGATCTATCAGTGGCACATTAACGCCCGACCACTCATTAGTAATATGCTCGAGCAGAAACTCAGGGTACGGCAATCCATCGTCCGTCATCTGTTTAATATTGATAGTGAATCCCCTAATGGTAGTGCTGAATGTAAAATTTTTGATGCTTATCTACACGTTAAACGTAGGCTCGATACTTATCCCTTTTCGATGCCTTTCTAAAATGTTTAACAGTGTTTAAGAGTCTTTTTTACGCCATTCAAACTTTCAGGCAGCGCATCTTAACCCCTTGAGTTATATAATAAAAGCCCTTCTTCTATAACGAATTGTAACCACTTTAATAGCCTTTATAGCGCAAAGATAAAACAAGATGTTAGTAGGCGCTAAAGCCGAAGTGGTGACTCACTATTTACGTGATATCAAGCACGTTTTTGAAAACAGCATCGCAGAATGTCAGCTTCAGGAAAGAATTTGCAATTCGATTAATTAATCACTCCTATACTCAAAATCAGATTCATCATCAGAATCAACTTATACCAGCCATTTTTTATTGATATGCATTCGCCATCCAGCACTCCATTATCGGAGGAGATAATGATCAACGATTCACGCCAAACACTTATCGACTGCCACTCTCGCTTACGTGAGTTTTGCCAAAGCCAGCTAAGCATTCTTATTAATGCAGCGAGCGAGTACCTTTTTCAGCAAGCTGAGCAAGCCAATGACAACGAAACTCAGCAGCGATACTTTGATGTTCAGAAGATGATTGAGGCCGAACAAAAAACGCTCACGACACAATTTGAGAGAACACTCTCAGCGCTTTTTGCCGTATTGATTACCCCAAGCGCCCAAGCTCAAGCTAATAAAAAGCGTATCGACAACAGTGACAATATTTTAAGCCTGCTAGACAACGATGAAATGGAGCTCAAAGTTGCACTCTCGAGTATGAGTCATCGCGCAGAAGCCGATTACGCCGAGGCCTTATTTGCACTAGGCCAACGCTTAGCTCTTTTAAATAACGGCATTAAACTAACAGCAGAAAACAATCCATTTGCACCACAAGTGCTCTGTAATAATTTTATGGCCTGCATTGATAAGTTATCACTCGATCTACAAAGCCGTTTAATTTTATTAAAATTATTTGATCGCTATTTTATCAAGCATCTCGCCAATATTTATGCCGAAGTCAATTTGCACTTGGTCAATCGTAATGTATTGCCTAACCTCCGCTATCATCATCGGACTGATCGCGCCATTGCACCCAAGCGTCGTAAAAGCGATAACGCCGCCATCAAAGATTCTGAAAATCGACAAAGCGAACTTTTCGAAGTAATGCGATCAATCCTTAACGCGCAACCGGCAGCAAACAATCATCACCAACCAAGCATTTCGGTTGAACGATTAATTGCCGAACTTAGCGCCATACAATCGCAGCAACTCATGCGCTTTACTAACGCATCTATAACTGCCGAGCCAGCCCCAGCCCTCACGAATACCAATGCAAATACAAGCCAGCAACAAGCCATTGAATGTGTCGGAATTTTATTTGAACATATTCTTAATGATGATGGCTTGCATGATTCAGTGAAGTCACTACTCAGCCACTTGCACACACCACTACTTAAGCTTGCACTACTTGATGAAACGTTTTTAAGTAACCCTAAGCACGACGCAAGACAGCTGGTTAATAAATTAATTACAGCCGGTGAAAACTGGATAACGGATGATACTTCAACAGAAAATAATATTTATCAGCATATGCAAAGCGTCGTAAAAAAAATCATTACAGACTTTGATAACGATAATAGCAATCAAATATTTAGTCATGTCGCAACAGAATTCAATACCTATATAGAAAAAATTGAACGCCAAGCCAGCATAACTGAAAAACGCAGTATTCAAGTCGTTAAAGGAAAAGAAGCGCTCGAATCGGGTCGTGAAAAAGTTACGACCTTAATTAATGAAAAGCTATGCGATGAAGCGCTACCGAAACCTATTTTGCAGCTAATAAAAAAACCTTGGAGCGCATTTTTAGCTTACACATTACTACGGCATGGCGATGAAAGCACGCAGTGGATAGAGGCGGTTAACTTTATTGACGAACTACTCTGGTATATTGAACCCAAAATCAATAACGAAGAAAAAAACCAAGCTAATAACTTGCGTAGCGTAATAAATGAAAAGTTAAAATATGGCTTAAGCTGCGTAGGCCTTGATGCCAATGAAATACAACAACACCTTAGCAGCTTGGAGATGTGTAGCCAGTTAGCTACAGAAAATATTTATGACGTACAAAAAAACGCTGACACTGTAGAAAAAAAATCGAATGAGAACAGCTCACAGAATACCGAGCAATCAGTTCTAAAAAATCGGCCACCGAATGTCACCGAATCTCATTTACAAAACTCGCAAAGCTCATCTTTAGAAGCAAGCCATCCAAAAAACGTTACTCAAGAAAAAAATGAAACGGCAATAGAAAAAACTTTTATCTCGGCGACTAAGCGCGCTAGTGAGAGTAATAGTGAGAGCGCTAGCGAGAGTGCTATAGCCAATGTTTTATCTATGGATTTTGGGACCTGGCTAAACTGGCAAAAAAGCGACGAACCCTTACGCCGTTTAAAATTAACCTGGTACAACCAAAAAACACAAAACTGCATGCTATCAAATTCAATGGGGCAGCAAGTTGCCATTGTAAGCGCTAACGAAATTGCATTGGGAATAAGTAAAGGCTCGATAACCGTCAGCGACACACGCCTTCAAAAACCTTTTTTTGAGCGCATGCTAGAAACGGTTGTCGACCGCTTACGGCTTAAAGCTCAAACAGCCTAACGAATATACTTAATATGAGAAATTGTCATGACTTCACCATTACACACAGCGAGCTCTATAGAATTGCAAACACGACGCCAACAACAACGCGTTCAACTGCATAAACCCATTTCTGTCATCAACATGAATACTCATAAAGTCATGGGCGCTTTAGTCAACATTACGACGGAAGGATTTATGCTGATGAGTGATACGCTTATCGAAAGCAACCGTATCTATCCCATTAGTTTGTTACTGCCCGATGCCATGAGTGGTCATAAACAAGTCGATCTTGGCACCGACTGCCTATGGAGCCGAGTAGAAGTTGAAGGTGGGCGCTATTGGGCAGGCTTTCAGATTATTGATGCCTCACGATCAGCACTTGATCGTATAGAGGCGCTAATCGGTGAGTTTAGCCAAATCAGCGATTAGTGGTCTCGTGGTAGCAGCCCCGTGATAGCAGTTCTATGAAAGCAGTCCCTAAGTAGTAGCCCCGTGGCAAGGCATTTATATCATTGCGAAAAATTGACGTTAAATATGACCAGATAACTCCAAGTGATATTCACCCTTTAACCACTCTGACGGTATAATCTTGTCATTATTGAAAAACAGATATCCTAAAAAAACAATTATTACTATTTTTGCGGAGACACTCCTTGCATATCGATCAAGCAACCCCTGCCGAGCTACAAACTGCTCTGGCTGAACTAGAACAACAGCACAAACACTTTATTGATCAGAATGTGCAATTGGATCTTACCCGAGGCAAGCCCTCAACCGCTCAGCTCGACCTGTCCAACCCCCTCAATAACATTCTGGGCGATAGCACCCATGATGATACTGGCACGGACTTGCGCAATTACGGCGTACTCGACGGCATAGCTGCAGCGAAAAAACTATTCGGCTCTATTTTAGGTGTCAGCGATAGCGACAGCAGTAGTCGTGTTTTTGTTGGTGGTAATAGTAGCCTTAGCCTTATGCATTACAGCCTCTGGTTTAGCTATCACCTTGGTCTTCAAGCAAACGCCACCTCATGGCGTGATGAAGAGCAAGCGTCGGGCTCGAAAACTAAAATACTCTGCCCTAGCCCAGGCTATGACAGACACTTTAGCCTCTGCGCTCAATTGGGTATTGAAATGATTCCCGTAGCGCTTACCGGCAACGGTCCCGATATGGATCAAGTCGAAGCCTTAGTGAAAGCAGATGCCTCTATTAAAGGTATTTGGTGTGTGCCCCGCTTTTCAAATCCGACCGGCGAAGTTTATAACGATGAAACTGTTTCGCGATTAGCCGCGCTTGGTCAAATTGCCGGTGATAACTTTTTAGTATTATGGGATAACGCCTATGCCGTTCACAGCCTAAGTGATTCAGCGCCTGTGTTAGCGAACATTGATGAAAAAGCGAAAGCGCTAGGTACGTTAGATTCAGTCCTTCAGTTTGGCTCAACATCAAAAATTACTTTTGCTGGCGCTGGTATTGGCTACATTGCATCGAGTGCAGCAAATATCAAAGGCTTTACGAAACACTTTGGCATGGCGTCTATCGGCTCTGATAAATTAAACCAATTACGCCACGTTCGCTTCTTAAAAAACACTGCGGGTATTGCTGCGCATATGGCACAACATGCCGAAATAATCGCGCCTAAGTTTGCGGCTGTCGCCAATAGCTTAGAAAACAATATTGCCAACACAGGCATGGGTGAGTGGAGTAATCCAGAAGGTGGTTATTTTGTTTCTTTTAATACCAAGCAAGGCTTAGCAAAAGCCGTTGTAGCATTAGCGGCTGAAGCTGGCGTTAAGCTAACGCCAGCGGGCGCCACGTTCCCTAATGGCAATGACCCACTGAATAACAATATTCGTATTGCACCGTCTTATCCAGAATTAGCGGATGTAGAAGGCGCCATGGCCGTGTTTGTTAACTGTGTAAAACTTGCAACGGTAAAACAAAAGCTAGCCGAATAAATTTATTCGCAATATTATTCGTTAAAACTTACGCCAGCCATAACAAGGATGTTGTGCTAGCAGTTCATCGTCTTTAAACCCCCAGACCAAAACAGCCCCAGCAACAAAGCCTCCTATGTGCGCCCAAAATGCCACACCGCCCCCGGTTGAGCCTAGCGATGCAAAACCACCTACCAACTGAACGAGTATCCAATAAGCCAACATCAATACCGCGGGTACACGGAAGGTTGTAATAAAAACAAATAAGAATACCAGCAAGTGCACTTTTACTCGTGGGTAAAGCATGATGTATGCGCCCATCACACCGCCAATGGCGCCCGATGCGCCAACCATAGGCACCAGAGAATGTGTATCGGCTAACACCTGCGCCGCTGCTGCGCAGAGTCCGCAAGCTAAGTAGAATAATGCAAAACGACGGGAGCCCATGGCGTCTTCGACATTGCCGCCAAACACCCATAAAAACCACATGTTACCGAGTATATGCATCCAGCTTCCGTGCATAAACATGGAGCTTAATAAACCGGTCCAACCTACGCCGCTATTGGCTGGGCATACCCATTCTCTTGCTTCAAATGAGATTGCGCCAAATAGATCGGCGGGGATTAAGCCGTACTGACAAACTGATTGTTCTAGGGTGCCATGGCTGCCCATGCCTTGCAGGATGAACCAGGCTAGCGCGTTGAGGGCGATGATTATGTAGGTGACGTAGGGGATGTGGATTTGTGGGTTGTCGTCTTTTATTGGGAACATAGAAAGTGTGTGCGCTGTTTG
>Ga0209304_1001058_pt1 | contig 17471 bp, 24 predicted proteins | sample COGITO_mtgs_1004_4_FD_184789 | JGI IMG/M metagenome (GOLD analysis project Ga0209304, IMG submission 184789) | Pelagic marine microbial communities from North Sea - COGITO_mtgs_100423 (SPAdes) (version 2) | ecosystem: Environmental > Aquatic > Marine > Epipelagic ...
CATCATCTTTTCAACACCTTGGTCGCTGAATTCACTTTGTACTGCCTTCAACTTGTTAGCAGGTACTTGGCCTTTTGACATAGTGGCACCATGATCAGCTAGGTAACGAAATAGCTCTGGATAATGGTTTTTATGTACTTGTGGCATTTTATCACGTGCCACGCCTAGTGTATCGCTTGGATGAGGCTTTTTGATTGCTTCATCAATGCCCTTACTCATATCAGTATGTGTTGCTCCGCTAATTGGATCAGTTTTAGTATCACCGTCTTTTTTGAAATTCATTTTGGTATAGAAGCCTTCGCTTTCCCATTTTGCAACAAGTTTTAGTTTCTTAACGCCGTGAGCTTTAAGTTCTGGTTTAATATTATTCATTAGATTGCGGCCACTTGAATTATAGCTGCCTATCCATTTAATCTCTGCAACTTCGCCTTGGATCTGTGCATGTATTCCGCCCCAAACATCATTCTCTGGATCTATGTTATACTGGAAAATGTTATTTTTTAGACGGTCGTTACGGATTGCTATCAGGTTATTACGAATAACATTTCGAACAGCAAGGCAAGCCTGATAATCCTTCATTAACTCAGTATTATCTTCTTTTGATTGATTCATTTGTGAGCGGTCGTCAATGTCTTCCATCAACTCTTCTAAGGATGCAAGCCATCCTTGTAGTTCATTTTGATTTGAATTCTCGTTAACCATTTCGTCCACGCCGTTAGGTGTTTTTTTAGGATCTTTTATGCGTGTAAGCATAAAGTTAACACCTCTTGACATATCAGATGTTTTGAAACTATATCCAAGTCCGGCAGCAAATTTCTTGACCAAGCGAGTATACAATTTGATACGCGCTGTTTCATTTGAATCATTGTATGTGTTTTTTTCTGCGGTAAATTTCACACGCTTGGGTTGATACTTCTCAACGTATTCTGCTAGCTGCGCCATTACTGTAGCAAAGATTTTGAACGCATCGCCACCGCCTGTTACATTAGATGAGCCGCCCCTAGTAAATTCAAATTCTACACCCATGCCGCGAGGCAGTGGTTCGAAGGCAGAATTAATAGTCTCACCACTATCAGTAGTGAACCGTGCATATGTAGTTTGCCCTGGGGGAGCAGCATTCCATGTCCAATTGTATTTTTTATCAAACAATTCGTTCAACTGAGTTGATTCAGCTAGTCCGAGATTGCTTAACACATGCGGGCTAGAGTTTTTACGTGCCTTTGCATTTAACAATGGCGGTTCGTTTTTGCTGTTTACTTTGTTACCAAACTTTGCAGCTTGGCGCTTTGTTTCACCTGGCTTAACATCTACAGTAGTGTTAACACCTGTAACAATCTTGCCGTCTTCCCATAATGGACCAGGTACACTTTTACCTGTATTTTCCTGTGACATTCCTGCCTTAATTTTTTGTACAATTTCAGGTGTAAGCTGACGTGCACGACTTATATCACCACGGAAGAACAAATGTGTCTCAATAGGATCATCGCCTTCTGCCGCATATACTGCTAGCATACGGTTACGCCCTTCGTGCCCTACAACTTCAACATTGTTACCATTTATATTGATGATTAAGAACGGCGCACCAATTGCACCACCATCCTTAATATAGTCAATCATTTCTTGCTTTGCTTGGTCACGTCCTAGTGGTGCAGCTAATTTAACAAATGTAGTTGGGCGCATCTTCACACGCATACCAAAGTAGTCAATTTCTGCATTGTTTGGTGTTGCACCACGTCCATTGCGGTTGTCAACTGTTACTTCGCGCACCTTCTTCTTTTTTGGTTTCTTCAACGTCCACTCAACGTAGTCTGTTCTTTCATTGCGATGAACAGTCATGTTGATTTGGCTGGCAAACTGTTTAGCAAAACGATCATACAAACGAACCCGGCTGCTGGTATCACTGCTATCTTTTTTGGCAGTAAACTCAATTGCTCGTAACGGTTCGTCTGGCCATCCCTGCTTGCTTATTTCTGCATACCATTCCTTAACGGCTGCAACCACAGTGCTGAATATTTTGATTTCGTCGCCAGTGCCCGTCGCATTAAAATTCGTCGCCCCGTCACGGCTAAAGTTGATTTCCCATTCGGATCCGTCTCGCATTATTGGATTAAAATTGATGTGCAAGACGCCACCGTCGGCCACGGTTGCTTTGCCATGCCAGCCGCCCTTAGAGCGCACTACCCAACCAATTTGGTAAGGCTTGTCAAAGAGTTCGTTTATTTTAACCACAATAAAATCCCTTAGTGATGATACACTGCGGCATTTAACGCTTCCATTCACGATATAGTGTTGATAGCTCTTTAGCTGTAGCAATGCCACTAAGATTGAATGAACGTGTGATGTCATATGCATATCCGGAAACGTCTTGCTTGTCGCCTTTGCTGTCCATCATTTTGTCCATATATTCTAGTGCTTTACGTAGGATAGCTTCGCGCGGGTCAGACACTCGTTCTGATAGCTCTGATAGCTGCTGACATTCCCAAACTCCACGCTGTAGAATGTTCTCTTCCATCTTTGATAGCTTACGGTAATAATTAGGCATTTCAGCAAGATGGTCAAGTGCAATTTCCATTGCTGTGAATGGATCACTTGTATGTTCCATTTCAGTCTCAAGACCTTTCTTAAGTTCGCTGAGAATAAAGTCAGTATCAACACCGTGCATCTTTGCAATAGATGATGGAGTGGCTGTTGGAACATCAAGGGTTCCTTGGTCCATTTTTGGAACAACATTACCATCTCTAACTTCCATGCCTTGTGATGCGTAACCAACCATGTCAGGTACACCACCAGTAGGCTTTGCTTCACCAACTAGCTTGCCACGCATTGGATGCGGGCTTGAGCCTGCTGTTGTAGGCTTGCGCTTGCTTGGTGTAGCATCGCGTCCTTTAACTTGTGTGCCTTTTTTAGCACCATGCATCTCTTCTTCAACTGGACCAGGAGAATCTACTGGAATTCGCTTGAGTGCGTTTGGATGCATTTCTCCGGCCTCTACATCGGCACGCATATTTTTAAATTGCTGAGTTGTTAATTTCGCAGCACGGGACCCGTCCTTAACACGACGGTATAATTCTGGTTCTAGCGTGTAAACAAATGAACCACGGTCTGGGTCATTCGTTACGATACTTTGTCCAACATATTCCCCGCCCAATGACATTGAATTTCTCTCAAGTTCTAGTCCGGGCACATTTTTTAGTCTCCATGAATACAATTCAGCTTGGTCGGCTTCAATTCTAACTGGGTCCGACTGGCCTGCTTCACTTACGCTTTCTACTGGAAGTGTTTTGTCTGGTGTTGTAAAATTTGATTTACGCATTACTGTCTTTGCCACGAGGTCGGTCTCCTTACCATCTTTGTTGAGTACAAACGGAATATTGATTGCACTTGAAAGGTCTTTCATAACAGCTTGGGCGTTGATTGGCATTTGTGAAATAGCTCTGCCCCATCGCTTGTACTCCTTAGCAAATAGTTCTCCAAGTTCACGTATTGTAATTTGTTTTTTGTTGCGTTCGTCGTTTACTCTGTCTAAGAAGTGACGAGTAAATTCAATGTCGATGCCAAGCTTGCCAAATACTCGGTCTGCTGCTCGCTCTAATGCATCAAGTTGCTGTTTTGTAATTGGTGTGTCTGTCATTAGAAAACCCTGCCTTTACTATATTTAGCACTGGCAGGGCCTTCAACTCTAAAGTGTAGAGGGTGAAACTTATGACGCCTGAACGTCGATTCCGCCGCCGCCGATTCCGCTTACAGTACCACCGCTTGTGTAAACAAGTGTTTGTGTGTCGGATCCAACAAGCTCGAATGTTGTGCCTGTTACGTTAGCAACTACATAGCTGTTGCCATTTAGACCTTCTGTACCGTCTGTACCTGCAGTTCCAACAATACCGTCGATTGTAACAGTGTCGCCGTTAAGAACTGTGCTTGCGTCAGCAACTGTAACAACTGCTGGTGCTGCAATTGACACGCCAGTAATTGCGAGTGCTGGGAACGCGCCTGCAACTGACCATGGCTCCTTGAGGAATGTACCATCTGCTGAACCTAGGCGCAATGTGCGGTTGTAAAGACGAACAACATTATACGCTGTGCCTTCTGCATCAACACCGTCAATGCGGAATTCGCCTGCTACTAGTGAGCCTGCATCTTTGTCAACTAGTGTTAGGATTTCTTCCCAACCGTCGCTTGTGTCAGCAACTAGAAATTTGTTGCTTGAACGCTGGCTAATGATATATGTATCTTCGCCACCTGCTGTTTCAGCGCCATCGAATGCGTTGAATGAGTGTGATACTTTGATGCTGTCTACTGCATCACCAAAATATTTCTTGTTTAATGGTCTACCCATTTGTTTTCTCCTTAATAGAAGCCCAATGCGGGTTCTAGCCGCTACGGGGTGGTGTTCCCCATAAGTCCCTATTAAGGGCCCCTTGAACTACTGTTATTTATCGGAGAAGCATGTTATCTGTCATATTGATCAACTTCAGTCTGACGAAACGTCACCATGCCTGCGGTATATGATATGTAAAAACATTGGACATTACAGCACCATCTTAGCGCCTGGCCGGTGATTACACTGCCTTTTCTGCATTAAAAAATATTTTTTCAAATGACGGGCCATGTCCGGCTGCTGTCTTCACTTTCTGTGAAAACTTTTCCCATGTTTCTTTATCAAAGTCTGGGTGGATCGTCGTCTCTTCCCCATCATTTAAAAAGACAGCAAGTGAGATTGTACGGCTAACACCTGTCCGGACTTCAAGTAGTGGGACAATCTTTTCTGAACTGAGCATACGCATATCAATGATATGCCAATCATGTTCTGATTTGTTAGTAAGAAGGAAGTATGTATCACGCGCCTTTGATGCAACAATCTCTTTGCTGTGAATACTGTATACTGCGGTAATAGCAGAAGTAATACCTGTCGCTTTCGATTTCCCGCCATTTATTAGACGTAGCCCGCCTTTTGGACCTACGTCAATTCGTGACGTGTCAAACAATGAATGCTTATATTCAACATGTGTAAATTTGTCACCAGCATCAAGTCGATAACCATCGGCACCGCTTGTGTCAAGAATTGCAAGATGGCCTAATATGAGTGACGGGAAAATATCATCAATTTTGCGGCACACTTCAACACTGTGGTTTTGGTCTTCAGGACTTGAATTCCAGGTGTAAATTTTGTCAAGGACCCAAGTCAACCGCTTGCCGCGGCGAATGGCCTCTCTGACTGTCTGGCTGTTGTGTGAAACCCGACGGCGATATTCTTGAGGGGTCATAATATGTGTCATGTCGTCTCCTATTGCTTACTCATACAATATAGCAAAGTGTCTTGATGATGTCAAGCAATATTAGACAAAAAGGTGGGGATATGACTTAAAAAAGTTGACAGCTTGTTCCCGGTCCATAGGAAGTTCACGGCGATATTCTTCACGTAGGCTGTCCCAATCACGTAGGCGTGGGCTAGTTTTGTTGGCTGTGCTTTTGTTTAGGCCAAAGCGCCAGCCTTCGCCCAACTGTGTTTCAACCCAACGGTTATGCAGGAACTTGCTTGCGCGGCGTTGAATCTCTTCATGCATTGTATCGTCAATCTCTACGTCACAATCGTCACAATCAATGTCGTATTCCGCACTGCTTTCAATTTCGTAGTCACGTGGGTAGACTTGATCCCACATCGCTACAATTTGTTCTGCCATGTCAGGATCAACATCATCACTTAGGTAAACAACATAGACATGTGGGAAATCTTCGTCACCCTCAAGCTCTGCGCGTTGACTGGTAAGTATGTCAAGGAAGTTAGAAGGCTGAGTTGCAAACTCTGCGCCGAGAAACTTCTCAACGACACGATACCATACTTGTTTTTGTTTAGGATTAAGCTCAACATCTGTGAGCAGTCGCATATAATGTTGTGTCATTATTACCCTTTAGCGTTATAATCTATATTACCACCGCCATCTATATCACGATCTGACATTGGTGTTCTTGGTTGTGGTGGAGTATACATTGGCTGTGGTGCTTGGTATCCAGGTGTTGGTGTATTGCGGGAAGTCATTGACCCACTGTTAACATATAGTCCAAACCATGCAGCACCTGCTCCTACAATTGCACTAGCAAATGCAGCTTGACTTGGTCCAGGCACTGGTATCCCCATAAACCACATAGCTGTTTCATATGTTAGCCAAAAATAGAACAAAATAAATGCTCTTGGAAACACTCTCCATCTATTAAAATATTCTGGCGCGAGCCAGAGCCATCCGTCTTTATTCACTTGATTCTCCAGCATTGACCATCTCCCAATAACTCATTGCAGTTGTATTTATTAGGAGCTCATAGAAAAAGGCGGACATTTTACTGTCCGCCAAGTTCCGAAGTGTGTTAGTTTACACTATTATGTGTTAGTTTGGTCTGCTTGGTATACAAGAGGTGCTGTTACAACCGCGCCTGTTAGGTCGATTGGGTTAGCTACTGTACCAGCAGTTGCGCCAAGTGCAACAAGTTCGCTTGTTAGGAATGTTGCATATGTTTCGCTATTTGTGCCATCATATGTGTCTGTTGGGAAGTCGCCTTCAACAAAAACGGACATAAGTTGGCCAGTTCCTGTTAGATCACTAACCATAAGAATCGTTGCTGTGTTCTGGATAGTCTGTAGTGCTTTTGTGATTGCACCGTCAACGTCTGCGCCGAGTGTTGCGTCTACGTTGAAGTCGACGAGTAGTTCTGTTACTGACTTACCTGAAAACGCACGTGGAAGTGTGATGTCGTAAGCTGGGTTAATTTTAGTTACCATTATGGTATCTCCTTTAAAATATTAGCACTCTGTTGTGCTTATACTTATTTATCCATTCGCGCCTAAAATGTGCGGTTATTCGTCCGCTTTTATTATTTCAATCATAGCTTTTGGGTCATTTACAAGCTCTTCCAACACTGCTTCGAGGTTGGTTAAGGTGTCTGCATCAATTAATTCTGATACTGCTTCACCGTCTTTTACTAGCTTACTAATTTTGACCACTACCATTGATTCCATGAGTTGTGCCATATTGTATCTCCTATACTACATGTATTTAGCGTTAACCACTAGGTTAACTCATCAAACAACACGAGCTCATGGCTTGATTTGATATGCTCTGCTGCCAGCAGCTTGATGTAGACATAGTCTTGTGGATCAGTAAGATAAAGGATGACAGCACGGGGAGGAAATGCCATAGATTGTGGGAATGTTTGCGCGCCTATCATATAACGTGGTGACATTGCATTGGCACTAACTGTGCCATGATTATCGTAATACTTCATCATACTGGTCAGTTTGTGTTCGCGCCAAGTAGTATGTGGCATACTGTCAAGGACTTCCAATAGGCGAGGTGCAGTTTGCTCAACAAATTCGTTGCTACGCTCAAATTCAAGATAGTAACGGAATTTATTGTGATACAAACGCTCACGCATTAGAATGTTACGTTCACCAATACGGTCTTCGTGATTCTCGTTGATTGGTCCTGTTACACTGTTGATAACTTCTTTATAGCGATCAACAACAACCATAACTAGTTCTGGATCACGAAAATAGAACAGGTTGTTGTCACCACCCATTCTGGTCTTGTATTCAACTTTAGGAAGACGTGCGACGAACTCACGTATCTCTTGTCTGTACTCTACATTGCAGAGTATCTTTTCAATACGATCGTTAAACGTCGCTAGCTCTAAACGAGCCTTCTCGGGGTTGGCTATGTCAATCTGACAACTGCGCTTACCACTCACACCACCAAGTCCCTTACCACGGTGTTTGGGTAGTAGTTCTACTTTGTAAGGGAAACTTCTATAAAATACCTGTTCAGCAGGCAAATAACGTATGCCTGCTGATGTAATATTGTTGCGTAGTTCACTTGAACTTAATTTCGCCATCCTCTACCTTTACGGTGATGGTCTTATCAACCTCACCAAACAACATTTGCCTAGCGAGCGGCTTCTTAATATGTGTAAAGATCGCCCGCTTCATTGGTCTTGCTCCCATTGCAGAGTCGAACCCACGTCCGTCTTCGCTGAGCCATTTGAGGACGCTCTTGTTCCACTTGAGTTTGTAGCCACGTTCTGCAGCACTTAGCTTGAGTTCTTCCATAAACTTAGCAGCGATGCTTTCAACAATGTCACGTGCAAGCTTGTTGAACGGGACAATTGCGTCTAGGCGGTTACGGAATTCTGGTGCAAAGAAACGCTTGACCACTTCTGTACTTGCTGCGCTGTTGTCGCTATCACCAAAGCCCATACGGCTCTTGCTTGCTTCAGCTGCGCCCAAGTTACTGGTCATAATCAAGATAATGTTCTGCGCGTTTACTTCTTTACCACTACTGCTGGTAATTGTACCTTTGTCCATAAGTTGTAGTAGAATGTTGAGCACCTCAGGGTGTGCTTTTTCTACCTCATCTAAGAGTAGGATACAGTTAGGGTTGGTTTCAATTTCAGTAACCAACATACCGTTACCAGCCTTACCATCGCCATAGCCAACATATCCTGGAGGTGAACCAATAAAGCGGCTAACTGTGTGCTTTTCCATAAACTCTGACATGTCAAAACGCACCAACTTAGTTCCAAGTAGTGCTGCCAGTTGCTTGGCAGTTTCAGTCTTACCAACACCAGTTGGGCCAGTAAACAAGTAACAACCCAATGGTTTGTTAGGATCCTTTAGGCCTGCTTGCGCAACATATACTGCATCAGCCAAAGTCTCAATAGCAGAACTTTGTCCAAAGACACTGAGTCCAAGTCCTGCTTCAATGTCAGGTGTCTCGCCAGTTGTTTCATCATTACTAGTGATAATGCTGAGTGGAATACGTGCAAGGCGTGATGTTTCCCGCTCAATTAGATCTTTTGTGATTGTGTCTACCTTAGCTGCATCTGGATATGTGCGCTGACGTGCAAATGCGCTGTCAACCAAGTCGAATGCTTTGTCTGGTAGCTTCTTGCTGTGGATATACTTAACACTGAGGTCAACTGCGGCGTCGCAGGCTTCAGTAGTAATTTCCATATTGTGGAATTTCTTATAAGCAGGCATGGATGCGCGTAGAATTTCCTTTGCGTCAACCACTGTAGGCTCTGCTACATTAACACGCTCAAAGCGTCGCTTGAGTGCGCTGTCTTTTTCAATTTTCTCTTGATATTCATCAACTGTAGTTGATCCAATACAACGTAGCGTACCGCGCTGTAGTGCAGGCTTGAGAAGGTTTGCAACGTCCATTGCACTGTTGCCACCGCTACCAGCGCCTAGAATCATATGGATTTCGTCGATAAAGAGGACACTGTCGTCTTTAGCTTCCAATTCCTGGATAACATCTTTCATGCGCTCTTCAAAGTCACCACGATACTTGCTGCCTGCTAGCAGGAGGCCAATGTCAAGGCTGTAGATAGTTTTACCTTTGATAGTATCAGGAACTTCTTCTTCAATAATGCGCTTGGCAAGTCCTTCTGCAATTGCAGTTTTACCAACACCAGGATCACCAACCAATATAACGTTATTCTTTTTACGGCGGGCAAGCGTTTGGATGAGGCTTTCAACTTCCCATTGACGTCCGACAAGCTCATCAATCTCACCATTACTTGCCAACTCATTGAGGTTGACTGTATATTGCTCTAGTGCAGTTTGGCGATTGCGGCGTGGTGTTGCCTGCTCGCCGTTTGCATTACTCAGCTCTTGTTCTTTAATTGATTCAGATACTGTCTCAGTAAATGATTCTTTTGTAAGTCCATGCTTTTTACAGAAAAAAGCAGCATGGCTATTTTCTTCACTTAGGATACTGCCTAATAGATCTAATGGGTCCGTTACTTCGCGTCCAACAAAATAGCCTTGGGCAACAGCACGTTGGAAGACGCGCTCAAGTGCCACAGTCTTTTTGGCTTGTACCTGCGCCACAGCCTCATTAAGCTTTTCCAACTCATTGTCTAGATAGCTTCTAGCATCAACTAGTAATTCTGTTGTGTCAATTTCCATTTCATCCAATAGGGTCAAAATATCAACATCATCTAACACTGCTACTAGCAAGTGTTCCAATGTCACATATTCATGTTGACGATCTATTGCTTCTTGAAATGCAATCTGGACAATTCGTTGTAATCTTTCTTCAGACATCTAAATACCTTTTCTTGTCAACTTCCACGATTACCGTGAGATTTCCGCGTATACGCGATTTTTTATCATAAAATCCCTCACCACTAAAAGCATATATTAATCGATCTGCGGTGGTTTCGGGCGATACTCTAATTGTTTTTGTTGTATAATCGAAGTTCGTTACTTCAATTGTTTTTCCAAGTTCTGCCTCAAGCATATTTATCGTATGCCTAATGATAATGTTTGATTCTAGCCTAGTATAGCTTTCTGTCTTTATTTCATTTAACTTAACACGAACTTGCTTGCTTGTCGAGCCCTTATCATGGAATTCAATATATGATCCAGGGTACGTATATGGTGGAACACGAAACTCAAGTTCAGTATCTTTAAACACACCATTCTTAATAACCACTGTTGCAACGCAACCATTCATCAAGTCTGAAAGATTAAGAGCTATATCTGTTTCTATAACAGCAACATCAAACTCATTATTAACTAGTCCATTATATGCTAATTGTATAAGACGAAAATGTCCTTCATCGCCCCCAGTGTCAGGATGATGTATCTTGCACTCACGAACGTAGGCTCTACGTATAGCCATTTTGTCATCAGTGGGATCTATGTTTAAAACGTGGTAAGGGTTCATTGACCTGCGTTTGAGTTGTGCTCACGGATACGACCATCGGCAGTAATATAATACTCTCGATAGCCGTCAATAACCGCTTGCTGTTGTAAGATAATGCTCAAGCTTTGTTGTGTGTTGAGCGCGATGTTTTCGTAGCCTTGTTCGTTAACGCCAAAGATAACAGGCTCTACACCTCGGGCTTCCATCTCAGCGAAAATTTGATCTATATTCTCTGGTGTCACTACAATCCATTCTACCGGTCTCGCGTTAAAGCGATCAACTGGAGGAAGATTTATAGCTGGTCGTGAAATAGGCTGGCTTTGTATCACAACTGGTTTTACTAGCTCAGTCGGTTCACCACATGCTGTTAACAGTATAAATCCTGCTAATGCTATGTATTTCATTATTCGTCCCTATAGTTAGGATTTGCCAACTCCGGGCATTCCCTGTTGATCTGACTTGGCCGTGTCGCATTGCGTTCAGCCTCTGTCAGCGGTGCCCCCGATGCTATTTCAAAACATCTACCAACTGCGTCTGTCGCGTTGTTAATTACATTCTCTACGAGTCCTGGTTTGGCGCGAGCAAGAGCACTTAGCTCGTGTCGTCCTAAACGTTCTCTCAGGCTATCAACTTGATTACGTGCCCGCTCAAACTGCTCATTTGTTTCTTGAAAAATTGTAGCTTGCAGTTCAATGTCTCGTTGTAGGCTGGCAATTGTTAATTGTTGTTCTGCAATAGCCTGTTCAAGCTGGGCGTTGTTAGCAGTCAGTGTTGCGTTGTTAGTTGTTAAGCGAGTGACTTCTGCTTGTAGTCCTTCAACATACTTATAGCCTGCATAGATGGTTCCGCCTACAGCCAACAAGACTGCACCTATTACTAGACCTTTAATCCATCCTAATCCAAACATTACTTTTTGTGCCTATATGTAATACGACCTTTTGTAAGATCGTATGGCGTGATTTCTATATCAACTACATCGCCTAGCAATATATTGATATTAAATTTACGTATTTTACCACTAATAACGCCAAAAATTTCGTGGTCGTTTTCGAGTCGTAATTTAAATGTAGCATTGGGCAAGCACTCAATTACAGTGCCTTGCATTGTTAATGTCTCTTCCTTGGGCATTAAATCTTCTGATACTTTCTAATTTTTTTAATCCAGCTTTCTTCAAGTGCGTCAGCTGGCTGTTCTTCGCGCTTGTCGCTCATATACTTTTTACGATACTCATAACGACTGTCAATAACATCACGTTTGAAGTTTTCACGATTAAACGGTACTGGCTTCTTAACATTGTATGCGCGGTAGGTCCATGGATCACCATCTTGGCTTGTAATCTGCTCTACACTTTCAAGCATTGCTTCAATTTTTTCGAATAGTTCATGATCACGCATAAACTCAACAAATACTTTCCAAGTGCCGTCTTGGTCTGGCGCAGAGCTAACCTCAACGTCAAGATGTTCAAGTGCACCAGTTTCAATAAACTGGCTCAAGTCACGAGCAGGATCCTCATAGGTAACGTCAAAAGCAACCACAACTGTATCCGCTTCATCACCAATTTTTGGTTTATGAAGGTCAATCATGACTACATTGTCAATTAGTCCCTTGAGGTCTTCAAACTCAAGACCCTCAGTAATTCTCTTCTGGATTGTCATTCGCTTGCTCTTCTTCATCACGTGCACTTCTATCTACATCTAGTCCTTGGTCGTAAGCATCAACGACGTCGTCTAGGTCAATCTCACCAGTCATCGCGCTGATCTTTTTAACATTGTAATCTGTTAGTAGGTGGCGTGGCATAACAATTTTAACCACAAACACTTTGGACTCTTGGGTCTTAGGTACCTGCTTTTCACGGTCAGGATCCATTACAAGGTCCTCAGGCTTTTTAATCTTTATGTTATCTGTTAGTGTCTCTCTTTGAAAGAACACATAGCAGCCATGTTTAATAAGACGCTCTGCTGCCACTGGATTTGGCATAATCTTTTCTGGATACATAAGATAAACTTCTACCCAATGCTTAGACACAACCGGCCCCTTAATAACTTCGCCTTTGATCCAGTTTTCATAGGCATAAATGTTAAGGTCGTCAAGGACGCCTTCAAATTCAAGAAGAAGATCCAGTGTGTTACGGTTTTTCTTGACACCACTTATAGTAGCAGCAATTTCATTAATGTCGATCATTCAGATATCCTGTGCTTTGTATTATTTATGCTCTCGTCAAAAGATCGTATATCTGCATGATTCGAGCAGATACTCGCTAAATATCACTGTGAACGGTTGGAATGGCTTTGCGCTAACCAACAGGGAGACATAAAAAGTGTCAAGAAACAAAAGAAGAGCACGTAAAGCTCAATACCAAGAACAGCAAGATCAAAGAGTTATCGATTTTAGCAAGTTCAAAAAACGCGAGAACAGGGTAAAGATTCTACCCAAAAACCTAGCACAAGAAGATTATCTCGCACTTCTTGATGATCCAAGTAAAGACATCATATTCGCCTCAGGACCCGCAGGAACGGGTAAAACTATTGTTGCCGTGCTATCAGCCATTCGTGCGCTGAAAGCAGGTGAATGTGAAAAAATCGTCGTTACTCGTCCCGCAGTTAGTGTGGATGAGCAGCACGGGTTTCTACCTGGAACACTAGTAGAGAAGATGGCTCCTTGGACACGGCCTATCTTTGACGTTTTTGAAGATTATTACTCACCAAAAGAAATAGAGGTCATGATCGCCGAAAACATAATCGAAATCGCACCGCTCGCTTACATGCGCGGTCGCACGTTCAAAAACGCATGGATCCTAGCTGACGAGATGCAAAACGCAACGCCTAATCAAATGAAGATGTTGCTAACTCGTATTGGCGACAATAGTCGTATCGTTGTAACAGGCGATATTACTCAGCACGACAGGGGATTCGAATCAAACGGACTGAGAGACATTATTGCTCGTCTATCAGACCGCTCTACACGCATCGGCTCAGTTGAATTTAATCAATGTGATGTCGAGCGTCATCCCGCTGTAAAAGAGGTGCTAGCAATCTACGGAGACGAAGATTAATAGTTCTCACTTAAAATAACTTCGCAGATGTCAGACCAACTGTTCACACGTTTAATGTCATCCCCTTCATCAAATTCAGCATTATAAAGATGGTCTATGATAAAAGTATTGTAGCCCAGCCGCGCCCCAAGTGTAGCATTAGTAGGCTTGTCTTCAATCCAGGGAATATTTTGATCCGCCCATCGATTCAGTGTTGACACTTTACTGTCAGGATCATACATATTCGTTGCAATGACCTCACGAAAAACGCCTGCCCCAAATAGTTGATCAAGATTGTATGTACGAGCTAGCAAACTGAACGGATCTTCTCCCATTGCTGTAACTGCAACAAACTCATAGCCTGCCTCTACTAGCCGTGCAACACCACTACGAGCATCACGTAGTGCTGGCAAGCCCATCATCCACGCACTTGTATTAAAGTGATAAACCATCTCACGGGCTCGTACTTCACTCAAATGCGGATAATAAGTTTCCTGCCAATAGCTGGGGTTTTCATGTGCTTTTTGGTGACCGTGACTACGCATATACTCGTGGAAGTGTTCTTCCCAATTGAGCAGCACGCCGTCTACATCTGTTACAATAAGTTTTTCCAAAGGTTACTTTTCGCCCTCAATCATTAAATTAAGCATATCGTTACACGCATCAATGAACTCATTTAGAAATTCATTAATATGTACAATATCAATTTCTTCAATTGGCAAGCCAACTGCACTTTCAACTAACGCTCGGTGGTCTGGCGTTACATCTTCAATTTGATTATATTGATATTTAGGCATTGTTTTCTTCCTCGGTAATTACATTTGCCCAACGGAAACTGCGCCAGCCCTTGGCGTCAACGTCCCATACACTCTGTACGTCTGGGTTGGGAGGACGAGGCATTTTGAGGGGAGCATCTGGATCTGGTTCAGGTTTAGGAGGCAGCATCGCCTCATTCAATGTGCAACGCATGTCACGCCGTTCACCATTTACCTTTTTAAAGCTTACAAGTGTAACGCCTTCATGAAGTTCTTCAAGGATTTTTTGTTTATCCATTATATGTTGCTCCTTAACTTTTCCATTGTAATTGCTTGTTTGTATGTGTCTTGATATTCTGGCCAATCTACATTACTAATACCAAACGCTTTGACATATAACGAACTGTTCATAGTAGGAGGCCTGTAAAACACATCAAATTTTAACATGAAACTATTGTTATAGTCAACTGCCCATTCCTCTACAACATTGCTTGGCCAGCCCGGAAATATTACACTCATGTCATTGTGATATATTTCTTTATGTTCTTTGTTTAAATCATATACCATCGCTTCAAAATGCTCGCCTTCTTGATCATCTATCCTCTGTGAGGATAGCGGACCCAGTAGCCCAAGTTCCTGCAATGTTTGCGAGCAGCGAAACAGCATACCAACTGCCGTCGGCATAAAACTGACAGGCAGCATATTGGTTGGAAATTCTCGGGAGGCTGTAAAAATCATTTACTATTTAATTTCGATAACAATCCGTCCGCCACTGCGGTAGCCGTTTCCGCCAGCATTGCCGTGTGCAGCTTGTACCCTAGCTCGCATTTGTGCGTCATAGACGGGCATACAGATGTATTTGCGGTTAAAGGTCTCTTTGCGTCCACGATCGTTTTGATAAGTTTTCTCCTGGATGCAATCAGAGGGTGAAATATGGTAACTCATTTCTTTATGAGTTGTTACTTTGTGACTGAGCGAGTTATATCCAATTAGGACAAGAACCCAAACTATTGCGCTAGAACCCATAATATTTTGACTCCATTATGACAGCTTCATAAAATTGCTGAGCTATTTTCTCAGCATTCTTCCTGTCATCATAATAGTGCACTTTACCTGCTTTGTCAAGAACAAAACAGTATTTGTCTTCGTCTGGAAATGGTACCCGGACTGAATAACGTATTAGGCAAGTTTCCCCCATACGTTATTTACGCAATATCGCCGTCAAACCCTGCCATTTTAAGCATAACCATAAATTCATCCCACTGCGCCGCAATTCCTGGATTAGTTCTAAGTGTCTCGCGCAGACGATATTTGTTCCTTAGATGCCCCTTTAGCTCTTCATTGACTGATGTAAATTCCAATTGAAGAATATCGTACCTTTGACATGCATCGTATAAACGTTCACCTGAGTGTAAGAATGTTTCAACACTGTGTTGATTCAGTTCTAAGGTCCAAGAAACGTCATATCCTGATATGGATCTAGCATCTAGCGCCAGGTCGGAACCAGCATAAAAATCCCTGCCGTCTTCATAATTTGCTACCATCATTGGACGTGACCTAATCCTGGCGTCCCTTACAATGATACCTTCCTTTTCAAGCTTCTCGCGTGTTTTACCAACTCGATCCTGAACTTCGCCATGGGATATAGACGTTCCAAAAGCCATCAGATGTTCTCCAATTCAATCATTGTTGCAGAAAAGTTAATCTCAGGATCTGCAATCTGTGTGTGTTTAAACATGCCGTTACGAATGATAACAACCGCAGCGTCTTGATCTTCGTCAGTACCACCAAAAAAGTCTAGGTTACGATACAAGAATTTAAACATATCCTCAAAGTCTTCTGGACTAGCGCTCTTGCAAATTAGTTCTCGTGCCTGACGTATTTTACCGTCACGGAACAAACTAACCATTTTAAGTCGCCAGTCACTAGCAAGTTCATCACCTTCGTCTGGTGGGGACAGTTTTCCGTCTGTTACATTTTGCTGTACTGAGTTGATTGTTTTACGCAAGTCCGGATAGGTTGCGCGTACATAGAGGTCAATTGTTTCTAAGTCTACATCAACACCTTCAGTAATAAGAATCTCTGCAACACGCGATGTGAAGTCTGTTTGATCCTGATTGCTGATGTGGAATTCTTGACTACGGCTTTTTACCGCGGGCATAATCTTGTGTACATAGTTACAGGTAAGAATAAAGCGGACCTCGTCTGCATATTGTTCCATCACACCACGCAAGACAGCCTGTGCGTTTGGAGACAAATAGTCAGCCTCGTCAAGTAGCACAATCTTAAAGTCGCCCCAAGGCATACTGCTACAGAAGCGGGTGATGCGGTCACGGATAAAGTCAACGCCGTTATCACGACTAGCGTTAATGTACATAAAGTCAGCTTCCTGGACGCCTAACTCATGTGCTAACACCTTAGCAAGTGTTGTCTTACCAGTACCAGCGCCACCATGGAATAGCAAGTGCGGGATACTTTTATCAGCAATCCAACTCATTACTTGCTTGCGTTGCTTAGGATCCTTGAAAACATAGTCCGTTACGGTTTTTGGGCGATACTTTTCAACCCACATCTCTTTAGCCATTATTCACCTTTATTTTTCATATGTTCGTGTTCCCAATATTCATCATGTGTCATTTTGGGTAGTGCAGCATGGCGAGCTTCTGTTGCTAGCCTGCGCTTACGTGCTTCACGTATGCTCCACCAAAAATATACTTTCCAGAATACACGTTTAGTCTTGCACCAGTCAAGTGTTTTATTGATCCAAGAGTTTATGAAAGGGGGCAATGTCATTATCTTTAAGATAAGTCAAGGACATCGCTTATCATTAATAGTTCTTCATTGTCTAAAAGGAAGAACTTATCCTCTTCCTTCATCGTGCCTTTAAGGTCAATGCCTCGGCTCCAACGTCCATGTGGTACTAACACATAATCGCCTGTTTTAACTTCGTCTTGTTCAGGACCAACATGTGTTACTTCAAACCAG
>Ga0209304_1001074_pt1 | contig 17359 bp, 14 predicted proteins | sample COGITO_mtgs_1004_4_FD_184789 | JGI IMG/M metagenome (GOLD analysis project Ga0209304, IMG submission 184789) | Pelagic marine microbial communities from North Sea - COGITO_mtgs_100423 (SPAdes) (version 2) | ecosystem: Environmental > Aquatic > Marine > Epipelagic ...
AGTCAGTAAACCTTCTTTGATGCCGTAGTAAGGAATGGCATGCACTAGGTCGCGCAAGGTGATGCCGGGCTGCATTTTGCCTTTAAAGCGCACTAGCACTGACTCGGGCATATCCAATGGCATTACGCCAGTGGCTGCTGCGAAAGCAACCAGACCGGAACCGCCGGGGAATGAAATACCCATAGGGAATCTGGTGTGTGAATCGCCGCCGGTGCCTACGGTATCGGGTAGCAACATGCGGTTTAGCCAGCTGTGAATAATGCCGTCGCCGGGGCGCAATGAAACACCGCCACGGTTCATGATGAAGTCTGGCAGGCTGTGCTGGGTGTCGATATCAACGGGCTTGGGGTAGGCCGCTGTATGACAGAATGACTGCATCACTAGGTCGGTTGAAAAGCCTAGGCAAGCCAAGTCTTTTAGTTCGTCTCTGGTCATTGGGCCGGTGGTGTCCTGCGAGCCGACAGTAGTCATTTTGGGTTCGCAGTAGGTGCCGGGGCGAATGCCGTCGGTGCCACAGGCTTTACCGACCATTTTTTGGGCTAGGGTGAAGCCAGCGTCAGTTTCTATGGGGGCAGTTGGTTGACGGAATACGTCTGATGGGGCTAGTCCCATGTGCTCGCGAGCACGTTGGGTTAGACCGCGGCCTACGATTAGGTTGATGCGACCATCGGCCTGTACTTCGTCCAGAATCACTTCTGATTTATGTTCGAACTCAGAAACCACGTCGCCAGCTTCGTTAAGAATCTTGCCCTCGTAAGGGAAGATGGTGATCACGTCGCCGTTGTTAATATTGTCGACTGGGGCTTCAAAGACTAGAGCGCCGGCATCTTCCATTGTGTTAAAGAAGATTGGGGCTACTTTGCTGCCGAAGCAGATGCCGCCACTGCGCTTGTTAGGTACGCCGGGCATATCTTCGCCGAAGAACCACAGCACTGAGTTTGTCGCTGACTTACGAGATGAGCCTGTTCCAACCACGTCGCCGATAAAGGCAACTGGCAGTCCGCGGGCCTTTAGCTCGTCGATCTGGGTCATGGGACCAATTTCGCCGTGCTTTTCTGGGTGCATGCCATCGCGAGTCATTTTAAACATGGCGCGGGCGTGTAAGGGGATATCGGGGCGCGACCAGGCATCCTGTGCAGGGGAGAGGTCGTCTGTGTTGATTTCGCCGGTGGCTTTAAACACGGCAACTTTGATGCTCTGGGGTACGGCATCGTTGTTGGTGAACCATTCGGCGTCGGCCCATGACTGCATCACGGCTTTGGCGTTGGCATTGCCTGAGTCGGCTTTTTCGGCAACGTCATGGAAGGCGTCAAAGACTAATAAGGTGCTTTTTAATTCTTCTGCGGCTTGGCTAGACAGTTCGGCATCGTCAAGCAGGGCAACCAATGTAGCTACGTTGTAGCCGCCGTGCATATTGCCGAGCAGTGTGACTGCGGCGCTGCGGTCGATCAGGGGAGAAGAGGCTTCGCCATTGACAATGGCGCTTAAGAAACCAGCTTTAACATAAGCGGCTTCGTCGACACCTGGAGGTACGCGGTTGGCAATCAGGTCGAGCAGAAAGTCTTCTTCACCGGCCGGTGGGTTTTTTAATAACTCAACTAAGCCTGCGGTCCATTCTGGATCCAGTGGCTTGGCGGGAATGTTTTCTAAAGCTCGTTCTGCGACATGGGCGCGATAGGCTGCTAGCACGGGGTGCTTCTCCTTTAATATTATATTTACTCCAACACGCATTAATGGCGCTGGATTTCGGGCGGAATTATACGGGATTCTGTAGTTTATTTACAGGTCGTTATGCGTTGGGTTTGTCGAGGGGCTGTTGCTGGGGATTGGTTAATATTTTAAGTTAAGTTGTTGTTATCCATGAATAATAGTCTATTTCGGTAGGGCGAATTTTAGTTGCAGGCCTATATAGCATTGGCTTATAGCGGTTATTAACGCTGGCAGTTTTAAGCTTTGTTGCTGGTGACGCTTATTCATTGGAGAGTTTCTGCTCGGCTTGCTGGTAGCAGCTATACTTAGTTGGTTGATTAACCCGTCCCCTTATATGGAGTTGAAAGCCTGTTTATGATCAAGCTATATGGAGCACCCCTAAGTAATTATTACGCAATGGTGAAGGTCTTTCTTTTAGAGAAGGGTTTTGATTTTGAGGAGGTGTTTATTGCACCAACCTACAGCGAGCCATTTCTTGAGTTGAGCCCGATGGGTAAGATTCCCTGCATTGAGGTGGACGAGGGTTATTTAAGCGAGACCACAGCGATTATGGGGTTTTTGGAAAGCTGTATTCCGGAGCTTCCTATGACTGACCGCGATAGTTTTCGCCGTGCACAGATGGCGCAGCTTATTAAGGTAGTTGAGCTGTATATTGCGATTGAGTCGACTCGGTTGATGGGGTATGTGTTTTTTGGTCGCGAGTTTAATCAGGCGGTTGCCGATGATGTTAAGCCGACCATGGTTAAGGGCTTGGCGGCGTTGCAGCGGTTGAGCAGTTGTTCTCCTTATCTGCTCGGTGAGGAGATTACGATGGCGGACTTTTTTGCTTACTACGTTTTAAAAACGGCGGTGCCGGTTGCGAAGAAAGTTTGGGGCTGGAATATTGTTGATGAGGTTGAGGGTTTGGCTGGATGGTTGCAGTTAATGTCTGAGCGGCCAATGATTCAGCAGGTGGATAATGAGCGCAGTGCTGCAATTACTGAGTTTATGGATAGCCTTGAATAGCAGTGTATTTAAAGCAGTGAAGCGGTGATTTTTTTAGTTGCCAGCTGTTATCATTCCGTTTTGCCACTTTTTGAGCTGACATGATGTTTTAGTCGTTATGCTTTTTTGGGGCTCTTTTACCAGCAAGGGCTGGTATCCATTAATAGCAATAAGAGTATTAAATGCCAGTATCATCCGCTTCAGCTCTCGAAGAAATAAATGCCTTTTTACCCTGTCCGACACCGGATCGCTGGGTTGAAAATGCCTTGGAAAATCAATCCCTGATGCTTGTCGATCACGCTAACTGTGAGAAGAAGGCGGCGAGTACGGCGTTAAGTTTGATTAATCGTTATACGGATAATTTTGAGCTGTTGAATAAAATGTCTCGCTTGGCTCGTGAAGAGATGCGCCATTTCGAACAGGTTATTGCTTTGATGAAGCGTCGTAAGGTTGCATATGTGCATGTTTCGGCATCGCGTTATGCTGCGGGATTGAGGGATATGGCGCGCAGTAGTGATCCTGATAAGTTGGTAGATGTGCTGATTATTGGTGCATTTATTGAGGCTCGTTCCTGTGAGCGTTTTGCCAAGTTGGCGCCTTTTCTTGATGCTGAGTTAGAGGCTTTTTATCTGTCGCTTTTAAAGTCTGAGGCGCGTCATTATCAGGATTATTTGCGGTTGGCTAAAGCGGCGGCGGGGGATGTTTGTATTGACGGTCGTATTGCTGAGATTGCTGAGCGTGAAAGGGAGTTGGTTGAGAAGCCGGATACGGAATTTAGGTTTCACTCTGGGCCGGTGGGTTGAATGGATGCCAGTGTATTGTATTTCTATGGTTCCCAGCCTTCGCTGGGATGACGTTTTAGCTGGGATGACGGTTTAGCTGGGATGACGGTTTAGCTAGGATGACGGTTTAGCTAGGATGACGGTTTAGCTAGGATGACGGTTTAGCTAGGATGACGGTTTAGCTGGGATGACGCACCTGCGCTGGCAAGGCGTACCCTCGCTGGGTTAACGTCCACAAACAAAAAAGGCAGCCGAAGCTGCCTTTTTTAGTCCAACAATTCCAACCAGTACTATCTATCTTCAACCGGTGTGTAATCGCGAATATCTGCACCCGTATACAACTGACGTGGGCGACCGATACGGAAGGGATGGGTGATCATCTCGTTCCAGTGTGAGATCCAACCAACCGTTCTGCCTGTGGCAAAAATAACGGTAAACATCTCTACAGGAATACCTAGCGCTTTAAGAATAATACCCGAGTAAAAATCAACGTTGGGGTAGAGTTTCTTGCTGACAAAATACTCATCTTCCAAAGCAATTCTTTCAAGCTTCTTCGCCAGACGGAACAGCGGATCATTTTCCAATCCAAGAACTTCCAACACTTCGTTACAGCTCTCGCGCATAACCGTCGCTCGTGGATCATGGTTTTTGTAAACGCGGTGCCCAAAGCCCATTAAACGGAACGGATCATTACGATCCTTGGCTTTGGCGATATAAGCTTCAATGTTGTCTTCATGACCAATCTCTTCAAGCATATCCAGTACCGCTTCGTTAGCGCCGCCGTGAGCGGGGCCCCAAAGTGCGGCAATACCAGCTGCAATACAAGAGAATGGGTTGGCGCCAGTGGAACCAGCCAGTCGCACAGTAGATGTCGAAGCATTCTGCTCGTGATCTGCGTGCAGCAGGAAGATACGGTCCATCGCCTTGGCGATTGCCGGCTCTACTTTGTAAGGTTCGCAGGGCGTGCCAAACATCATATGAAGAAAGTTCTCTGAATATGAAAGTGAGTTATCTGGGTAGATAAATGGCTGGCCGGTAAAGTGCTTGTGACACATGGCTGCAATCGTTGGAATCTTTGCAATCAAACGGTGTGCCGAAATTTTACGGTGCTCTTCGTTAGTGATATCCAATGAGTCGTGATAGAACGATGACATTGCACCAACTACTCCACACATCATTGCCATTGGGTGCGCGTCATAACGGAAGCCACTGATAAACAACTCAACGGAGCGGTTGACCATGGTGTGATATTTAATGGTGTTTTCAAACTCTGCTTTTTCCTCTGCGTTTGGCAATGCGCCTTCAAGCAGCAGGTAACAGGTTTCTAGATAATCAGATTTTTCAGCTAGCTGTTCGATGGGGTAGCCGCGATGTAGCAGTACGCCTTTATTTCCATCGATATAAGTAATGTCGGATTGGCAGGCAGCAGTTGCCGAAAAGCCAGGGTCATAAGTGAATACATTGTGTGAACCAAGTGTGCCAATATCAATTACGTCTTGGCCTAATGTTCCTTCCAAAATAGGTAGCTCAATGGGAGCCTGTCCTTCAATTGAAAGGGTCGCTTTACGATTGCTCATGCAGGATCCTTTGAAATAACTTAACTTGTGTGCGGAGATTTCCGGTCTGCAACTATAGATGTTCAGGGCAATTTGTCAACTAAATCCAGCTTTCAACGTACTTTCGGCCCTTTAATTTAAGGGCTAAATTATGCTGGGAAATACTCTTTACGACGTATCTCAATAGTTCGGGGTGGAAAAATACAGGGGTTTTTTCGGCAGAATTAGCTGACACCATAGCGCTCTGGAGATGTTTCGGTTTAATAACAGCTCTATGGCTTAAAATATCGTGGGATTTGCTTAATCTCAATTGAATTCGACCAGCCTTGTAATTATACTGCACCGCCATCACATAGCTGGATTTTCCTGCCATTGGAACTTGCAGCCTAAGATTAGTTTAATACTGTTTTTTTAATTGAAATCAATTTAAATTCATCTCCGTTTTTACGGATCACCACTTTAAGGTAATGCCCGTCGTGGACAATAAAAGACCTGTTAATCTTGATATTGGAACCATTAAGCTTCCAATTACTTCTTATGTATCTATTTTGCATCGCGTTTCCGGTGTGGTTCTGTTTTTCTCTGTGGCTATTTTCCTGTGGATGCTTGAGAGCAGCCTGGCTTCAGAAGAGAGTTTTAACCAGCTGGCTGAAACTTTTAACAACCCGATTTGCCAGTTTATTATCTGGGGCAGTCTCGCTGCTCTGGCCTATCATGCGGTTGCCGGTATCCGTCACCTGATTATGGATATGGGCTACGGCGAAGATTCTTTTGAGAGTGGCCGCAATAGTGCGCGCGCTGCAGTGGTGTTGGCCCTGGTGGTTATCGCTCTTATTACTTGGTGGATTCTATAATGGTTACTACAGTTACTAGCCTTGGCCGCAGCGGCCTGTCCGATTGGATGATTCAACGTGTCAGCGCTTGGATTATGACCGCTTATCTAGTGTTTATTGTCGGCTACTTTTTTGCCAACCCAAATCTTGATTACGCTCAGTGGGCAGAACTCAACAGTTCGCTGCCAATGCGTATGTTCAGTCTGGTGACCATGCTGTCTATAGCGGCTCACGCATGGATTGGTATGTGGTGCGTTCTCACTGACTATATTACCGTCAGATTGATTGGGCCAAAGGCCACTGCGATCCGTATCTTTTTTCAGCTGGCCATGATTGCAATTACTTTGCTCTACGTGGTCTGGGCTATCGACATTCTTTGGGGAATCTAAGTACATGGCTAACATTAGAACGATGAGTTTTGACGCCGTTATCGTTGGCGGCGGTGGTTCAGGTATGCGCGCTGCTCTGCAGTTGGCGCAATCCGGTTACAAGACCGCAGTAATTACTAAAGTATTTCCAACCCGCTCACATACGGTTTCTGCTCAGGGCGGTATTACCTGTGCAATTGCCAGCGACGATCCCAATGATCAGTGGCAGTGGCATATGTATGACACGGTTAAGGGTTCTGATTACATCGGCGATCAGGAAGCGATTGAATATATGTGTCAGACCGGTCCAGAGGCGATCTTTGAGCTGGAGCATATGGGTCTACCTTTTTCGCGCACTGAAGAGGGGCGTATTTATCAGCGTCCTTTTGGTGGCCAGTCAAAAGATTTTGGCAAGGGCGGTCAAGCGGCTCGAACCTGTGCGGCGGCTGACCGAACTGGTCACGCGCTGTTGCATACGCTCTATCAGGGCAATTTGAAAAACGAAACCACATTCCTTAACGAATGGTTTGCGGTTGATATTGTCAAGAATGCGGACAACGCGGTTGTCGGTGTTATCGCCATCAATATCGAAACCGGTGAAACGGTTTATGTGAAATCTAAAGCCACTGTGTTCGCGACTGGCGGAGCAGGGCGTATCTACGCTTCTACGACTAATGCGCATATCTGTACTGGTGACGGTATTGGTATGTCACTGCGTGCAGGCTTCCCGGTTCAGGATATCGAAATGTGGCAGTTCCATCCCACCGGTATTCACGGTGCTGGCACTCTGGTGACTGAAGGTTGCCGCGGTGAGGGTGGTTACTTAATTAATAAGGATGGCGAGCGCTTTATGGAGCGTTACGCACCCAATGCCAAAGATCTGGCTGGCCGCGATGTGGTTGCCCGTTCGATGGTTCTGGAAATTCTTGAAGGCCGTGGCTGTGGCCCTGACGGTGATCATGTCTACCTTAAGCTTGACCATCTGGGTGAAGAGACACTGAACGCTAAGTTGCCGGGCATCCTTGAATTGTCGCGCACTTTTGCTCACGCCGATCCGATTAAAGAGCCGATTCCGGTGGTGCCAACCTGTCACTATATGATGGGCGGTATTCCTACCAATGTTGATGGCCAGGCACTGACCATTGATAAAGAGGGCAATGATCAGGTGATTGAAGGTTTTTACGCCTGTGGTGAAGCGGCCTGTGTTTCTGTTCACGGCGCTAACCGTCTGGGTGGCAACTCACTGCTCGATCTGGTGGTCTTTGGTCGTGCATCGGGTATGTTTATCGAGAAGAAGCTGCGTGAAGGCATTAATCTTAAAGATGCTAGCGAAGCGGATATTGAGTCAGCTATGGCGGGTTTGAACCGTCTTAATGGTTCAAGTGATGGCGAGAAAGCCTGTGATCTGCGCGTTGAATTACAGACAATTATGCAGAACTACTTCGGTGTATTCCGCAGTGGTGAATATATGAAAGAGGGCATTAAGAAGCTCGAGGCACTGCGTCCGCGAATTGAAAATGTTGCTCTGGATGATAAGAGTAATGCCTTTAATACCTCGCGTATCGAAGCGCTGGAACTGCAAAATCTTCTTGAAGTTGCCGAGGCGACGGCGATCACTGCTGATGCGCGCACAGAGAGCCGCGGCGCACATGCCCGTGACGATTATAAAGAGCGCGACGACGTCAATTGGTTGTGTCACTCGCTGTTCTTCCCTGCGGACAAGCGCGTTGGCAAGCGCGGTGTGAATTTCACACTAAAAACCCGCGAAGCTTTTGAACCTCAAATCCGTACCTATTAATAGGGGCTGACAGAATTATGTTGAATGTAAGTATTTATCGCTACAACCCTGAAGTGGACTCTGAGCCTTATATGCAAGACTTTGAGGTCGATACTCAGGGCAAAGATATTATGGTTCTCGATGTATTAGAGAAGCTTAAGGCTGACGATCCAACACTGGTGTTTCGACGTTCATGCCGCGAAGGCGTCTGTGGCTCCGATGGTATGAATATCTCTGGTAAGAACGGTCTTGCCTGTGTGACTCCATTGTCGGAAGCGGTTTTTAAGAACAAGCTGGTTATTCGTCCGCTGCCCGGTCTGCCGGTTATTCGCGATCTGGTTATCGATATGAGCCAGTTCTATGCGCAGTACGAAAAGATCCAACCCTACATGATCAACAACACACCGGCGCCGGCTATCGAACGCCTGCAGTCTCCGGAAGAGCGCGCCAAGTTAGATGGTCTGTACGAATGTATTCTCTGTGCCTGTTGCTCGACGGCTTGCCCGTCGTTCTGGTGGAACCCGGATAAGTTTATCGGCCCAGCAGGTCTATTGCAGGCCTATCGCTTTTTAGCCGATAGCCGCGATACTGCGACCGAAGAACGTCTGGCTAAACTCGATGATCCGTTTAGTGTTTTCCGTTGCCACGGCATTATGAACTGCGTTCAGGTTTGCCCAAAAGGCTTAAACCCGACTAAAGCGATCGGTCATATCAGAAATATGCTGATAAATAGTGCTACTTAAGGATAGAATGCGCGGACAGATGGTCTGCGCGCTATATTAATAGCGTTAATTGATAACCAATAGCCATAAACTAATAGCTAAGATATGAGGAATACCACCAATGCCTGAGGGCCCTATGGAGCACTTTCTTCGCTCCTCCCACTTCTCTGGTGGTAATGCTGCGTACATTGAAGATCTCTATGATACGTATTTGCACGATCGCAATGGCGTCCCCGAACAGTGGAGCAGCTTTTTTGACACGCTGCCGCGCACTAATGGCAGCGTCGCACCGGATATTTCTCATGCAACCATCGTTCAACATTTTGAGTTGCTTGGCCGTCGCCAAGCGCGTCCGACCCCTGCGCCGGGTTCAGGTGGTATTCACCTAGAGCATGAACGCAAGCAGGTTAAGGTTGTTCAGTTAATTAGTTCCTACCGTTTTCGCGGCCACCAGAAGGCTAATCTCGATCCATTGGGTTTGATGATTCGCGAAGATGTGCCCGATTTACATCTGCACTTTCACGGCTTAACCCAGGCCGACTTAGATACGACATTCCAAACCAGCCCACTCTATATAGGTAAGCAAGAAGCGACCCTGCGTGAGATTGTTGAGTCTCTTGAGGAGACTTACTGCGGTAGCCTCGGCCCCGAGTATATGCATATCACCTCGTTTGCCGAAAAGCAGTGGTTGGCGCAGCGTTTTGAAAGTGTTCGCTCTAAGCCTACCTATGGCGACGAAGCGCGTCTCGACGTTCTCAGTCGACTAACTGCTGCTGAAGGGCTGGAAAAACATCTCGATTCAAAATACCCGGGCACCAAACGTTTTGGTCTCGAGGGTGGTGAGAGTTTAATTCCACTGCTCGACTGTCTGGTTCGCCGCTCTGGTGAATACGGCGGCAAAGAAATTGTGATGGCCATGGCTCACCGTGGTCGTCTTAACGTACTGGTTAATGTGTTGGGTAAAAACCCCGCAGAACTGTTTGAAGAGTTTGAGGGCAAGCGCCTGGTTAACACTTCAGGTGACGTTAAGTATCACCAGGGTTTCTCATCCAATGTGATGACCCCCGGTGGCGAAGTCCATATGGCGCTGGGCTTTAACCCCTCGCATCTGGAAATTTCCTGTCCGGTTGTGATTGGCTCTGGCCGCGCACGTCAGGACCGTCGCAATGATCTTAGCGGTGAGAAGGTTGTTCCGATTCTAATGCACGGTGACGCAGCCTTTGCTGGTCAGGGTGTGGTGATGGAAACCTTCCAGCTATCTCAGACGCGTGCCTACAAGACCGGTGGTTCGATCCATATTGTGATCAATAATCAGGTTGGTTTTACCACTAGCCGTCAGGACGATGCTCGCTCAACCGAATACTGCACTGATATTGCCAAGATGGTTCAGGCGCCGATTCTGCATGTTAATGGCGACAACCCCGACGCAGTGATGTTTGCCGCTATGTTAGCGATGGACTACCGCTATGAGTTTGGTAAAGATGTGGTGATTGATTTGGTTTGCTACCGCCGTCGCGGTCACAACGAGACCGATGAGCCCTCGACCACTCAGCCATTGATGTACGACATTATTCGCAAGCACTCGACGACTCGAGCGCTGTATTCTCAGAAGCTGGTTAATGAAGGCGTACTGAGTCAGAACCAAGCCAATGAGATGTCCAACAAATATCGCGCCCAGCTAGATAAGGGTGAATTTGTTGTGCACAACCTGGTGCGTGAGCCGGACACCAGCCTGTTTGTTAACTGGGAAGCCTATCTCGATCACGATTGGCGCACGCCCGCTAACACCGGTATGGATTTAACGCTGTTGCAGGATGTGGCTAATCGCGTCAACAAGATTCCCGATGGCATCAAAGTTCAGCGTCAAGTCAGCAAGCTTTACGACGACCGTCGCAAGATGGCCGGCGGTGCGCTTCCACTTAACTGGGGTATGGCTGAGCTTCTCGCTTATGGCACGCTACTTGAAGAGGGTTATCCGATTCGGATTACCGGTCAGGATGTGCGTCGCGGTACTTTCTCTCATCGCCATGCGGTGGTGTTTAACCAGAATGATGGCGAAGCCTATCTGCCGATGGCTAATCTGTCGAAAGATCAGCCGCGCTTTGATATCTACGATTCGGTACTGTCTGAAGAAGCGGTGCTGGCCTTTGAATACGGCTATGCGACAACTGCTCCTAAGGGTCTGATTATCTGGGAAGCCCAGTTTGGCGATTTCGCCAACGGCGCTCAGGTGGTGATCGATCAGTTTATTGCCAGTGGTGAGCACAAGTGGGCGCGGCTATCCGGCCTGACTATGTTGCTTCCTCACGGTTTTGAAGGGCAGGGCCCAGAGCACTCCTCGGCACGACTGGAACGCTTCCTGCAGCTCTGTGCAGAGCACAATATGCAGGTCGTGATACCCACTACACCAGCACAGATATTCCATCTGTTGCGTCGCCAGGCTATTCGCCCGATGCGTCGCCCGCTGATTATTATGAGTCCAAAGTGGATCTTGCGTCACAAGCTGGCGACATCCTCTCTGGAAGAACTCGCCAATGGTGAGTTCCAAAATGTTATCGCTGACAGCAAGATTGATCCTGCTAAAGCAACCCGGGTTGTTCTCTGTTCCGGTAAGGTCTATTACCACCTGCTTGAAGAGCGTGAAGCTCGCGGTATAGATGATATTGCGCTGGTCAGAATAGAGCAGTTATATCCATTCCCGGATATTGAATTGGCCGAGGTGTTAAAGCCTTATGTGAATATGAAAGACGCTGTTTGGTGTCAGGAAGAACCGATTAATCAGGGTGCCTGGTACAGCAGTCAGCACCATATGCGCCACGTACTTCAGCGTATAGATCCGATGTTACATTTGCGTTATATAGGTCGTGCAGCCTCTGCCGCACCGGCCTGTGGCTATATGTCTGCGCACCTTGAAGAACAAAAACAATTTATTGACGAAGCACTGAGTCCAAACTCGTAATACAGGAATAATTAGATGGCCATTGAAATTAAGGCACCCACATACCCGGAATCTGTTCAAGAAGGTTCGCTGGCAACTTGGCATAAACAGGTTGGCGACAGCGTCAATCGCGATGAGCTGATTGTTGATATTGAAACCGATAAAGTTGTACTGGAAGTTGTAGCGCCAGTCTCCGGAACGATTACCGAGATTCTTAAAGCTGAAGGCGATATCGTTGTTAGCAACGAAATTATTGCCCGCATCGAAGAGGGCGCTGTAGCAGCTGCCCCAGCGAAGGCCTCTGCCGAAACTGAAGCGCCAGAGCCAACAGCCAATGGCGGATTGATTAATCCGGCAGCGAAAAAGCTTGCTGAAGAGCGCGGTATTGATGCCAGCCAAATTACCGGTACGGGTAAAGGTGGACGAATCACTAAAGAAGACGTGGTTAACTTTACACCACCGACCGCAGCCCCTGTCGCTTCGACGCCAGTTTCTGCGCCTGTTGCCGCTGCTGTTGCGTTGGAAGAGGGTGATCGTGTTGAGCGCCGTGTGCCGATGACGCGTATGCGGTCACGTATTGCCGAGCGCCTTCTCGAAGTTACTCAGACAACAGCATCGTTGACTACCTTCAATGAAGTCGATATGACGGCTCTGATGGATCTGCGCAAGCAATATAAAGAAGAGTTCACCAAGACACACAACGGTACGCGTCTTGGCTTTATGGGCTTCTTTGTTAAAGCCGCGGTTGAAGCGCTAAAACGCTTCCCGTCGGTTAACGCCTCTATCGATGGTTCGGATATTGTCTATCATGGTTATCAGGATGTTGGTGTTGCGGTTTCTACTGAGCGTGGCTTGGTAGTCCCTGTATTGCGCAATGCAGAAAATATGAGCATCGCGAATATCGAAAATGGCATCTATGATTACGCTATGAAAGCCCGCGATGGCAAGTTGACCATTGACGAGATGACTGGCGGAACCTTTACTATCACCAACGGTGGTGTCTACGGTTCGCTGATTTCTACGCCAATTATCAACCCACCGCAGTCAGCTATTCTGGGTATGCACAAGATTCAAGAGCGTCCAATGGCAGTAAATGGCCAGGTGGTAGTTCGCCCAATGATGTACTTGGCGCTGTCCTATGATCACCGTCTAATCGACGGCAAAGGTGCGGTTCAGTTCTTGGTAACCCTTAAAGAATTACTTGAAGATCCAGCTAAGATATTGCTTGAGATTTAATTTATAACTATTTGATATTTATAGGAAATAACATGTCAGAAAAGTACGATGTAATCGTAATTGGCAGCGGCCCAGCAGGTTATGTGGCAGCTATACGTGCAGCTCAGTTAGGTCTGAAAACCGCCTGTATTGAGAAGTGGAAGAATGACAAAGGCGCTGGCGTTAACGGCGGTACCTGCCTAAACGTTGGTTGCATTCCTTCGAAGGCACTGCTGGATAGCTCTTACAAATACCACGAAGCAAAAGAAGATCTTGCTGTTCATGGTATTAGCAGCACAGGCGTAGAGATTGATATTCCTGCCATGCTCGACCGCAAAAACAAGATTATCAACCAGCTGACGGGCGGTATTGCCGGTCTGTTTAAAGCCAATGGCGTTACTGCGTTGTATGGCACAGGTAAGCTGCTGGCGGGTAAGCAAGTTGAGCTAACTGACAACGACGGTGTAGTTTCTGTGCTGGACGCTGAGAATGTGATTCTCGCCTCTGGTTCACTGCCTATCGCGATTCCTGTTGCCAAGGTCGACAACGACCTTATTCTTGACTCAACTGGCGCACTAGAAATTGGTGATGTACCCAAGCGTTTGGGTGTGATCGGTGCCGGTGTTATTGGTTTGGAGCTCGGTTCTGTATGGAATCGTCTCGGTTCTGATGTGGTTCTTTTAGAAGCCATGGAAGACTTCCTTTCTATTATGGATAAGGGCATTGCCAAAGAATCTAAGAAGATCTTTTCCAAGCAGGGTCTGGATATTCGTCTGGGTGCCCGTGTTACTGGTACTGAGATCAAAGGTAAAGAAGTTGAAGTTACCTATGCCTCTGCCGATGGTTCAGAGCATAAAGAAACCTTTGATAAGTTGATTGTCTGTGTAGGCCGACGCGCCTTTACCGACGGTCTATTGGCTGACGACAGCGGTGTTCAGCTGGACGAGCGCGGTACAGTTTTCGTCAACGATCAGTGCGCAACTAATGTTGCCGGCGTATTCGCCATTGGTGACCTGGTTCGCGGCCCAATGTTGGCCCACAAAGGTTCTGAAGAAGGTGTGATGGTGGCAGAGCGTATCGCCGGCCACAAAGCGCAGATGAACTACGACATCGTTCCAAACGTTATTTACACCCACCCTGAAGTGGCCTCTGTAGGCCTTACTGAAGAGCAGATTAAAGCGGCGGGTGATGCCTACAATGTGGGTATCTTCCCATTTGCGGCCAGTGGCCGTGCTATGGCTGCTAACGAGACTGGCGGTATGGTTAAGATTATTGCCCATGCCGATACCGACCGTATTCTTGGTTGTCATATTGTTGGCCCAAGTGCTGCGGATCTGGTTCAGCAAGTAGCGATCGCTATGGAGTTTGGATCTAGCGCTGAAGATCTGGGTATGATTGTCTTTGGTCACCCAACCCTTTCAGAGACTGTCCATGAGGCTGCGTTAGCAGTGAATGGCAACGCGATTCATATTGCCAACCGCAAGCGTCGCTAAGACTAAGCTTGATCAAACAGAGCTATCCCTTGGGTAGCTCTGTTTTTTTATTCATTAAATCATTAACTTAAACAACGGGAAGTAAAGTATGAACCTGCACGAATATCAGGGTAAGCAGCTTTTTGCCGAATACGGATTGCCAGTATCGAAAGGTATTGCTGCACAAACCGCCGCAGAAGCTGTGGCTGCTGCCGATGTAATTGGCGGTGACAAGTGGGTTGTTAAGGCTCAGGTCCACGCTGGTGGTCGCGGTAAAGCGGGCGGCGTTAAGCTGGTTAGCTCGAAAGCGGAAATCGAAGCGTTCTCAGAGCAGTGGTTAGGCAAGAATCTGGTGACCTACCAGACAGATGCCAAAGGTCAACCGGTCAGCCGTATTCTGGTTGAGACCTGTACTGATATTGATCAGGAGCTTTACCTAGGTGCCGTTGTTGATCGCGGAACTCGTCGTATTATCTTTATGGCCTCAACCGAAGGTGGTGTTGAGATTGAGAAGGTTGCCGAAGAGACTCCAGAAAAAATTCTCAAGGCGATTATTGACCCGGTTACTGGCGCTCAGCCATACCAGGGACGTGATCTAGCCTTTAAGCTTGGTTTAAAAGGTGTTCAGGTTAAGCAGTTTGTGAAGATCTTCTTAGGTCTGGCAAAAATGTTTAAAGAGAAAGATCTTGAGCTGTTAGAGATTAATCCTCTGGTTATCACTGACGAAGGCAATCTTCACTGTCTGGATGCCAAGGTGATTATCGATGGCAACGCTATGTACCGTCAGCCAGCGATTAAAGAGATGCACGATCCTTCACAGGAAGATGCTCGCGAAGCTCATGCGGCTTCATTTGAACTTAACTATGTTGCTCTCGATGGCAATATCGGTTGCATGGTAAACGGCGCAGGACTGGCCATGGGTACTATGGATATTGTTCATCTGCACGGTGGCTCCCCAGCCAACTTCCTCGATGTAGGGGGCGGTGCAACCAAAGAGCGCGTTGTAGAAGCGTTTAAAATTATTCTTTCCGACGATAACGTTAAAGCGGTATTGATCAATATCTTCGGCGGCATTGTGCGCTGTGATCTGATTGCTGACGGTGTTATCGGAGCGGTTGAAGAGGTTGGCGTTAAAATTCCAGTGGTTGTTCGTCTGGAAGGTAACAATGCCGAATTAGGTACTAAAAAGCTGGCCGAATCTGGTCTGTCTATCATTGCAGCAACCAGTCTGACTGATGCGGCACAGCAAGTTGTTAAAGCTGCGGAGGCTAACTAAATGTCAATTTTAATCAATAGCGACACTAAGGTTATCTGTCAGGGCTTTACCGGCGGGCAGGGTACCTTTCACTCAGAGCAAGCCATTGCCTACGGCACAAAGATGGTCGGTGGTGTAACACCTGGTAAAGGTGGGACGACTCACTTGGGTCTGCCAGTGTTTAATACGGTTGCCGAAGCGGTAGCAGTGACTGGTGCTGAAGCTTCAGTTATCTATGTACCTGCACCATTTTGTAAAGATTCAATTCTTGAAGCTGCTAACTCGGGCCTCAAGTTAGTTGTCTGTATCACTGAAGGTGTTCCCACTCAGGATATGCTCGACTGTAAAGTGGTTTGCGATACCATGGGTGTGCGTCTTATCGGCCCTAACTGTCCTGGTGTTATCACTCCGGGCGAGTGCAAGATCGGTATTATGCCGGGTCATATTCATCTGCCGGGTAAGGTTGGTATCGTATCGCGTTCAGGTACTTTGACTTACGAAGCGGTTAAGCAGACCACTGATTATGGTTTTGGTCAGTCTACCTGTGTTGGTATTGGTGGCGATCCGATTCCTGGTTCAAGCTTTATTGATATTCTGGCGCTCTTCGAGAAAGATCCGGCGACTGAAGCGATCGTAATGATCGGTGAGATTGGCGGTACTGCTGAAGAAGAAGCGGCGGCATATATCAAAGCTAATGTTACTAAGCCTGTTGTATCTTACATTGCCGGTGTAACTGCACCTGCAGGTAAGCGTATGGGTCATGCGGGTGCGATTGTTTCCGGTGGTAAGGGTACTGCAGATGAGAAGTTTGCAGCACTTGAAGACGCTGGTGTAAAGACGGTTCGCAGTCTGGCTGATATCGGCAATGGCCTAAAGGAAATTACCGGTTGGTAAGTTTTTTTGAGGTTTTGGCGATTTAAAAAAGCGGCTTTCGGGCCGCTTTTTTTGTGCCTGTAGAATAATCTGCCACATTATTCACATTATTCACATTATTCACATTATTCACATTATTCACATTATTCACATTATTCACATCGAGCGTAGCCCTTTTTTCAATCTGAGCGTAGCCCTTTTTTTCACTCTGAGCGTAGCCCTTATTTTCACTCCAAGTGAAGCCCTTATTTGTCATCCTGAGCGAAGCCGAAGGATCTACCTGACCAATGCAAAGATCCTTCGGCTTCGCTCAGGATGACAAAATAGGCGCTCTGTCAGGATGACAAAATAGGCGCTCTGTCAGGATGACAAATTAGGTGCTCTGTCAGGATTACAAAGTTCTGTCATTTCGACCAGCGGGAGAAATCTGATTGAGGTCCCTCGTCGCTAGCGCTTTGTCGGGATGACGGTGGTTTCCTTCGTCATACTGTCGTAGGCCAGTATCTAGGGTTCACAACTCCAATCCTCAATCTCAAACATCAGTGTCACCCTGAGCGCAGTCGAAGGGTCTGCAGGAGATCCTTCGGCTTCGCTCAGGATGACAAAATAGGTGCTCTGTCAGGATGACAAATTAGGTGCTCTGTCAGGATGACAAATTAGGTACTCTGTCAGGATGACAAGTAATGTGGGATGACAAGTAATGTAGCGCTCTGTCGGGATGACGGTGGTTTCTTTCGTCATACTGGCGAAAGCCAGTATCTAGGGTTCCCAACTCCAATCCTCAATCTCAAACATCAGTGTCACCCTGAGCGAAGCCGAAGGGTCTGCAGGAGATCCTTCGGCTTCGCTCAGGATGACAAATTACGTGCTCTGT
>Ga0209304_1001082_pt1 | contig 17301 bp, 17 predicted proteins | sample COGITO_mtgs_1004_4_FD_184789 | JGI IMG/M metagenome (GOLD analysis project Ga0209304, IMG submission 184789) | Pelagic marine microbial communities from North Sea - COGITO_mtgs_100423 (SPAdes) (version 2) | ecosystem: Environmental > Aquatic > Marine > Epipelagic ...
CGCCTTGTGCTCGATACGCGATGTAACTACATGCTTGCCTTTGCGCTGGTTAAAGTGCGCGCAGCCTTTGATCGCCAGATTGCTGGCTTCGGTGGCACCAGAGGTCCAAACGATTTCGCGGGGATCTGCGTTAATCATTTTGGCAACCTGTTCACGGGCATCTTCGACCGCCGCTTCAGCTTCCCAACCAAAGGTGTGAGAGCGCGACGCCGGATTGCCGTAGTGGCCAGTTGGCGTGAGGTATTGCATCATTTTGTCTGCGACTGCTGGATCAACAGGGGTTGTCGCTGCATAGTCGAGATAAATCGGAAGACTCATTTACTTCTCCAGTTTTTTAGCAGGCACCTGCCTGCGGGCTTTCACTTAAAATTAACAGCTGGTCCACTTGGCGTTGGGCAATGTTTTTAACATCACGCCGGGCCATTAGGTGTGCCAGCGAAATACCATTCAAGAAATTGTGTATCTCTGCTGTAAGCTCATCCCAGAGAGCATGGGTAAGGCATATCTCGCCACCCTGACAATCACCCTTTCCCTGGCAATTGGTGGTATCTACAGACTCGTGAACCGCTTCAATTATCTGCGCGATAAAAATATCTTCGCTGGGTCGCCCCAAACGATAGCCGCCACCGGGACCGCGCACGCTGGACACCAATTCAGACTGTCTAAGTCTTGAGAAAAGCTGCTCAAGATAGGAGAGAGAGATCGATTGTCGTTCAGATATTTCGGACAGTGAAACCGGCTTGCCGTCAGCATGAATCGTTAGATCCAGCATCGCTGTAACCGCATAACGTCCCTTAGTGGTCAGTCGCATACTGTGCTCCGTAGCATGTTCAGATGCCAATTATCCAATACCCGACCATTTTAGTCAATTAAATACCTGACAGTTTTTATCAACTATTCTTTGAGCTACTTTTTCGAGCTACCTTTTGAGCTGCCTCTGATTGTACGCTGCACGGAAGACAACAGACCACGGAGTATCGAAACCTCCATCTCATCCATTCTTACGCGGTTAAACAACCTGCGCATACGGGTTAAAAGTTGCTTGGGGTTCTCGGGATCGTAAAACTTCAGATCGGCCATGGTGGTGGCTAGATGTTCATGGAAATATTCAAGATCACCAGCGCTAACGGGCGGCTGATCCCAATCGGTAAGCGAGGGTAAATTACCCTGCTCATCCGCGAGGCTAGCCATACGCACTTCATAGGCGAGAACTTGAACCGCCGTCGCCAGATTGAGCGAGCTGTACTCAGGATTAGACGGGATATGCACATGGTAGTGGCACTTTTGCAGCTCATCATTAGTTAAGCCGCGATCTTCGCGGCCAAACAGCAGTGCTGTCTTATGCTTTTCCGCCTCAAGATAGATTTTCTCACCACATTCGCGTGGATTGAGCAGCGGCCACGGAATTCTGCGTTCGCGGGCGCTGGTTCCGACCACCAGACCACAGTCGGCAATCGCTTCATCGACAGATTCAACAATAGTCGCATTGGCCAACACATCTCTGGCACCGGCCGCGCGCCATACTGCTCGCGGGGCGGGGTACTCTTTTGGCTGAACCAGATACAGCTCTGCCAGACCCATATTTTTCATGGCGCGCGCAGCACCGCCGATATTGCCCGGATGGGTGGTATTGACCAGTACAATTCGGATATTTGCCTGTCGCTCAGATATTGACACTTAGCACCTCTTAAAAACTTATATAGCTCTGTAAACCTGTATAGCCCAGCAAAACTGGTGGGCCAAAAAACGGTCGCGAGTGTAGCAGAATCACTCTTCTCTGGCACTGTAGTTCTGTTACAATGCGCGCGCTCTTTAAAGTCACCTTATTTCACCTGGAAAATTAACATGCAACCAATGGTTAATATCGCCCTTCGCGCTGCCCGTCTGGCTGGCGAAATGATTGTAAAATCTGCCGACAGTCTCGATTCAGTGAAAGTTGATGAGAAAGGCCGCCACGATTTTGTTACCGAAGTCGACAAACGCTCTGAAGAGACCATTATCTACCATATCCAAAAAGCCTACCCTGATCATCGCTTCCTCTGCGAAGAGAGCGGCGTCAGTGGAAATCTTGAAAGTGATATTGAATGGATTATCGATCCATTGGACGGCACCACAAACTTTATTCGCGGCATACCTCATGTCGCCATCTCTATTGCCTGTCGTATTAAAGGCCGTATTGAGCACGCTATTGTTCTCGATCCTTTTAAGCAGGATGAATTTACAGCCAGTCGAGGTGATGGCGCCAAGTTAAATGACCGTCGCATTCGCGTCTCTGGTCGCGCCAGTGAAGTTGGCGCGCTCTACGCAACCGGCATTCCCTTTAGCTCACCCTCTTTTGATCATATGGATAACTACCTGAAGTGCATGCATGAATTTGCTGATAACTCTTCGGGTATTAGACGTATGGGCGCAGCATCTCTAGACCTGGCCTATGTGGCGGCTGGACGTATGGATGCATTCTGGGAAATGCATTTAAAACCCTGGGATATTGCTGCCGGCGCACTGCTGGTAAGAGAAGCAGGTGGAATGGTCAGCGATTTTCAAGGCGCAGAGAAGTTTTTAGACAGCGGACATATTGTTGCCTGCACACCAAAACTATTTAAACCAACCCTGAAGGTGTTGGCAAAAAATCTTGGCAACTTAAAGTAGCTTGTTACTATCCTTTACTAGAAGAGCGCACCACTTCTTTCAAGTAGCCAATAAGCACTACAGATTCCAATTGCGTAGACAGCTACGCCGGCAAGCCTCTCTTGATGCTTGCCGACCATCGCTATCTGCCTGATAGCGACTACCACTAAGATCAAAACCACCGCAATAAAAGCCAACTGCCCCAATTCAACACCTACATTAAAGAACAGCAATGCCTGCATCTTCATCGACGCGGGTAATCCGAGCTCTTGCAATACCACAGCAAAACCAAAACCGTGAAGCAAACCAAATACCGCTGAGACAGAGACTGGATAGCGCCACGTAAAACTCTCACGGCCCAGCTTTTGGTGTTTAATAATCTCTACCGCCAACAATAAAATACTCAAGGCAATCAAAAGCTCAACCAGTTCTGTCGGCAGTCGAAATATGTCCAGAGTTGCGAGACTTAAGGTAATTGAATGGGCCAGCGTAAAGCCGGTTACCGTTAATACCAGACGCTTAAAAGTTCCGGCAATCATCATCAGACAGAGCACAAATAGCAGATGGTCAGTGCCAGTCAGAATATGTTCGATACCGGCCACGGTGTATTGCACAGCCACTGCTGAAGTTGATGAAGCCAGAGGCAGCTCGACAACAGGTTTTTCCGGCCCGGAAAAAACCTGTACTGGATCACCGGTAATAGGCTTGAAAACAATTAATGATGTCAGCGCTGGATTGCTGCGTGGATAGATCAATTCGATTGAAAATGGCGGATTGGGCTGACTGCAGCTATAGCGCTTTTTACCCACCAGACCCGCCGGACGGCCGCCGGCCGAACCATCCGCCAAGACACATTTATCATGGCGCAATTCCACCGCAGGCTCCTGCCCGGCAGGCATCACTGGGGGAATTTTCCACTTCAATAAATACTCGCCACTGGACTGCTGGGTCACTTCCACATACACCGGACGCGCCTCATCGGCAAACGCAGTTGTAGCGAAAATCGACACAGACAGCAGTGCAAACAAGCTAATCATTAAACGCATTATTGCTGCGAACCCTGATCGCTAATATTGTATTTAGCAATCAACCCATCAATGGCCAACCGTTTAACTTCTTGCTGTTGCTGTCGCTGAGCATCAGCAAAAACAGCCGAGGCTATTTCAATAAAGTCAGGGATATAAGACGGGCTGTTTTTGACAAGTAAGACTAGATGCCAACCGTAGTTGGACTGCAACGGGCCCTGCCATTTTTCGGTAATTGTATAAGCGAATAATTGCTGTCGAAAATCATCGCCAAAATGGCTGCCAATCTCATCATCGTCACGATTGACATAGTTGCGGTTATATAAAAATCGTTCGCCGTGGCGCGGTGCATTTTCAAACGGTACCTGCTCGGCATTGAGCTTTTTCTGCAGTACCTCAGCCATTGCTCTGGCCTCGTCAACGCTGCGTTTTTCGCTTGAGATAAACACATGGGTAAAGGTAGCTGAGGCGGGGTTTTTATAATTCTGCTGATGTTCTAAATAGTATGCCTGCAAGTCAGCTTCGGTCAGTGGTTTCAACTCATCGTAAAAACCCTGAGCCAGATAATCCATTTTTTGAATTAACCGACGGCGAATAATCTGATCATTTTTATTTAGGTTAAGCGCCATAGCTTCACGAAACAGGGCTTCATTGCGCGCATAGTCAGCCACCAGCCGCTGACGATCTTCGGCACTCAGCGCTTTTAGTGCGGCCATTGCCTCTTCAGGCTTAAATGTTTTTGCCTGCAACTGCATAAACTGCACTAATACCTGATCGTCGACAACTATATGGTATTGCTGGTTGGCGTAATCGTCAGCATTGATCAATCTCTCACCACCAAGCAATAGCAGTGCGATCAGCAAAAATTGAAAGAGCGGTTCCCTAAGTATTTTTTTCATAAGCGTTTAAAAATCACCAACAGATATCTCAACAAAGAATAAGGTATAGCCTAACATTTGATCCTAGCTAGAAAGCGAGCCTAAAAAGCGGGCCTAAGTCAGAGCTAGAAGCAGAGCAACCCCACCCTTAACGATATACAGAAAACTGTCATAACTATAGTAGTGGCTGATACCAGATAGGTGAGGTATAGGCACGCTCCTGAATAGTTTTCGGTCCGCGCGGCGGCTCGTCTAACTGCAGTGCAATCGAATCTAATAAGCCATTGCGCGGGGTGGGAATTTGTAACACTCGAACATAATAAAAGGCTGGTTGCTGAGGATTAAAATCAGGATCAATCCATAGAGTAGCCAGCTCTGCTTGACCAATTGTATTCAGGTATCGCCCGGACCTTAGGTCGACCGTATTACCAACAGGCGGAAGCCGCCCACTGCTATCAGTAACTCTATCGCCAGACCAAGCAATATTGTAAACCCGCTCCTGCTGTTGACCCTTGGCATCAACCCATCCTTTAACCATCTGCACCCGATCAAGATTGGCATCCACAGGACCTTTAACCGCGCGCACCAGAAACTCTGGCGCCTTTGTAGAGTCCTGAACAGCGACAAGATTAGAGCCCATGGGAACACCATATTGATAGCCGCTAGCGGAAAAGTCGTCGGCAATTTCTGCGCCAGCAGGAAAGTCCCAACCGGCAAATAGCTGCACCCGCATCCGCGGCCCGGTAGTGGCATAGACCTCTTTGCGCTTAAAGGCTGCATAGATAGCCTCGCGGGTATTCTCTTCCGCCCAGACAGCCGCCAAACCAGAGGCCGACATATTCCAACCATTGCTAGTAACAGGGCTCTTACCTGAACGAGTTTTGGTCTCCGGCGTAGAATCTGTGGCCGTCTTGCCCCAGAAATTATCTTCCTCGGGACTCGCTAATCCCGAGTGAGAATCCGTTGACCCAATCATGCCAAATTTATACGGGTTAACACCGACCTTCTGTTCAATAACCAGACCTTTCTTTAGGGCCGGACGAATATAATCTGCTGGGCTAGGGTTAAATTCTTCCTGACCTTTCTCGGCTAGCTGGATATAGTGATCATAGTTTTCAAAATCAGCGAACTCGTCCTGTGGAGAAAATTCACTGCGGGTCTCACTGTCACCTTTAATCTGAGTGACCTCGACAATCGGCTCCCAGCGAGCACGTTGGCGGGCATAGTCGGCACTTATAGGCTGACCGCGCAGAGTTGTATCATCAAACATATAGCCTTTAGAGATATTCGAGTTGTGGGGGATCGCCATCAAACGTGTGCCGGTACTCTGCTCAGTTTTATCTAACCACTGCCAGAGATCTTCTGGGTACTGACTGATATTCGAACCATAGGGGAAAAACTGACTGGCTTTGTCAGCCCCGTCTGGGGTAATCACTACGCGGTGCAAATTGGCACCGGTAGGAATTGAAGACCACTCCCAGCCAATTAAGGTTGTAAAAACACCCGGTTGATTATGCCGATCTGCGCTGTGGATAATATCCTGCCAGGCGGCCATTGATGTCTCGCTGGTATCACCAAAAAAGTCGACATCGTCAATATTGTTACTGCTGTCGGCTACTGGATCAGCATGGTTGTGACTGACTGCCGACACCGGCAAAAACCGACCAAAGAATTCCAGACCGGTATTATTATCAATCGCCCGCATCATCAGCTTGATACCAATCCAGCGCTTAATATTGCCAAGCCAGCCAAGATCTTCGAACACAACGGTCTTATTGCGCACTGCGCGCATCACACCAAGCATCTCTGCATGGTCACTCACCACCAGAAAATCCAACGGCGTATTTATCTGTACCCGCACTCTATTGTAAGGGTGAATCACCGGCTGACCTTTTGCCCAGCGATAGGCGCCATCTGGATCGACGCTATGATTATTGTTTAGAAAGGCATCAAAAGAATAGCTAGTGTGCACATGAGTATCACCAAAATAGACCTGCCGGCTATCAACCATTGGCTCGGCCACTGAGTTTAAAGACAGAAAACCAGCGGTTATTAAAAGGAGTGCAGTCGGCGCTTTTTGAATGGACATCGACCTAATCCTGAAGGGAGTTAGCAGGTAGTCTGCGACGTGCAAAATCCAAAAAAAGCAGCGCAAATATTTCTACCAATGTAGAGCGAATCGCCGGCTGAGAAATCCCATCGACAATAATATGTACAGTGCGGCCAAATAATACCGTGATCAATAAAACTATCGGCACCACTAGCCATGCACTATTACCGGGACGCGAGCCATAGAGAATAAAACCGGCCGCCATTAGAAACATGCCGCCAAGATCACCGCGAATGGTACCCAGCCCGTCTACACGGCTGGCGACGACAGAAAATTCCGCCTCCATCTGAGTTGGTGTAAATATAAACCCGAGGCCTGCCAGCAGAGCGAGCAGCCCCATAAGCACGACTACAATACGAATACCCTTATCCATACAGTACTTCCCCTCTATTTTTATTATTTTTACAATTCTGAGTCTAAACCATTTTCTCTGATCTGGGTATTTACTGCGCCAATCTATCGACTGCTGTAAAGTGGCCGAAAATCTTTGGCGAAACCACTATGCAAATGTTTTCCAAAACTACGGGTATCTCGGTGGTAGTCGCCAACATGGTTGGTACTGGCGTTTTTACCAGCCTTGGATTTCAACTGCTGGGAATTCAGTCACCCTTTGTGCTGATGATGCTGTGGTTTGTCGGCGGACTAACGGCCCTGTGCGGCGCCCTGACCTATGCAGAGCTCGGCGCCAATCTGCCGCGCTCTGGCGGTGAATATAATTTTCTGTCGCGACTCTACCACCCCTGCGCTGGCTTTATCTCCGGCTGGGTTTCTGCCACCGTCGGCTTTGCAGCTCCAGTTGCCTTAGCTGCCATGACCTTTGGCGCCTACTTATCAGCAGTATTTCCAGAAATCTCTCGCACTGTATCTGCGGCGTCGCTGGTTATACTGTTGACGTTTTTACACTGCCTCTCGCGCCAGACTAGCAGTCAAGTTCAGCAGATATTTACCGCCTTAAAAGTACTGTTAATTATTCTATTCTGCTCAGTCATCTTTATTTGGGGTGGTTCACCACAGGCCTTAGATTTTTCACCACAGGCGGGGGATCATAAATTACTCTTCAGTGGTGCCTTTGCGGTTTCACTTATCTATGTCAATTACGCTTATACAGGCTGGAATGCCGCCACCTATGTCACCAGTGAAATGGACAACCCACAGCGCAACCTACCAATAGTGCTATTTGTCGGCACTGCTGTGGTGATGATGCTCTACTTACTGCTTAACTTTACCTTTTTAAGTGCCGCGCCAATTCCCAGCCTTGAGGGAAAACTCGAGGTCGGGGTTATTGTTGCCGACCAAGCACTGGGCTCTAACGCTGGAAAAATAATGGGCGCGGTATTGGCGCTTTTATTAGTCTCGACAGTAAGCGCCATGACCATGGCTGGACCTCGGGTACTACAGGTGATCGGTGAAGATTTTAGAGTGTTCTCGAGACTGGCTGCGTGTAACACCCAAGGCATACCGGTCACCGCGGTTATCTTTCAGGGACTGCTGGCGTTATTTTTTATTCTTACCGCCACCTTTGAGTCAGTGCTGATTTTTGCCAGCTTTGTACTTGGCGTCAATACGCTCTTTTCTGTCTTGGGAGTTTTTGTACTGCGTTTTAAAAAGTTGAATATTCAAGGCGCATACAAAACCTTTGCCTATCCTTTAGCGCCACTAATCTATCTTGGCGTGACATTGTGGACTCTCAGCTATGTTTTACTTTCCCGCCCACAAGAAGGGTGGATGGGTATTGGAGTTATCGTAGTCGGAGCAGGAATTTATTATCTATCCGCCGATAAAGCGCAAGATTCGGGTCGATAAATAACCCACAGTCGGCAATACTGACTCTATGATTTCTGACTATCAACGTATCGCTGATGCAATTGAGTTTATTGCTGCCAATGCAGACCATCAGCCCAGCTTAGAGGCTATTGCTGCACAGCTCAATCTTAGCCCCTTTCACTTTCAGCGCCTGTTTAGTCGCTGGGCCGGTGTGACTCCGAAAAAATATCTGCAGATACTGACTGTCGAACGGGCCAAGCAGTTACTGGCCGAGGCGCGAACGTTGCTGGCAGTCTCTGACAAGGTTGGACTGAGTAGCGCCTCGCGATTGCACGATCACTTTGTGCAATTGGAAGCGGTTACCCCCGGGGAATTTAAAACTGGGGGTGCGGGTGTAAGTATCGACTACGCTGTTTATAGCAGTCCCTTTGGGGGTGTTTTTGTGGCGGCAACAGCGCGGGGGATTTGCAAACTTTCCTTTATAGATCAGGATCAAATAGAGATTCATATTGCTGATTTACAAAGACGCTGGCCGAAAGCTACTCTGCGCAATCGTGACTCAGATAGGCTGAATATAATTGAGTCTCTTTTTACTGATAATCAAAAAATTGACCGCCCTCTTTCACTGCATGTCTCGGGCACCAATTTTCAAATTAATGTTTGGCGTGCGCTGTTACGAATTCCTGAGGGAGCCCTAGCCAGTTACAGCCAAGTTGCCGAGGCGGTGGGTAGGCCCAAGGCTGCGCGGGCGGTTGGTACGGCGATTGGATCTAACCCAATTGCCTTCTTTATTCCCTGTCATCGGGTATTGCAGCAGAGCGGCAATATTGGTGGCTATCATTGGGGGACTATTAGAAAGCATGCGATGCATGCTTGGGAGAGTGCTCGATATAGTTAGGCTGTCTACTCAGACTGTCACCCCAAGACCAGCCTGCATCAACGAAGACCTGGATCTATAAGTAGAGATTCCAGCCTTCGCTGGAATGACGGTGTTTTGATGCTACAGGTAGGGATTCCAACCCTAGCCCCAGCCTTCGCTGGGGTGACGTGCCTTCGCTGGGGTGACGTTCCTTCGCTGCAAGGACGATGTTTTGACTGGAACAAAGGTTTTTTCTTTGAGCTGACGATTTTTTCTGGACGTTACCGCGCAAGTTCAAATAGTCTCTGGACCTATCCTTGAGATCAATCAGGGCCCGCTTATGGGTTGATAATTTTCAGGTTGAGAGAGCACTTGTTTGAGCGTTAGCGAGTTGTGCGAACGCTGAAAATTATCAACCCATGGGACCGATCTCAAGGATAGGTGCAGAGGCGATTCCGCTCCAAAAAAAGGTAGTGAGCCAATGGCTACGAGGCCTGTCTTCCGCTAGGACATAGGAAGCGCCTTAACTCTATTGAGTAATAAGTGTTACCTATGTGGCTGGGCTGTACCGGCGTTAATGGACCCCAGCCTTCGCTGGGGTGACGTTCCTTCGCTGGTGTGGCGATAGTTCGCTGGGATGACGTTAGTTCGCTGGGGTGACCTTAGTTCGTTGGGATGACTTTGTCCGCGAGAGACTCAAGAGTCTGCGGCCCGATAAGGCGGTGAATCAAAACACCCTCACTATCTATAATCAAAGTCTCAGGCAAAACCGACACCGGCTTCAGCGACCAAATAGCCCTTGGGTCACTCTGTAGAGATGGAAACTCAATCCCCAACTTCTCCACCTGAGCCAACAACTTATCGCCCTGCTCACTATCAAAATTAACGGCCAGAACCGTCAACTGATCGGCATACTCCACAGCCAGCTTATTTAACTCCGGAATTTCCTCGCGGCACGGCGTGCACCAAATAGCCCAATAATTAATAAGCGTGTATTTGCCCTGATCATTCTTAAAGCTATAACTATCACCACCCACCAAAGCTACCGGCGAGTGACTCACCCCACCACCACAGCCAGCCAGCACCAAACAAAGCCATACTATTTTTGCCATTGATCTTTTAATCATCAACCCTTCTCTTACTATTCTGTACTGTTCACTGAACGACTATCACCTGCAAACAGAGTCTGTAAATTAACCGACATATTGCGCTCAACAGCTGCGCGATTATCGCCGATAAGCATATCGTACTCTTTATACCAAGGGTGACTGGCAATCAGCTTTTCACCCATCACATCCGTAGAGCTAAGGAAATTACCGCCCAGCCAGCTAACCACATCATTTAGCGTGATACTGCCTAGATCGCGAATTAGCACATACTGCCCTCTTGAAGTCTTCTCCAAAATATTCTTCTCTAAAAGCATATTGCGCAACCGTCGCCAGTGCTCAGCATCTAGACCGACCACCGTCATCGAACTGTCCGACAGCGTCTTACCCTTTTGCTGACGCCGCCAGCACTGCCACAAAACAATGACTACAGCGAGCAAATCTGGCACCGCAGTGCCACGTCCCTCAAAGCGAAACGTCTCCAAACTACGAACCAGCTCAGCACCAATTAAAATTAGTACCCAGAGCAGGTAAATCCATAACAAAAACAGCGGTATTACCGCGAATGCACCATATACGCTGGTATAACTGGAATGGGCCACCAGCAAACCAAATAATGTCTTCGCAGTTTCAAACAACGCCGTGGTAACCAGCCCACCAAAAATAGCGTAAGAAGTTCGAACCTTACAATTGGGCACCGCAATATAAAGCAGCGTAAATGCCAACCAAGTCATCAACCAAGGCAGATAAGAAAAAAGAACTGCCGACACCCCCAGACTATCAACCTCATCGACAATCAACTGAAAAGAAACCAGATAAGTCTTCATCACCATCCCCGCCGCCAGCAACAAAGGCCCCAGACTCAGAATCGCCCAATAGACCAAAAACCCAGCCAATCCCCTACGACTGCCCGTCGTCGCCCAGATATGATTAAAGGTCTTTTCTATATTGCCGAGCATCAAAAACGAAGTGACCATAAGAATAACCACACCAGCGGAACTCAACTTGCGCGCCTGCGACGAAAACTCAGCCAGATACTGACTTATCTCCTGACCACTGCTGGGCAGAAACTTCGAAAAAACAAACGCCTCAACCTGCGAGCCAACTTCATTAAATGCCGGCACCAGCGAAAACATGCTGTACATCAATGTCAGCATTGGCACGATGGCAAACAGACTCATATAAGTAAGAGCCGCAGCACTTTGACGACAGCCGTCGCGATTAAAACGCTGTAGCAGATAGCGCAAAAAATCCCCGCCGCGAACCATGCCATCAGATATATTTTGTAGACCAGCCTGCAACCTGTTGGTCATAGCGTAAAACCTCCCTTTATGTTTAAAACCATTTGCCCGTACAATAGTCATCTAAACCATTTATAAGCTATAAGGATAGACGATGGCGACCATTTACCACAATCCTCGCTGCTCTAAATCAAGACAGACACTAGAGTTGATTAAAAATCAGGGTACTGAGCCAGAGGTTGTGCTCTATCTGGAATCAACTCTTAATGCACCGGCGATCACCGAGCTGCTCAGCAAACTGGGCATCAGTGCGCGACAGTTATTGCGCAAGGGCGAACAGGCCTACAAAGAGCAAAACCTTGCCGATACCAGTCTGACAGAACAGCAGCTCATCGAAGCGATGGTAAAAACCCCCAAACTGATCGAGCGACCCATTGTTGTGGTCGCCGACAAAGCCATTATTGGCAGACCACCAGAACTGGTGCTGGAGATACTCTAATGTCAAAACCTTATGTATTAGTCCTCTATTACAGCCGCAACGGACATGTCAAAAAACTCGCCGAACAGATCGCCCAAGGCGTTGAAGCCGGCGGTATGGAAGCAAGAATGCGCACAGTGCCGGCAGTCTCTACTATCTGCGAAGCCACCCAAGAAGATATTCCAGACAGCGGTGATATCTATTGCAGCGAAGAGGATCTCGCCAACTGCAGCGGTCTGCTGATGGGCAGCCCAACCCGCTTCGGCAATATGGCCGCGCCGTTAAAATACTTTCTCGATGGCACTGCAGGCCTGTGGATGAATGGCAACTTAATTGATAAGCCCGCCGGGGTCTTCACCTCGACCTCAAGTCTGCATGGCGGTCAGGAGAGCACATTGCTCACAATGATGATTCCACTGTTACACCAAGGCATGCTGATAGGCGGAATACCCTATTCAGAAGCCAGCTTACACAGCACGCAAAGTGGCGGCACCCCCTACGGCGCTAGCCATCTTCAGAGCGATCAACTCAGCGCTGATGAAATAAAACTTTGCCATGCTCAGGGCAAGCGTATTGCTAAACTGGCCACCCAACTTATTGCATCCTAAGGCAGATTAACTTGACCACCGAACTGAAACTCTCGATCAGCAAATTTCTAACCCGCAGCAGCTATGCACTTTTGTTTGTCATTATTGCCGTCAACCTGTGGATGAAGAGTGCCCCTCTTCTTTATATTGTTGCCTATCTGTTACCTCTGGCTATTTTTCTTCCCGGCATGATTACAGATACCATTCGCAACCTTATCTGGATGGGCTTTGCGCTGCTGATGTATTTCGCTATTCTGGTTTACAAGCTGACTGTTCCCGAACCTCAGCTACTGGATATCATTGAAATGATATTAACCGTTGTACTGTTTAGCGCCTCGATGACTTATGCCCGCATACGTCAGACAAATAATCTATAACTATTAATTTATGATTAATAATCTATAACTGCAAAGTGACAATTGAAAAGGAATCCAAATGAGTGAAAAAATAGGCTTTATACGCAGGTTTTTCCGATTTATAGGCAAGGTCGTTAATGTTATCCGCCATCTGATCAGCCTGCTCTTTGTGGTGTTTTTTCTGATCATTATTGGCGGCATGTTTGCCGATGATATTCAGCCGATGCCTGACAAAGGGGCACTTTACTTAGCCCCAAGCGGCGTACTGGTCGATCAGCGCTCCTATATCGACCCCTTCGCTCAAGCGCTCTCTCAATCCGATCATCGAGATGCAGAAACTCTGGTTAGAGATATAGTCGACGCCCTCGACTACGCACAGTATGACGAGCGCATTACGCATATTCTTTTAGATACCAATTACTTGGCCGGTGGGGGCATCGCCAAACTGGAAGAGATCAGCAGCGCATTGCAACGCTTCAAAAAAAGCGGCAAACCCATTATTGCCATTGGCGATAACTTTTCTCAGCAGCAGTATTTTCTGGCGGCACATGCCGACGAAATAATTATTAATCCGATGGGCCGAATTATGCTCATCGGTTTTGGCTCTTATACCAGCTACTACAAAGAGGCGCTGGATAAGCTCAAGGTCAATATGCATATCTTTAGAGTCGGTAAATATAAAAGTGCTGTTGAACCCTTTATAGCCAATAGCATGTCTGACGAAGCGCGCGCCGATCGCCGCGAACTGATCGACTCTCTATGGAAGTTTTACACTTCACAGGTAGAGCATTTGCGCGGTCTTCCCACCGGCGCCATCGATGACCTAGTGAATAATATGCACAGCAGATTAGCCAGCGCCAATGGTGATGTCTCAGCAATGGTTCTCGACCAGGGACTGGTTGATAGGGTTGCCACAAGAAGTGAAACCCAAAACTATCTGCAACAGATACTGCCAACCTCCAACGGTGATTTTGCCAGTGTTGGAATGCCCGCCTATCTCAATCATATAAAATTGAGCAAACTTAATGCGGTCGACAAATCCAAACCTAAAGTAGCCTTGGTTGTCGCCAGCGGTAATATTCTTGACGGCAATCAACCCGAGGGCACTGTCGGCGGCGATACCATTGCCAGTATTTTTAAAGAGATACAGGATGACGAAAAAGTTAAAGCTATAGTGTTGCGTGTAGACAGCCCCGGCGGCAGCGCCTTTGCCTCGGACGTTATCCGCGATGCCATTGCTGAAACCCGCAAAAACAACATTCCTGTGGTTGTCTCTATGGGCAGTTATGCGGCTTCCGGCGGCTACTGGATTGCCACCGAATCAGACCTTGTGATGGCTATGTCGACCAGCATCACCGGATCAATTGGCGTGTTTGGGGTTATCCCTACTTTTGAGGACTCTTTACAGGCTCTGGGAATTCACTCAGACGGTGTTGGCACATCATCTATTTCAGGGATGATGCAACTGGATCAACCTATGACACCTCAGGCCGAGATGATTATTCAATCCGGCGTGGAACATGTTTACACGCGCTTTCTGTCACTGGTAGCCAACTCGCGCAATTCAACGCCCAGCGACATTCATAAAATTGCTCAGGGTCGGGTTTGGACTGGCGAGAAGGCTTTACAGCTGGGTCTAGTCGATGAGCTTGGCGACCTTAATGATGCGATTGCAAGCGCGGCAACACTGGCCGGCATCAGCGACTACAAAGTTGACTATCGCCGTAAAAAGCTGAGCTTTCTGGAACAGGCAATGATGGAGATTAATGGCAATATCAGTGCTGCGGTAACAGCGGCAGGGCTCAATAGTTGGTTGCCGAAGAACCTGCAGAAACAGATGGTGAAAGTGCTTGAGCCATTGGAAGTTCTAAATACATTAACTGACCCGAATGGGATTTATCTGTATTGCGACGACTGTCCGGATTAAGGACAGCGAGATCCCTCGTCGCTGCGCTCTGTCGGGATGACAAACCAAACGACTGTCCGGATTAAGGACAGCGAGATCCCTCGTCGCTGCGCTCTGTCGGGATGACAAACCAAACGACTGTCCGGATTAGGAAAGCGAGATCCCTCGTCGCTGCGCTCTGTCGGGATGACAAACCAAACGACTGTCCGGATTAGGAGAGCGAGATCTCTCGTCGCTACGCTCTGTCGGGATGACAGACTAAAGCTGTCATCTCGAACGAATCTGAGAGATTTCAAGTCCCTCATTCTAAACTAAAGTTCCAAAACACCCTTAACAAACGGCAGTGTCAAACGGCGCTGTTCACGCAGAGAAACCGCATCCAGCTTATCCAGCGACTCCATCAACACATGGGTATTGCGCGGCAATCTATGCAATAGAAACAGCGCCACCTCATCCGACAGATAGAGACCCAAACCGCTGGCGCGATGCTGAAGTAAACGACGCAAATCAGCATCCTTATAATCGATTAATTGCAGAGAAACGCCTGACTTTAAGCGCGACAGTAAATCCTCTAACAGCACGTCCAGAAAATCTGGCAAGGTGTGCGCGGCAATAATTAAACGGGTACCTGACTCATTGCAGCGGTTAAAGAAATTAAACAGCGGTTGCTGCCACTCCTCACGGCCAGCCACCTCCTCAAAATCATCAAGGCAGACAATGTCGGCGGACTCTAAACCCTGTAAAACCTGACCGGCAGGGTAATCGCGCAACTCCTTTAACGGCATATAAAGTGCCGCACCACTACTCGGACGCAGGGAGTGAATTTTGCACAGCGCCTGCAACAGATGCGACAAACCAGTTCCGGAAGAACCGCATAGATAGGCGTACTGCTTGCCCTCATCTTGCAACAGCATCTTGGCCAGATGCTGAGGAGTGCCATTGGGAGCATAAAAATTATCGAAGGTAGCCTGGTTATCTAATTTGATACCCAAACTCAATTGCTGAAAATCGTTCACTTAGCGATCCAATTAAATTCTAAATTTCCGCTGAAACGCGCCGCTTGTGAGGTCTGGCTTTCCAGACGACCACTGCGCACCAACGCTGATTCGAGCAGATCTACACTGCCCTCGATATTCAAAGTTAAGGAAAGTTTATCGCCGTTAACCGCAAATATATTTAAAGACTGCACCAATTCAAGCTTCTGAAGCTGTGAAATCACGGCTTGATAGTCGCCATAGGAATCGACCTGATTGATGTGCACAATCAACTCATCGGCATTGGTTTGAGGAATATAAGTAAACTGCCCAGAGAGACTATCAACCAAATCATTGACCGCCAGCGACGCAAATAGCTCAGTGTTTCCAGCGCGTACATCATTAAAGCCACGCCCGCCTGCTACCTGATACGTCCAGGCGCCACGCGCCTCACCGGTTGCCGTCGTAAAAAAGCGCACCAGCGCCCAACCATCGGCGGCATAGCGCTGAGATGCAGCCTCAATTGCCTTGCTCTGCAATCCCCAGGCCTCATTGACCGACAGCGACAACTGATCTTCGAGATCAAAGGCCGGCAGCCGGTAAGGCATACCGCGCTGCTGCATAAGACCATCAAACTGCTGCGTAAATTCAGGCAGCGTCTGCTCAGTGACAAATTGACGGCCGCTTTCGGGGTCGTCACTCACTATCCAGATCAGCAGCTTGGGCCGATCAGAAGGCAGAATCGGCAGCTTCGCCCAGCGGATCAAATGATCAATCGCCTGACGAGAAAAATTAACCTGCAACTCGGTTTTCGGCAACTCACCCGGCTCCGCAGGCAAACTCTTATAACCTACCCCAGCAACGTAATTGTCTGTATTACTTACTGCTTCCTGAATGCCCGGCACTTGCATAATACTGCTATTACCGGTTAGTTTAACCAGCACCTGAGCAAGGGCATCACGCACACCAGATTTACGAGATTCCTCTGTTTGATCGGCAACAGAAATTTGTCCGCTATAGAGTCCGGAAACCTCTTCAGCGATCACTTCAGCCGGCACAGAGGTCCAAAATAGGGCAAAAACCAAAATTAATGTCCGTTTCAACGGTTTTTCTCCAAAAAATTTGCAACATTATATCAGTGCTTGATGAAAAGTAGGCCCACTGCATCTAAAATAGCGGGTCACCAACGGAAGCCATTAGCCATGACAGAAAACAAATCACTTAGCTATAAAGATGCAGGCGTCGATATCGATGCGGGCAATGCACTTATCGAAAAAATTAAAGGTGCCGCAAAACGCACACGCCGACCAGAAGTAATGGCAGGCTTGGGTGGATTTGGCGCACTCTTCGAATTACCCACTGGCTACACTCAGCCAGTACTGGTTTCCG
>Ga0209304_1001086_pt1 | contig 17244 bp, 17 predicted proteins | sample COGITO_mtgs_1004_4_FD_184789 | JGI IMG/M metagenome (GOLD analysis project Ga0209304, IMG submission 184789) | Pelagic marine microbial communities from North Sea - COGITO_mtgs_100423 (SPAdes) (version 2) | ecosystem: Environmental > Aquatic > Marine > Epipelagic ...
AAGATCATTACAGCTGCAGACAATACATTTGCGTCTCCAATCATTCAAAATCCGATTGATTTAGGGATTGATATTGTGATGCACAGTGCTACTAAATACTTTGGAGGACACAGCGACATTAGTGCTGGTGCGGTGGCTTCCTCTCAAGAAATTATGGATAAAATCTGGAGTCTAGCAAAAGATTTTGGAGGGAACCTGAGTGATTATACCGTTTGGTTGCTCGAAAGAAGTATGAAAACCTTGGGCATTCGTGTGAAAGCACAACAACGCAATGCGAAACGTTTGGCTAAATTTTTAGAAAAACATTCCGCTGTAAAAACAGTCTATTATCCCGGACTAAAATCCAATGAGTATCACAGCTTGGCTAAAATTCAGATGAAAGGGTATGGCGCTATGCTTTCTTTTGAACTTACAGATAAGTACGATGCTGAAAAATTCTTAGAAGCCTTGACACTCATCAAACCTTCTATGAGTTTGGCAGGCGTGGAAAGCACCATGTTATTGCCATCAAAAACTTCCCATGCATTACTCTCTGAATTTGATCGTGCGACACAAGGTATTACGGATCAATTGATTCGTTTTTCTGTAGGCATTGAAACTAAGAAAGATTTAATTGAAGATATAGAGCAGGCCATTTCTGCGAGCAATCCTAAAAAATAACTTTATGAAAATTGATATCCTTGCTTTTGGTGCCCATCCGGACGATGTAGAATTGAGCTGTGGCGGTACAATTTTTAAAGAAATTCAAAACGGAAAAACCGTTGGGATTATAGATCTCTCAAAAGGGGAGTTAGGAACAAGGGGCACTGCCGAGACTCGAAAGGTGGAAGCTGCCAATGCGGCTGAGATATTAGGCGTGTCGTTTAGAGAAAACCTGAATTTTTCGGATGGATTTATAATGAATGATAAAGCCCACCAACTAGAAATCATAAAAACAATACGTCAATACCGTCCCGAAATTGTGTTGTGCAATGCTGTTGATGACCGCCATACAGACCACGGAAAGGCAAGTCAGCTCGTCAGTGATGCTTGTTTTTTAAGCGGATTGGTGAAAATTGAGACCCATTCTGATGGAAAAAAGGATTTACAAGCGCCTTGGCGTCCAAAATCTGTTTACCATTATATACAATGGAAAACCCTTCAACCTGATTTTGTCGTGGATATTAGTTCGCAAATTGAACAGAAAATGGCTTCAGTTTTAGCCTATGCAACCCAATTCTATGACCCTAAGAGTCAGGCTCCTGAAACACCAATTTCTTCAAAAAACTTTGTAGATAGTATCCGTTACAGAGCCGCCGATCTCGGTCGTTTGGTAGGGGTGGACTATGCCGAAGGATTTAATGTAGAACGCCTTCCAGCAATAGATTCGTTATTTGACTTAAAATAATATAAAAAAAGGTTTGTATAAAATACTAAATACTATACATTTGCAACGCATTATTTGAATGCCAAACGGTGGTTGTAGCTCAGCTGGTTAGAGCACTGGTTTGTGGTACCAGGGGTCGCCGGTTCGAACCCGGTCTTCCACCCAAAAAGCAAAAGCTTCTCTAAATTTTAGAGAAGCTTTTTTTGTACACTTAATTTTGGTTTGTTTTACTCCACAGCCTTATCAACTCTAACGGCGTCTTCTCTATTGGCCAATTCCCAAGCCGTATGAAACACCAAGCGCGTTCTGTTCTCTAATAAATCGTATTCAATCTTATCTGGTGTATCTGTTGCCTTGTGGTAATCGGCATGGGTTCCATTAAAATAAAATATAATCGGAATGTTGTTTTTAGCAAAATTATAATGATCCGATCGGTAATAAAAACGATTGGGATCGTTCTCGTCATTATAAGTATAGTCCAATTCAATATTGGTGTATTTTGTATTCATTTCCTCAGATAGGTTGTGAAGATCGGTACTTAACTTATCACTTCCAATAAGGTAGATATAATTGCGTTTTCCTTCGGTTCTTTTGGGGTCGGTACGTCCAATCATGTCAATGTTTAAGTTGGAAACAGTCTGCGCTAAAGGCACAATTGGATCGTAATCCGTATAATACTGTGAACCTAACAATCCTTTTTCTTCGCCTGTCACATGTAAGAATATCACAGAACGCTTAGGTCCTTGACCTTTTTCTTGAGCTGCTTTAAAAGCTTCAGCGATTTCCAAAATAGCAACCGTACCAGAGCCATCATCATCCGCTCCGTTAAAAACTTCGCCGTCGTGCATGCCAACATGGTCTAAATGCGCAGAAAGAATGATGTATTCATCAGGTTTTTCGCTTCCTTTAATCATGGCGGCGACATTCTCAGAAATAATAGGTTCACTGACTTGTTTAAAATCGATTTCAATTGTGTTCGTTTTTAATAAAACGGCACCCATTGCTTCGCTCACTAGGAAGCCATACATGGGTTCTTCGTTGACATCTAAGGCCAAATTACTTTCACCTCCACGTTCGTCACGTGCTTTGTAATAGTTTGCATAGCGTTTAAACATCGCATCGTTAATCAGAAAGAAGGCTTTAGCTCCCAATTCTTTGGCGGTATTTTGTTTTGATCGCATTGCTTGACGTCCATTAGACCACTTAGAAATTTCATCAGTACCACTCATAAGATAGGTGCCATCTTCATTTTTTGGTTCGCCTGCAATAGCCACTACAATTTTATTGGTCACATCCATGTCTTTATAGTCATTATAAAGTGCATCTTTAATTCCATAACCAACCACAACAATATCACTTGCGTTGATGACGCTTGATTTTGCATCGGTAATGCTTATAAAATCTTGATAATATTCAAATGAAGTCTCATCTATATTTATAGATACTTTTGGAGTTTCTACCAATACTAAAGGCACATTTTGAAAATAATCTCCATCAGCCTTGGCTGCAGCGATTCCTAGATTTGTATAGCTATTCTTTAGATACTCTATAGCTATTTTTTGTCCTTTGGTCCCTGTTTCTCTCCCTTCAAATTCATCAGAAGCATAGGTGTAGAGTTTTTCTTTTAATTCTTCTGCTGTGATGCTAGAAGCAAAGGTCTCTTGGTTTTGAGCCTGACCAATGTTTTGGTTTGCTATCAATATAAATAGTAATAGCGTGATTTTAAGTTTCATAGAGTTGTATTAATGAAATGAATATTTATACAACGATATTACAAAAATTATAGTAACATTTAATTGATTTTAGCATTTTTTATACTTTTTAACCGTTTTTGATGATGGCAACTTCCATCTTAAAAGTACTTTAAAGTGTATGATTTTTACGATTAAAGTAAAAATCAATAGGTTTTGAATATTATTTTTGTTTAAATTTGCAACTTATATCTTAAACAAAATAATGATTATGAAAAAATTAATTACTTTATTATCTCTTGCCGTTGTAGGATTTACATTCGGTCAAGAAGAAGAGCCAAAATTGACTTTTAGTGGGTCGGTTGATGCTTATTACAGAGCAAATTTAGATGCTCCAAATGACGAAAATGCAATTGCACCAGGGTCTTCATTTGCAAACCTTTCAGGGTTTTCATTAGGAATGGCAAATATTGTTGCAAGCTATGAAGCTTCTAACGTTGGAGTTGTTGCTGATTTGGTTTTTGGACCCAGAGGAACGGATGCTGTTTTTGCATCTCCAATGAATTCAAGTTCTGCGAACGTTATCAATCAATTGTATGCCTACTGGAATGTAAGCGAAAAGGTGACCTTGACAATGGGTAATTTCAATACTTTTTTAGGGTATGAAGTTATTTCTCCTGTTGGAAACTTTAACTACAGTACGTCGTATTTATTTTCTTACGGACCGTTCAGTCATACAGGAATAAAAGCTGATTTTGATTTCGGTGATGATTTGACTTTAATGGCTGCTATTATGAATCCTACAGATTTAACTGAGTACAATCCTACAGGCGATTATGCAGTAGGTGTTCAGCTTGGGTACAAAGGACAGTACTTAAATTACTTAGCGTCTCAAGATTCTTTTGAAGTTGATTTCACAGGTGGAATTGATATTTCTGAGTCTTTTTTCTTAGGAATTAACGCTGCTTATTTTGATGCTACGGATGATATTGATATCGACACAAGTTTTGCAGGTGTTGCATTGTATCCTCAAGTTTCGACTTCAGATAAGTTTTCTGTAGGTTTAAGAGCTGAGTACTTTGTTGAAACTGAAGGTGGTGCTGGTGGTATTGGCGCTTATGATTTCAAAGGCGATGCAGATGTATTTGCAGTAACTTTAACAGGAAATTATTCAGTAGGTAACTTAATGATCAAGCCAGAATTTAGATTGGATTCAGCAAGTGAAGAAGCTACTTTTATGGACAATGATTTAATGCCTTCAAACAGCTTATCATCATTTGTATTAGCAGCGGTTTATTCGTTCTAACAAACATTTTATAATTTTTAAAAGGAGCCTTACGGGCTCCTTTTTTTGTTTAAATTTTTAAAACATTCACTTAAACAGTTTTTCAGAACTAAGTCCTCACATCTGTTGAGGGCTTTTTTATATATGATATTTTATAATATATTTGGCGAATTATTAATCATATAAACCCAAAACTATTATGAAAAAATTATTATTAACAGCTGTAGCTGTATTCGCTTTAACAACTGTTACTGCACAAACTGAAAAAGGAAGTTTATTAATTGAAACGAACATTGCCAATCAAATGGTGGGAACCACATCATTTTCACTTCTTTCTGCTGATGGAGAAATTGTATATTCATTAGGACTTGATGGCGGTTATTTTATCATGGATGACCTTGCAATTAAAGTAGGGTTGGGGTATGCCTCTAATTCTGTAACAGACGAAAATGTTTTTTCTTACCGTTTAGGAGCAAAGTATTACTTGATGAGTAAAATTCCTTTAACTCTTGATTATACTGGAGCTATAATTAAAGATTATGACGAAAACCCTTCATGGGTCGGCTTAGGAGCTGGTTATGCAATTTTCTTAGGGTCAAATGTCTCTATTGAACCTGGTTTGCGTTACAATGTATCTATGAACGACAAATTTTCTAAAGAAAATTTAATTCAACTTAACATTGGTTTTGCGTTACATTTTTAATATTCAATAGTTAAACAAAAAAAGAGGAGCCTTAGGCTTTCTTTTTTTTTGTTTATAACTTAACTGTAATTACTTAAACAATAATTTTAAAGCTGTATTGGATCAAACTAATTAGAATACACGTGGCGTCAAAGGAAAAGAATACACTTCAGAGTTCTTAAACTTTAGGTTTTACTGAGTATAATCAGTATATCTATAGAGGTTTGTCGTATTATTCCCCCGAGAGCCAATCCACAATATATATTAATAAAATGTAATTATTTTCAATATTTTTGAATTTTAGAATTGTATCTTTAATTATTTTGTTTAATTTTACATTATTAATAATAAACTAAAATTAAAATTATGAAAAAATTATTACTTACGGCAGTACTAGCTTTGTTTTTAACAAACACAATGTCTGCTCAAGACTCTAAAGGGTATGTAGGTGTATCAATTGGTGCAGCGATTCCACAAGGAGATTTAGCTGACACAGCTAAAACAGGTTTAGACTTAGGCCTTATCAATGCAGGTTACCGTTTCAATGAAACATGGGGAGCAACTGTAAACTGGGGTGCTACTGGTCATGCTTTAGAAGGTACTGATGATGGTAGTATTGGAGTTGGATATTTTGCTGTAGGTCCAATGATTTCTTTTGGTGACTTTGACTTCAAACCTCAATATGCTTTTTCTTCTGCGACTATCGATTCAGGAGGAGCAGAACTTGATGTTGATATGGAATCTGCTTGGATCATTGGAGCAACTTACAACTACTCTCTTGGGGATAACTGGGGTTTAGCTGCTAATTTAGATTACTTTACTTTCACAGTAGAAGACGCTGATGACTCTGAGTCAATCATGAAGTTTTCTGTTGGAGTTCAGTACAAGTTCTAAGAAAACATTCTTAAATACTTTAAATCAAAGAGGAAGCGTCGCTTCCTCTTTTTTTATACCATAACTTTTGTATTTTTGTGGAATGAACCGAGCATGTTAAAAACAATGTAATTCAAGAGAATGAATGACAGCGAACACATATGACGGATAAAAAAACAATAAGAAAGACATATGAAAAAAATCATTATCATCAATGGCCCTAACTTAAATTTATTAGGCAAACGTGAGCCCGGTATTTATGGCGCTCAATCATTTGAAGACTTTTATACAGATTTAAAAACTAAATATGAAGGGTTTGAATTATCATATTTTCAATCCAATATAGAAGGGGAGTTGATTGATAAAATTCAAGAAGTTGGGTTTTCTTTCGATGGTATTATTTTAAATGCAGCGGCTTATACCCACACATCTGTTGGAATCGGAGATGCCATCAAAGCCATTGAAACCCCAGTCATCGAAGTGCATATCTCCAATACCTTTGCTAGAGAAGAGTTCAGGCATCAATCTTATATATCTCCAAACGCCAAAGGAGTGATCCTAGGGTTTGGTTTGCAAAGCTACGAGCTCGCATTACAAAGTTTCTTATAACAAAAAAGACGGTCTTTTCAGATCGTCTTTAATTTATAATATGTGCGTTGTGTTTATATATGAATCACTTCGCCATAAGCATCTGCTACAGCTTCCATTACTGCCTCACTCATTGTAGGGTGTGGGTGAATTGTTTTTAAAACTTCATGGCCAGTGGTTTCAAGTTTTCGACCTAAGACCGCTTCTGCAATCATATCCGTGACGCCGGTACCAATCATATGGCATCCTAACCACTCGCCATATTTGGCATCAAAAATCACTTTTACAAACCCTTCTTTATGTCCGCCAGCACTTGCTTTTCCTGAAGCAGAAAATGGAAATTTTCCAACTTTAATATCAATGCCTTTGTCTTTTGCTTGGGCTTCTGTCAGTCCAACACTTGCGATTTCTGGAGTACAATAGGTACAGCCTGGAATGTTTCCGTAATCAATAGCTTCTACATGTTGCCCCGCAATTTTTTCGACACATAAAATGCCTTCGGCAGAAGCAACGTGCGCGAGGGCAGGCCCCGGCGTTACATCGCCAATTGCATAATAGCCTGGGATGTTTGTTTGGTAAAAATCATTGACTAATATTTTATCTCTATCGACTACAATACCAACATCTTCTAAACCAATATTTTCAATGTTTGTTTTGATTCCAACGGCAGATAACACCATATCAGCTTCTAAAACTTCTTCTCCTTTTTTTGTTTTGATCGTCGCTTTGACCCCTTCACCAGAAGTATCAACAGAAGTGACTTCCGTAGATGTTAAAACCTTAATCCCACTTTTCTTAAACGAACGTTCTAGTTGTTTAGAAACATCTTCATCTTCGACAGGTACAATGCGAGGTAAATACTCAACAACCGTAACATCCGTTCCCATGGAATTATAGAAATAAGCAAATTCAACGCCTATGGCACCAGAGCCTACAATTATTAATTTTTTGGGTTGTTTCTCTAAAGTCATTGCTTTTCGGTAGCCAATTACTTTTTCACCATCTTGTGGTAAATTAGGCAATTCACGCGAGCGTGCTCCTGTAGCAATGATGATATGATCCGCACTGTATTCAGTACCATCAACATCGACTTTTTTCCCTGGCTTTAAAGTTCCATAACCAGAAATGACATCGATTTTATTTTTTTTCATTAAGAACTGAACGCCTTTACTCATGCCATCGGCTACATTTCGACTTCGGTTGACAACCGCATCAAAATCTTTATCAAATTCTTTGACCGTCAAGCCGTAATCATTGGCATGTTTAAGGTATTCAAATACTTGTGCAGACTTTAAAAGTGCTTTGGTAGGAATACACCCCCAGTTGAGACAAACGCCTCCTAAACTTTCCTTCTCAATGACTGCAGTTTTAAGACCTAATTGAGAAGCTCTTATTGCTGTAACGTAACCTCCGGGGCCACTTCCTAAAACGATAACATCGTATTTGCTCATAAAATCGGTATTTTGAATTGGTTTCAAGCTGCAAATTTACAAAACCTAATTGTAATATTAAAGGTCTTCAGTAAAATGTGTTTTGCTTTTTTCTTTTGAAAATTTTGAAGCATTAAAATCTCCAGAGGTTCCTTTAGGAATTGACAAGCATTGCCAGTCCGTATTTTTGATAAGTTTTCCAATAAAAACGAGTTGCCCCATATGATAGGCATAATGGGCTAACTGCCTGTTTAAGGCTTCTTGGACTGTGTGTCCCTGATTTCGGATGTAGATTATGGTATTTAAATCTTTTTCAACCAACTGATTAAAAGTGTTGAAAAAACAATCCCATCCTTTGTTCCAATGTTCCAAAATAGTTTCTTTATCCCAAGTATCATTGTTAAATTCTTGATCTCTATTTCGCCATGATTTTTCGCCATCTTCATTGAAAATATTTGTCCACCTCGAAAGCATATTTCCAGAAAGATGTTTGACAATTGTAGCCACGGAATTACTCTCTTCGTTTAGAGTCCAATTCAATTCGGCATCCGAAAGTTGTCCAATGGTTTTTTCACCTAGAGATTTATAGTAGTTAAATTCTTTAGATACACTTTCTAGGGTTGTGATTTTGTTTTTCAAATCTGTTATGAATTGATTTTTATTATGAAATGAATTTAGAAATTTTTCGACATTTATATGTAGGTTTTGTATATCGCAAAGATATTTACAAAAAGCAGAAAAAGTAATAAATACAACCACCCTAATTTTGCGATCTTTGTATTCATCATATAAATACCGTAAAAAGGGTAGTAGTCTATTTTAGCTTATCCTACGATAATCAACAATTTAAACGATTAATTAATTTACAATAGAATTGCTTCTCAGCTTTTGTAGTTTTGCTGTAATTTTATATTAAAGAACTTATTGTTTGTCGATTAAGATTTTAATTTGTCTGGGGTTTGTCTACTATCAAATATCTGTAATATTAAAACACGATTATCTTTGATTTTATAGATAATCTTAAAATGTTTATAAACAGCTCTGTACTGATTTGATTTTAAGTTTTCTTCTGTTTGATATAATACATCTATGCTCAAAGCATCTCCTGTTTTCTTAATACCATTTATTACACTATTAGCACCTGACACTGTTTTCAACCTCTTAACATAGAAATTCCAAATTCTCTTTAAATTAATTGTAGATCTTTTAGACCAAACTACTTGACCCATGTAGATATTTCTTTTTCTAATTCATCAGATGTTAAGTAATCACCTCTTTCTATTTCTTTTTCAGCTTTTTCCAATTCAGCTTGATACTCCGGTAATGTTAAGGGATCTCCTTCTACTGTATAAGCTACGATTTTATCAGCTACAAATTTCTCTTTAATTGAATCTACTCTGTTTAAAGCATCTTCACTTAAATTAAGAATCCATTGTATCAATTCATTTCTTTTTGCTTCTATGTTCATAATTTTAAAATATTATATTGTAAATATAATAAAACTGTGTCAATTTTCATATCTAAATTATTTATACTCCAACTTTTTTCAGTAATGAAAAACTATTATTTTATTGTTTTTAAAGAGGGAAATATTTGATAAGCCCTCCCATACTTTTAGCGTGGTCCTGCCACGTCTTTAGCGTGGACTTCAAACACATTCCCTTATTAGGGACAGCTTAGCGTAAAAGAGTTGTAAAGCTAGCATGGAAGTACAGATTTAGTGATCGTTAAACTTCAAACTCACAGAGTTGACGCAGTAGCGCGTGCCGGTTTCGGTAGGACCGTCATTAAACACATGTCCTAAGTGACCCTCACAGGTTTTACACACAATTTCGGTTCGGATCATGCCGAGAGTTTTATCGGAGATATACCCAACTTTCCCTTTGATCGCTTCATCAAAACTTGGCCATCCACAATGGGCATCAAACTTGGTACTACTTTCAAAAAGAGGTTCATTACAGCCTGCACAACAATAGGTGCCTTTTTCAAAATGTAGATTGTAAGTTCCTGAATGTGGCATCTCAGTGCCTTTTTTTCTAAGAATTCGGTATTGTTCATCCGTTAATTCTTCTTTCCAATTTTTGTCGGTTTTATTCATTTGGTGTTGGTGTAAATATTAAAGCAGCGCCATTGATACAATGCCGTTTGCCAGTTGTTTTTCGAGGTCCATCATTAAACACATGTCCAAGATGCCCTCCACAAGTTGCACAATGTTCTTCGGTGCGTGCCATCCCAATATTATAATCGACGGAAAAAGACACATTTCCTTTAATCTCTTTATCAAAACTAGGCCATCCTGAACCCGAATCAAACTTATCTGCGCCGTCAAAAAGAGGGGTATTGCAAGCGGCACAACTGTAAATTCCAGGCTTATATATTTTATTTAAAGGACTTGAAAATGCACGTTCGGTGCCGGCTTCTCTCAAGACACGGAATTGAAGTTCACTCAGTTGCATTTTCCATTCTTGCTTGGTTTTCGTCACTGGGAATACTTCCTTTTTTTGGGCAGTTGTTTGACAAGAAAATAGAAGACTGAGTATGCAAATTGAGATTATTTTTTTGATATTCATGAGTAGGGTTTTAAATTTTTATTAAAAATAAGTATTTATTTAATCAGTTACTTTTTTTTCACATAAATTTGTGACTATAAGTTTATTTCAGTGTCAAATCGGTAGAACGTTTTTACTAATTAAAAACATAAAAACAATTAAAAATGAAAAATCAGCTTTTAACTTTTATAGTGTGCCTCTTTTGTTTGTCTTGTGCGACCAATCCGTTTACGGGGAAAAAAACCATGGCATTTATGCCAAACACACAGTTGTTACCAATGGCTTTTGCGGAGTACGATAAATTTCTATCTGAACACAAAGTCATTAAAGGAACTCCTGATGCAGAAATGATTACTCGAGTAGGGCAGCGAATTTCAGTGTCTGCAGAACGTTGGTTAGATGCCAATAACCACCAAGGGTATTTGAAAGATTATAAATGGGAATACAATTTGGTCGATGATAAAGCCGTGAATGCTTGGTGTATGCCTGGCGGTAAAATCGTGTTTTATACAGGTATATTACCAATTGCTAAAAATGAAGCAGCCATTGCTGCGATTATGGGACATGAAGTTGCCCATGCTTTAGCAAACCATGGTCAGCAACGAATGAGTGCAGGCATGATTCAACAAGGGGTAGGAGTTGGTGTTGCGATGGCTACCAAGGATAAAAGTGCGTCAGAACAAAATATGTGGATGCAAGCATTCGCGGTTGGCTCTTCTGTTGGAGGGATGCTGCCTTTTAGTCGAGCGCACGAAACGGAGGCGGATCAAATTGGTTTATACCTCACAGCTATTGCTGGCTATGACCCCGATGAAGCATCTTTATTATGGGAACGCATGAAAGCAAATAGTGGAGGTAAAAGCCCTCCCGAATTTTTGAGCACACACCCGTCAAATGATTCTCGAATCGCCAATTTAAGAGCATTAGCAGCCAAGGCAAAAGAAGAAGCCCGTAAATTTGGAGTGACATCTTTTAGGTAATATTGACTTTATAATTGAATTAAATCATTAAATTAGGAGCTGCTTAACTAAATAAGCAGCTTTTTTTATGAAAAAATTTGAAAAAGGAAGTAAGCAACTAACCAAAGCTTGGGCTTTTTATGACTGGGCGAACTCCGTTTATCCTCTAGTAATTAGTACGGCAATATTCCCCATTTATTACGATAGTATGACCAGTTCATTTGCAAACGATGCTGGCGATATTTCCTATTTAGGGATGTTCTGGGATCCAATTAGCTTATACGATTATACACTGTCATTCTCTTTTTTAATAGTGGCCTGCTGTTCACCCATCCTCTCTGCTATTGCAGATTATATGGGGAATAAATTAAAATTTTTAAAATTCTTTTGCCTCTTGGGAGCACTCTCCGTAATGTGCTTGTTCTTTTTTACAGGTCCTGAAACTTTATGGGTGGCACTCACATTTACCATTTTGGCAAGCATCGGATTTTGGGGAAGTTTGGTGTTTTACAATGCTTACTTACCTGAAGTCGCTTTTCCAGAACAACAAGATAAAGTCAGTGCTCAAGGATTTATTTATGGGTATGCAGGCTCCGTCATATTACTTGTTTTTAGTCTTTTTATGGTAGAAAAACCAGAATTATTTGGAATTCCGGACAAAGCTTTAGCAACTCGAATTACCTTTTTATTGGTGGGTATCTGGTGGTTGGGCTTTGCTCAATTCACGTACCGTCGATTGCCAAACAATGTGTTTGATCGTAAACCAGAAAAAGACTTTATATGGAAAGGCCTTAAAGAATTGAAAATCGTTTTGAAAGAACTAATCAATTACCCCCAACTAAAATACTTTTTAGTCTCCTTTTTCTGTTTTAGTGTGGGGGTTCAAACCATTGTGTTGATGGCTGGGATTTTTGGAAGTAATGAACTCGGGTTGCCAACTATAAATTTAATTCTTACGATTATACTCGTTCAACTAGTTGCTATTTTGGGGGCCTATTTATTTTCAAGATTATCCACTAAAATCGGAAACATCAGAACCTTAAAACTGACCCTTATTATATGGTTAGGCGTTTGTTTTTTAGCCTTTTCTTTAGATAAGAGTCAAGCGTATGTTGATTACTACTTTTATGGCTTGGGCATTGTCCTAGGATTAGTTCTAGGGGCGACCCAATCCATTGGACGTTCGACCTACTCTAAGTTGTTACCAGATACACATGACCACGCCACTTATTTTAGTTTTTATGATGTCACCGAAAAATTAGCGATTGTATTAGGGATGTTTGTATTTGGGTTGCTCAATTCAATTACAAATTCTATGCAATATTCGGTGCTTTCATTGGCAGTCTTTTTTGCGATTGCCTACATTGTTTTAAGCCGTGTCAAAGCCACGGAATATGTCAAATAATTCTTATTAATTCCGTCAAAACTTAAATTGGCATAACAATTGAACTTTATTGATCTGAACGAAAGTCTCTACTCTGTTAAAAGAAGATAACTTCCGTTTTGTACGAACTATTAATATCAAATCAGTTCTGTTTTATGACAGAATGACCTAATATACCTATGAGCAAATCAAAATTTACAATGCTTGACAATTTGTCATTACAAGACTTTGATGAAAATTCAGAGTTAATTCCGTTAATGACCACTGAAGACGAAGAAGCTATAAAAAATGAATCCCTTCCAGAAACAATCTCGATTCTTTCCCTACGGAATACTGTTTTATTTCCAGGAGTCGTCATCCCAATTACAGCAGGGCGCGACAAGTCCATCCAATTAATTAACGAAGCAAATTCAGGTTCAAAAGTGATTGGAGTGGTCTCTCAAAAAGATGAGACTGTAGAAGACCCTAGCATTGATGACATCTATAGAACAGGAACCGTTGCACGTATTTTAAAAGTGCTTAAAATGCCCGACGGAAATACGACCGTCATCATTCAAGGGAAAAAACGATTTGAAATTTCTGAAATGGTTTCAGAAACCCCTTATATGGTTGCTAAAATTCAGGATGTTCCTGAAGTGAGCCCTTTAAGCACCACGGAGTTCCCAGCAATTATAGAGTCGATTAAAGACCTTGCCCTTCAAATCATCAAGCAAAGTCCAACGATTCCTAGTGAAGCATCTTTTGCGATTAAAAACATTGAAAGCAGTTCGTTTTTGATCAATTTTGTGTCTTCAAACATGAATTTATTGGTTGTTGAAAAACAGAAATTACTAGAAGTCCATGACCTTCAAGAACGTGCTTTATTGACCTTAAAGCACATGAATGTTGAGTTTCAACGCTTAGAACTCAAAAACGACATTCAGTCCAAAGTGCAAAGCGACATGAATCAGCAACAGCGCGAATATTTCTTACAACAGCAAATCAAAACCATTCAAGAAGAATTGGGAGGGGTGAGCTATGAGGAGGAAATTGAAGAAATGAAAGCACGTGCCGTTAAAAAGAAATGGAATGAAAAGGTAGAGGCACATTTTAATAAAGAAATTGGAAAGTTACAACGCATGAATCCACAAGTAGCGGAGTATTCAATTCAACGTAATTATTTAGACCTGTTTTTAGATTTACCATGGGATTCTTTTAGTAAAGATAATTTTGATTTGAAACGCGCTCAAAAAATATTGGACCGCGATCACTTTGGTTTAGAAGAAGTCAAACGTCGAATTATTGAATATTTGGCAGTTTTGAAACTTAGAAATGACATGAAATCTCCGATCCTTTGTTTATATGGACCTCCAGGTGTTGGTAAAACATCCTTAGGGAAATCCATCGCAGAAGCTTTGGGAAGAGAATATGTGAGAATTTCTTTAGGAGGCCTTCGAGATGAAGCCGAAATAAGAGGTCACAGAAAAACATATATTGGCGCCATGCCCGGACGAATTTTGCAAAGTTTAAAAAAGGCAGGCACTTCCAATCCTGTTTTTGTGTTGGATGAAATTGACAAGCTATCGAGCTCCAATCAAGGAGATCCGTCGTCGGCAATGTTAGAAGTTTTAGATCCCGAACAAAATTCGGAGTTTTACGACAACTTTTTAGAAATGGGGTATGACCTTTCAAAAGTGATGTTTGTAGCCACATCAAACAGTTTGAACACCATTCAGCCTGCGCTTTTAGATCGTATGGAGATTATTAATGTAAGTGGATATACCATTGAAGAGAAAGTTCAAATAGGAAAGAAATTCCTTTTACCTAAGCAAATTAAAGAACACGGAATGAAAACTTCCGATCTCAAAATTGCACAACCTCAATTAGAAAAAATAGTGGAAGGTTATACAAGAGAATCAGGAGTTCGTGGACTTGAAAAACAAATCGCTAAAATGGTGCGTTATGCAGCCAAAAATATTGCGATGGAAGAAACATACGAAGTTAAGGTTTCCAACGAAGCGATTGTTAAAGTTTTAGGCAGTGCAAAACTAGAGCGTGATAAATACGAAAATAATGATGTTGCTGGTGTCGTTACTGGATTGGCATGGACACGTGTAGGAGGTGATATTTTATTTATTGAATCTATTTTATCTAAAGGAAAAGGGACTTTAAATATCACTGGGAATTTAGGAAAAGTAATGAAAGAATCGGCAACTATTGCGATGGAATATATCAAAGCAAATGCGGATTTATATGGTTTAAAATCAGATATTTTTGACAGCTATAATGTACACATCCACGTTCCAGAAGGAGCCACTCCAAAAGATGGTCCAAGTGCCGGAATTACGATGTTAACTTCTTTGGTGTCTTTATTTACACAGAAAAAAATAAAGAAGAGTTTAGCAATGACAGGCGAAATTACTTTGCGAGGAAAAGTACTTCCGGTAGGGGGTATCAAAGAGAAAATTTTGGCTGCCAAACGTGCTAAGATCAAAGAGATCATTCTTTCTAAAGAAAACAAAAGTGATATTGAAGATATCAATCAAACGTATCTAAAGGGCTTAACATTTCATTTTGTTTCAGAAATGAGTGAAGTCATCGATATCGCGATCACAAATCAAAAAGTAAAAAACGCAAAAACACTCTAATTTTTAATATTTGGGCTCCGCTCAAAATAAACCCTTCTAATATTCGTTTTAGAATTGATTTATATATTTTTGCATGCGAATGAGGATATTGGTGTCGTTTTTTTTGGTTCTGAGTTGTAGTAGTGCTGTGCACGCGCAATTAGGAGGCGAATCTACATACCAGTTTCTAAATTTAATATCCTCACCACGCCAAGCTGCCTTAGGAGGTAAATCCATTACGAATGTGGACTATGATGTCACACAAGCATTGTACAACCCTGCGACTATTAATGTAGAAATGGACAACCAATTGGCAGTGAATTACTCGAGTTATTTAGGAGATATTAGTTACGGAACAGCCGCCTATGCGTACACATGGGATCGAAGAACGCAAACCTTTCATGTTGGAATGACTTATGTGAATTATGGTAGTTTTGATGGCTATGATGAAAATGGAATAAGTACAGGGGAATTTTCAGGAAGCGAAGCTGCTTTTTCCGTCGGATATGCAACTCAAATAGGCTATTCAGATTTTTATGCAGGGGCAAATCTTAAATTGATATCTTCTAAACTAGAACAATATAATTCCTTAGGAATTGCTACCGATGTGGGTTTTATATATATAAATGAGTACTTAGATTTTAATGCGGCATTGGTGATTCGTAATTTTGGAATGCAATTAACAACCTATGCAGGTGTGAAAGAATCATTGCCATTTGAAATTGATCTTGGATTTTCTCAAAAACTTGAAAATGTGCCGTTAAGATGGCATTTGACATTAGAGAATTTACAACAATGGCCCATAGCCACTGAGAATCCCGCCCGTGGTACGACCGATTTAAATGGTACGCAAACCCCCGAAGAAGTCGGGTTTTTTAGCAATATAATACGGCATACCATTCTCGGATTAGAATTATTCCCAGATAAAGGATTTAACATTCGAGTGGGGTATAGTTTTAGAAGGGCAGCGGAGTTAAAGATTTTAGAACAACGAAATTTTTCAGGGCTTTCTTTTGGGATTGGCTTGAAATTTAATAAATTGAGGTTTAGTTACACACATGCACGCTATTCATCGGCGGCAAATACAAGTTTTCTAGGACTTCAAATAAATTTACAATAGTGAAAAAAATAACAATTGCCATCGATGGTTTTTCTTCAACAGGGAAGAGTACGCTCGCTAAACAATTAGCACAAAAGCTTCAATATGTATATGTGGATTCTGGGGCGATGTACCGCGCAGTCGCTCTATATACCTTACAACATAAATTAATTCAAGACAAGGTTCTTGATACAGCAGCACTGATAAATCAGTTGCCATTGATTAAAGTGACTTTTCAATACAATGAATCTTTAAAAGCGTCTGAAATTTACTTGAATGGCGTGAATGTGGATACCGAAATTCGTACCATGGAAGTTTCAAATACTGTGAGTACAGTAGCAGCAGTCCCAGAAGTGCGCCAACAATTGGTCGCCTTACAGCAACAAATGGGGGCTGATAAAGGAATTGTGATGGATGGTAGAGATATTGGTACTGTGGTTTTTCCTGATGCTGAATTGAAACTGTTTATGACCGCCTCAGCAGATACACGTGCCCAACGTCGTTATGACGAACTGATAGGAGGGGGCACAGCGGTCACTTTTGAAGCTGTTCTTGAAAACATTACTTCTAGAGACCATATCGATTCTACACGAGAAGATTCTCCGCTTTTTAAAGCCGATGATGCCATTGAAATTGACAATTCAAATCTAAGTTTGGAGCAGCAATTTGAACAAGTTTTAGCACTTGTAAATTCAAAACTATAACATTCATAGCCTCTCCCTTAAAAACAGA
>Ga0209304_1001091_pt1 | contig 17161 bp, 14 predicted proteins | sample COGITO_mtgs_1004_4_FD_184789 | JGI IMG/M metagenome (GOLD analysis project Ga0209304, IMG submission 184789) | Pelagic marine microbial communities from North Sea - COGITO_mtgs_100423 (SPAdes) (version 2) | ecosystem: Environmental > Aquatic > Marine > Epipelagic ...
GGCGAACTGCCACCGCGAAGATGAACTACATGGGCCTCGGGATTATGGATAATATTCCACCCCGCCTCTCGAGCACGCTTGCAGAAATCTACATCTTCAAAATACATAAAGAACTCTTCATCCAGCAAACCTATATCCTCAAAGACTTGCCTGCGGATCAGCACGCAGGCAAAACTTGTCCATTCAGGATAAATTACATTATCGGAGACCCTTAGAGGCACCTCATAACGCTTAAACAGCCGGGTTATTGGTCCGGTGGCAGCTGATCTAATCAATTCGTTAATCGGCCTGTGGAACCTGAAACAGCTTTCTTGTGGGGTGCCATCGGGCCATTCTAGGCGCGGACTGGCCATCCCCATATCGGGATTTTCTTGCAGGGTTTTGATCAATAAATCAACAGCACCGGGGTAAACAATAGTGTCGCTATTAAGTAAAAGAAAAAATTCACTAGCCGATGCATTAATGCCTATATTGTTGCCAAAGGAGAAACCACCATTGAAATCAGCCCCTAAAGTTTTAACCTGATGCCACTTATTATTTTTAATCTCTTGATCAAAGAGCGCCATAGAATTATCGTTTGACGCATTATCAACAGCTAGAACTTCAAGATTAGCATTTACTTCCAGCTCTAAAGACTGAAGACAGTCTATGGTAAGATTTGCCGTTTTATAGTTAACGATAACAACAGAAGTACACATATTAAGTACTCAAGCACTATGCCGACTTTGTTTTATTCATATGAGGGAAAGCTTTATTGGGGGTTTCACAGCCCAGAAACTCACATATTGAATCCCATTCAGGACCATTACATAGATCAACCTCTAACAGATCATTAGGTCTTTCTTTGAAGTATTCCCTAACATCCCTAATATGCTCACGATAGGCGGAACGGAATTTTTTCTCGTCAAACAAAATACAACCGTATGTCTCAATGCGCATCTTGTTCCAAGAATTAATCTTTTGGGTTGCCTTATTTATATGAAAATGACGCTTGGCAGACTCTACCCATTGTTCCTCATCACGAGTCGTAAGAATATACTTAGAACCAGGATATAGCTTATCCAGTTCACGATAGTATATCCCTATCGGCAAGTCGCTAACTGAATCGTAGTCTGCCAGTTTTTCGAAGTGAAATTTATTTTCTCCAAACCGATAAAGAAGTGGTCTAATAAATAGAAATTCACAGTTAAACTTCATTACCAATCTATTTGCAATATTACAAAGCATGGTAAGCAGCTTTGATCCTCGCCATTCGAGAAGTGAAGTAACACCATGTACAGCATTAAAGTCTAGATCTACTAAGGCTCTATTCAGACTTGTCGTAGCAGTTTTTGATAGCCCTATACCAAATATCTTATTTTCATTCATTTTTCACGAACGTCCTTTTCTTAGCTGTCGATTTTAACTCGCTTGACCACTCATATAGGTTGGGAGCCAAGCTGCTAAGTACCAGTCTAGACTATAAATTAAACTGTTGAGGACTCATCAAGCACCATTCTTTTATTTTACCAAGTATGGGTAATTAAATTTTACAGAGCCTAATTTGCATAGGGGAAAAAAGTATTTCCTGGCTGATCACACCTTAGGTCTCCATATCCAGCTCTAATATATGCACTAATAACATCGACTGTTAAGGTTCTATCCCAGTTAAACCTTGACGTCTGGGCGACTTGCTCAACAAAAGCATCAATAGACTCAGGAAGCCCTATCGAAGCTAAATAAGCCTCAAAAGAACGGTCAGTATCGGCAAAGAATTCTCTATTAGCACTAGATCCAGTATCTCCTGAGAGCATAGTCCACTCATCAAAACTATAGCCTACACCCTCAGATTCAAACCAAAGATCATTATCAGCATCTGAATAATACCTATTATTCGAATACTCAGAATTATCTAAATTATCAGCACTCAGAACCCTCATCTGGCTTCCTACAAGCTGAATTAAATTATCACTAATTCTAATGTTATCTTTGGGTGCATCATTTACATTAATTGCTCCGATTCCGCTTTCGCTCGGTTTTACAAGCCCATAGATTACATTTCGAGATACTGAGATATCTGAGGAGTGCCCAGAAATATTAATGCCTTTCAAGCTAACTACATTACTATTATCGTTATGAAGGAGATAATTCCCACAAATATTTCCTCCGACCCAATCATCTGCATCTATATACCAACCCAGTGCACGATTAGTTGATTGGTCTCGCCCAATTGCTAACATTAAATTATCTACTATATTAATATTCCGCCATCTTGGACCATTATTATAATCAGTATTTCCTCCCGCACTAATGCCTACCTCACCGCTAACATAGAGATTACTATCTATAAGTATATTCGTTGATTTTATTTGGTCAGAAGAGCCATCAGACGGAGAGTTGGCAGTCCATTTTTGGTGAATACTAGATGCTCGAAGAAAGATATTGCGTCTTGAAATAGTGTAATTAACATCAGTGAAATAGGTATTATGATTAAACATCGTAGCTTGGCCTTCAGCCTTATCATTGCCTCCATCAATTTGCTGTTTATACCAGCCATTGTGATCAAATACATTTTCCTCTAAAAGAGCAGATACATTAACTGCATAAATACCCTGGGCATGATCTCTCTCGCTATAAGAATTGAGGATAACATTGCGTCTTATAACTATGTCCAAAAATTCCCCGCCGCCATGAATTGTTATCGCTTTACTAAAAAAGTTAAAGAGATTATCTTCCAGCAGGATAGAACCCATAGCCACTTCACGTGGCGCATACATTCTTACAGCCAAAGATTCCGAAACTGATCCCCATCCAGAAAAATCTGGAGATTTCGGGTCACGCTTGTAGGCATAAAGAGACAGGCCTACTATTGCCATATAGTTCTGATCCGGCCATATACGTAATACTTCAGCACTATCAGCTTTAAGCACTGGCCTTTCGATACCTTGACCGTAGGAAGTAATTACCGCACGCTCTTCAAACGATCTCCCACTTCTCAATTTAATTAAAGAATTAACTTCCCAAGAATCTCCTCGTCGCAATAAAATCCAATCAGGATAACCGTCTCTGGCATGTTCTCTGGCTGCGTGAATAGTCTTGTATGGCTTAATTATTCCAGAAGGGTCTTGAACATCAGAAATATCACGTGGTGCATAGTATTCCGCTGTTTCATCATTACCCATTGATGAACTAACATAAACTAACCTAGAATCCTCAGATGGGGAGATAATAGACCAGCCACTTTCATCCCAACCACTAGTCTCTCTCGGGTATAAATTAAATTCACCTGGCTTCACGTTATATTCAGAGGTTTCTAGCGCGGCAGTTGAAACGCTGCTTGCCGTACTTGTAACTACTTTAGGCTCAGCCCCGGATTCATCTTGACTCTCACTGTTTACGGAAACGGTCAAGGACGTATCAACCTCCACCTCGTCAGTCGCAGGACTAGTTTTACATGCACTTAGAGATATGAATAACAAGATTAAGATAATATTTTTTAATTTTTCCATTTAAAACACTCGTATCACTCACAATAAAGTTAGAACAATAATAACGAGCCTTGTTTGCGGCTTTTCGGTATATCTCCAATAGCGTGACCTAATTTTTCAATCTAATTCCACTTTTAGGACTCAGATCACATAATTGAAACCTTCAAACTTAATGTTTTTTTACATGCTACATAAATAAATTGCCATTATCCTGTCCATAGGCATTTTTTAGGCTACATTTACCTATAAAACATACGGAGATGAATATGCCTATAACCAGTACTCGGCGCGAAGTTCTAGCGTCTCTTTGTCTAGTTTCAACTGTTCCTAACCTATCAATAGCTAAAGATATCAGTACAAAAAAACTCACGCCTATTACAGCCGATAAAATGACCCCCATAAATAATGATTTTTGCTCAGTAAACGGCTGGGTTATATCGACCAGAACTCTTATTTCGGGGGCAAAATGATATGTTCAAGGACTTCAACCTACTGACTAATATAGATACAAAATATGATATCTGCATTGTTGGTAGCGGGCCAGCAGGAGTTACTCTTGCTTCAAAAATGGCTGAACAAGGCGTTACTGTCGCTTTATTGGAAGCTGGGGATCTTGAATACTCAGAAGAATCACAAAGAGTTTATGAGTGTGAATCTATAGGCCACGAGGCCTGGCCTAGACATACTAGACTGCGATACTTTGGCGGCACATCGAATCACTGGTCTGGGCGATGCCGACCATTTGACGAATCAGATTTCTATAACCGATCAATTAATGGCTTGCCCGGCTGGCCCATCAGATATGACACACTTGAACCTTACTTAAAAGAAGCCATGAGTATTCTTGATCTGAAACCTGAAAAGGGCTTCACAGCAATTAACACTAACGATTTAAAAGAGCACTTCTATCCCGATGCTTTCGCAAAAAGTCCTCCTACTAGATTCAACTCCAAATACATAGAGCAAGTCCGAACATCTAAAAATATCGACTGTTACTTGAATGCTAATGCAACTGACCTGACACTCAACGAAACTTTAGAGTTAACCGAGAGCATTGAGATAAGTAATTACAAGGGTCAAAAAAACAAGATCCTAGCAAATAGATTCATACTCTGCCTAGGTGGTATCGAGACGCCAAGATTCCTACTTAACTGTAACAAACAAGTCTCCTCAGGGATAGGTAACAGCCATGAAATGGTTGGCAGGTGCTTTATGGAACATCTAAATGTTCCAATCGGAACTTTCCTTTATGAAGATATGGAGCGAACGTCAAGTCTTCAATTTTATAGCGATGATGATTTTTGCAAGAGCGCCGAAATAGGTAAATCAAACATCACATTTGGAATTATTCAAAAGGTCAAATCCTATGGGCGAACTCACGCAATAAAAACATTTTTTAAGAATATAGCCTGCAATATGGATATTGACAGAAAAGTACAGTTTATTAGCGACTTCAAATGCCCCGGCATAGGGAATATAGGAACTCTAATTGAGCAGTCACCCGATATTGAAAGTAGAGTGATGCTCAGCAACCAACTTGATAGCTTTGGACTGAAAAAAGCGAAGTTTGACTGGAAGATTAATGAATTTGATAATAAAACAATTCGCTATACCGCGATTGAAATGGCAAAACAGTTTTCCCTATCCGGACTCGGAGCAATTCGTTTAGCCGATTTCATTTTGGATAATAACATTGACATTAGGTACAGCCACCATGCTCATCATATGGGTACGACTAGAATGTCAGCGGACCCTCGCTTCGGGGTTGTAGACAGCAACTTAAAAGTGCATGGAATCGGAAATTTGTACATTGCTGGCAGCGGTGTTTTCTCGACCGGCGGAGCATGTAATCCAACAATGCCAATTATTCAGCTCTGCTTAAGATTAGCGGACCATTTAAATAGCCAAACTATTTAGCAGCTAACTTAAGTAAAGACTGCTCTAGAATTTTTGCAGAAATGTCCCAGTCGAAATTCTTTACATAATTTGCACTATTATGGCTCATCTGCTGCCAAGTACTAGGGCTCATGGTGACCACTTTAACTATACAATCAGCTATTGCAACAGCATCACCTACATCAACCAGATAACCGTTATGTCCGTCCTTAACATAGTCTTCCGGACCTCCGCAACGAGTTGAAATTATCGGGCAACCACATGCTGCTGCTTCCAAGCCCGGCATCCCAAAACCCTCTAATGTTGAGGGTAGAAGCCAACAGTCCGTTTTACGATACAATTCAGGGATGGCATTTTGACTGGGTCGAAAGTGGTATTCAAAATTATCGGGTAGATTCTGAGCAGAATCTATTGGATGAGAACCAAAACATATAACCCGTAAATTGGGAATCTTAATCTGAGCAAGACGTACAGCCTTGAACGCAGTCTCTGCTCCTTTCCAGGCAACAATACCATAGAGTAGCCCAACAGTTGGTGTAGTCTGCTTAGCTCGCTGCTTGAAATTAAATTGCGTCCAATCCACTCCATTTGGGATTAGTGTTACGTCATCATCCCGATATTTTTCCAACATAATTCTTTTAAGCCAATTAGCTATAACGAGTTTTTTCAGCGGTAGCTCATATGTCTCTATAACCTTATTTGAATCACCACCATGTAATTCATGATGGCGAATAAAATATGCTTTTTTACCTTTTGAAGGGGACCAGTCTTTAATCCAATGCACAGTCTCCCACCAAGTAGCTATAGAAATATCTGCATCTGGTGCATCTTCTTCACAAATTGGTTGGTGATCGACAGGCACTAATTCAGCTGTACTGTATTCCAAGTGATGTTGTTGCTTATGCATTGCTTTATAGCGGTTGATCCAATAGCGCATCACTTTGAGCACTCGGCGTATAGGTGGCATTGGAGCTGGAACATTTACATATAATATTCGAACCTGATGTCCTCTTCGAACCATAGCTTCAGCTATAAGACGGTTGGACTTAATACCCCCAGAAAGACTTGGTCGCGGAAGTACCCAATTTATTCTTAATGACTTTTTCAACTCAAATATATCCTATAACTGTGTAATCCAAATCCCGAATAGAATCACTAGGGCCGAGTAAATAACAGCCAGAAAATCAAGACCTGGCCACCAAACTTTGTGCTCTCTTACTAGAACTGCCAATATCGGGTAACATAGGAATTTCGACACTGATATTCCTGCAATCAATCCTACAATACCAAATAAACTAGAACCGATTACCATGCAGGCAAGCAGTAAAACACCTCTGCCAACTTGAAATAACATAAATCCAAATGAATCACCAAAGGCCAATAGTGCATTTGCAGACGTCACAGTTATAACACTACCAATAGTGCCAACAGCTAAAACTTGCAACATCCAGCCAGCAGAGCTGTATCTGGGATCATATAAGAAATCGATAACAAACTGCCCGCCAACTACCAATACGCATATTAAAGGAAGGGTTGCCAGAAAAAGATACTTTCGTGCCCTATGTATGGCTGATCTGGCTGCAGCTTTACTTTTTCTTTCTGCATCAGAATAAAGGGGAAATAAGACGCGTTGATTTACTTTTATTAAGAGTTCCAAAACCATTTTTGACCATATAGCAGCAATGGCAAAAACACCTAAATCCTGCTTGGTAAGGAAAGCTCCAAGCACTAAGACATCACCCTTATTTATAAAGAACGAAAGAAATGAACTTATAAAAATCCATTTTCCGAAACTATATATACTTTTCACAGCCTCAGGATCTAGCTTAAATTGAGGCTTAAAATTTGGATCCAGCCGATAGGAAAGTATACAAGTCACTAATGCACCAAATACTCCGCCAAGGGCGATCGCCCAAATAGAGCGGTAATTCCATACCAATAGCAACGTTACAATAACCGAAAAGATTTGACCCACGAATTCCCATAAAACTAGCCGCTGTAACTTTACATTCCGCTTTAAGATCATTACAGCCGGGGAATAAAAACCTTGAGCCAACGCGGATATTCCGACTATCGGTATAAGAAGAGCTAGGTCAGGAGCTTTATAAAATATGGCAATGGGGTAAGCAACAATCCAACACAGGCACCATATTATTATTCCTCGAATAATTTGCATGGTCCATGCGGTGTTTAAATAATCAACATTATCACCACGTTTATCTCTCACTACAGAGTTTGAAATACCTACGTCTGAGACCATTTGAATACCGCCCAGAACAACCTGAACTAACGCCATAAGTCCAAATACTTCAGGGAAAAGTAATCGGGTTAGTATCAAATTACTAGCGAGCCGAATGACCTGACCACCACCAAAACCTAATATAGCCCATATTGAACCCGATATAGCTCGGCTCTTTATAGATAGTGATGGTTTGTTGGAGTGAAAATTCGAGATTGTAGTCTCTTCCTTGAAGATTATTGGCTATATTGGATATTCGCCACAAAGTGACAACAGATATAATGATTTTGATTTAAGTCTAGTATAGAGGTAGGATTAGTCAATTCGAAAAGATTTTATATTAATGCATAAGGAAGAACAGGAACGTTCAAATGTCAGAATATCTTCGTGCCTACATTGTTGTATTTTTTTTATCAAACTTTGTTTTTTGGATTCTACCTAAACTTAAAATCAACTTTATAAATAGAAGCGAAATCAAACAATGGTGCAACTACTGGCTTGCAGTAAGTGCGATATGTTTTTTTGTCAGCAATATTTGGCTCTATGTGGCCTGTCTTGTATTTTTGATTGGCTATGCAAATCAATCAAAGGCCGATAGGTTACCCCTATTCTTTGCAATTTTTTGTGCTTCACCACTCTATATATTTACTATTCCTGGGTTCGGACTTATAAATTATCTTATTATTTTAAACTACTTATCTTTGCTCACTTTACTTCTCTTACTGCCTGAGCTGAGACAAAATAAAAAAAGCTCCACATCTAACTACCCTTTCTATAGCTCTGTAATTATCTATATAGCAGTCATCTCTATTTTGGATTCCCGTGAAAACACATTTACACATTCACTGAGAATTTTTGTCACATATTCTTTGACTATACTTTTACCATTTACCGCAATAAGTAAGTCTTTAAACAGCGTTGAAACCTTTAAGAAATGCCTCTTTACAATAACATTATGCTTAGTTCCATTGGCACTAATAGGATGTTTTGAGAGCTTAAAATACTGGAAACTCTACTCTTCCGCCTTAGTTAAGCTCCTTGGAGATGACAGCGCAATGAGCTACGGATTACGTGGTGACTCACTAAGGGCTAGCGCTTTATTTTCTAGTCCTATTGTCTTCGGCTACATGATGGTAATCTGTATGGGGCTCTTACTATTCTTGTCAAAATATACAAATAAAACAAACCTGCTGAATGCTATTTTAGTCTTATCATTAGCGGCACTTTACTTTACTAAAGCCAGAGGCCCCTGGCTTGGACTGATAGTTATGATCGTGCTGTTTATCTGGTCTGGTCCAAATAGGTTCGGAAATTTCTCGAAGTTTACAGCTGGCTCTGTCATAGCATTAATAGCTTTAAGTATAACCAGTTTTGGTGAAAGACTAATTTCAATGCTGCCTTTTATGTCATCTTCAGAATCCCATGAAGCTTCGACTATTGACTACCGCATTAGACTAATTGAACAAGCACAAATTCTTTTCCAAAAGAACCCGCTGTTTGGGTTGGTTAACTATCGTGAGACACCAGAAATGGAAGTTATGCGCCAAGGACAGGGAATTATCGATGTTGTTAATTCCTACATAAATATCGGCCTAAGCTATGGCATAGTTGGCTTAGGGCTATTCTTATTTATATTTCTAGGATTATTTTTTACTGTTCTCAAGAAGCTACGTTCATTGCCTTCTGAACAGGAAGACCTTATTAATATTGGTAGATCGCTCTATGCCATTTTAGGTGCAATCTTATTTATTATTTTCACTGTAAGCTCTGTTAACTACATTCCAATCTTTTACTGGCTTTTTGCCGGACTATGCTCTGCCTATATCAGGCTATGTAATCAAGCTCTAGCAGACCATAACAATCAATCTAACACTCGATCCCAGCCAACTCAGGCAGCATCTCCTTAATCTTAACCCCCTTAGCCTCCTCCAACCAATGAGCGACCTCCTCCACCTCTTTAGCCTGGGTCTTAGTCGGCCGTATAACCGCCGATAAATTGCGGTCTTTAATTACATCCAGAATCAAACCGGCGTTAATACTCTTGCGCTCATCGGCAAAGGCATAAACCAATGCCATATCACAGAGAGTATTAATCCGTCTTGGCACGCCCTCTGAAAAGCAGAAGATGGCTGCAATGGCATCGGTGGTGAATATGGATTTAGGGCTTCCTGCGGTTTTGAGACGATGCAGAATATATTTACCTGTATCCACGTAATCCATAGGCCGCAGATTGAAATCTACCCCTATTCGTTGGGCAAACTGGGTTAATCTTGGGTTATTTAGCTTTTCAATTAACTCGGGCTGGCCAATCAGTATTAACTGCAAGAATACGTCGTTGGAAATATTGATATTGGAGATCAATCGTAACTCTTCTAAGGTTTCTTCAGAGAGGTTTTGCGCTTCATCAATCACTAGCAGAACGCGCTTGCCATCGGAATACTGGTCCATGACAAACTCGGTGAATTTGCGCAGCTTTTTGGCATTCTCAGGGTTGGGCTCTTCGAGATCAAAGGCATCCAATACCCAGGTCATCAGGTTGCCAAACGATGCGTGGGTGTTATTAATCACTCCAATCACCACCTCTTCGCCTTCTTGGGCAAGCAGGTAATTAACCAGTGTGGTCTTGCCTGCACCTATATCGCCGGTGATTACGGTAAATCCGGCCTGGCTGTGAAAGCCGTATTCGAGCATGGTTTGAGCGCGAATATGATTTTTACTGAGGTAAAGAAATTCCGGGTCCGGGTTTAGACTAAACGGTTTCTCTTTTAAGTGAAAAAACTCTTTGTACATATATTCAATCCCTGAATGTCGTTGCGGGCAATCTTATACTAACGACGGCATATACCCGGCTTCAATTGACTGTGATTTATTAATAACGGTGCCGACTATATTGGCATTTTGCATCGACTGGATGGCTTTTCTTATATCTGCCTCCGAGTCTCTTCCCTCTTCAAGTACCATTAAAAAGCAGTCGACGTGACTGAGCGCGGTTAGTACATCGTCCCGTGGTAAAATCGCCGGCATATCGTAGATAACAATGCGTGACTTGTAGCGCTGAGTTACTTCATTAAATAGTGCGACCATTCTCGGGCTTGATATTAGCTCGGATGAATTGTCTGCACTGCCCACACCGGGTAACAGCAGTAACCTTTCAACACCCGGATTTACCAATAGATCTGCGATTTCTGCATCGCCTTTTAAATAATCACTTAGTCCTATCTTCGGTTCAATGGCGAAGTAATCTTTAACACCAGGATGGCGCAGATCCATATCAACAAGCAATGCGGTGTAGTTCACTTCCATGGCAATGGCGGCAGCTAAGTTACTGGCCACCAGTGATTTTCCTTCGCCTGGTGAGGGTGAGATTATGCCAATGCTGCGCCAGTTATTGGCGCGCATCTGCTTGATAATAGTGGTACGCAATGTTCTAAACAGCTGTGATCGTGGATCATTGGATGAGCGGGATACTACAAGATTTTTCTCTAGTAATTTATGACACACCGGCACTACTTGACTAGATGTATAGACAATCTTTTCCAGAGGCGAGGCGCTTCCGGTTGAGAGCTTATGCTCTTGGCGTTTTTCCCTGGCCTTTTGTAGCGCCTTATGGATACGAGACATATTGGTTCCCTACAGCATATTAATTTTAGTCATGACTTTGAACCAAACGATATCCAGGCTCATCACAAAATAGTGGACTATAGCCAGCATCACGAGGGTTAAGAGGCCGGCGACAATCATCAGCCGCTTTCGAGATTTATCTTTCTTACGATAATCTTCAGCGGTCAACATTAGCGGGATTATTGCCAGAGGTTCTGTACCGGTAATACGGGTGAAATCTTTAATACTTCTAATCGCTGGATCGAGCATTTCAACTAGCAGCACAAGGCCGAGGCTAATCGCACCTGACAGAAAAAGCCCCATCATCAGTAGCTTTGGTCGATTTGGTTTAACCGACTCTGTCGGCCGCAGAGGTGGCTCGATCAGGGTGAAGCTTTCCGCTTTATTTTCAGATTCGAGATTTTGTGCAACATCTGCTTCAAGCTGCTTGGCTCGCAATTCCTGATATTTTTTCTTGGTGCTTTCGTAGTCCCGAGTCATATCGTCGTAACTGCGCTGCACTTCATGAGTACGCGCAACCCTATCGTGATACTCCCTGACTTCGGCGCGCATGCTTGTTCGTTCTACATTGGCTCTGGCGAGCTCTTTCTCGGTGAGATCAATCTTGATCTTTATCTGCCGATACAGTGGATTAGATATTTCATCCATATTCTGCTCAGGCTGAAACAATGCATCTGCAGCAACTTCTTTTTCAAGCCCTTCAATCTCTCGAGCTAACCGCTTAATGTCAGGATGGGATTCAGAATACTTATTTTTCAAACTGTTTAATTCGTTTTTAAGCTGGGCTAATCTTACCGGGCTACTCAAAGTAGTCACACCAGCGCTACTGGCCACGTAAGGGTCCATGCTGGCTAGCTCTAGGCTAAGGTAGTGCACCTGATCACCCAGTCTGACAGCTTCTGTCTGACGGGCTTTTATCTTGTCTTCAAGGGTTTTAATCATCGACAGGTTAAACTGCAGTAGTTCTGGCAGGCTATCGCCAAACTCTAATTTAAAATTGGCAATTTGCTCTTCGAGTCCCTGCACAGTTTTTTGCATTTTGTCGGCTTCATCACTGAGAAAAGTGACAGTTTCTGCGGCTTTATTGGTTCTGGTTTTGACATTTTCATCGAGAAACATAGTCACCAGTTCATTGGCCACTTTTTGCGCTATATCTGGCGATTCGTCCATAAAGGAAACTTTAAACGCGATACTGGCTCGCTGCGCCCTACCTCGAGTCGGGTCTATAACATTGGCATTGATCATCTGCACCAGCACTGAACTGCGGAATTTCTCCACCAATAAAGAGACTGTGCTGGATTCTCTCTCATCCTCATAAACCTTATATTTATCCAGGGTCTCGAGAATTCTTGAGGTTGTGAGAATGCGCTGTTTAATAACCTGTATCTGCTGCTCGGCATAGCTAGTCACCGTGGAGCGCACCAGATCTCGGGGAATCTCTTGGCTCTCAATCAGGACAACACCTTCAGATTGATAGATAGGCGGCAATAAGAAGGTGATTGTTGCACTGAGGGCGAGCAGTACAGGAAACGCGACTATAATATACAGCTTACGCCTGCGTAGAATATCTAAATAATCCAGCAGTGACTTTTCAGTATCATCCATAGTTGTGTAGCGTCCTTTTATTCTTTCTTATTATTAAATTAAAAGCTGTAGCGTAAACCCATTTTCACGCGGTTTGATTCGACTTGCCCATCAATTTGTCGATCAAAACTTCTGAATACGTAAGAAGTCTGTAGCTTCAATTTTTCTGTTATCCGGTAATGGTAATAGGGTGTAATATTGATGCTTTCCCGATCTTCTACTTCAGAGTTAGTGTTGTACCAAGAGACATTAATGCCTGAGGAACTGCGGGCAGTGAACCTGTGCTCAAAGCCAACGCCTACGCTATCTCGCTCTTCCACATCACCTTGGCTGGATGGGTATAGGTTTCTGGACAGATTAAATGACCAGTCATTTTTTTCCTGACTGTAATTCATACCTAAGTTGAGCAGAACCCCGGTATTCTCTGCATCTACAATAATAATCACTGGCCCAGAAAAAATTCGCTTTTGGCTATCACTTTGAAAATAACCGGCACTGCCATTGATGCTCATCGACGCGGAATAGTTGTAAATAAAACCAGCGGTGATCTTCTCGTAATCAGTTTCATTGGTGTTGATATTGGGACGGTCGGCTGTGTACTGTGACACGCTGATATTCGCCGTGGTACTGAGCACTTCATCGACTTTGTGCTGCCAGTTTAGCCCTGCCGTTTCATTTTCATTATCTGAAAAGTCATCTGCGTCATAGTCACGCTCGGTGTAACCAAATGATATGCCGAGATCATCTTTCTCGGTAACACGAAAAACCACACTGGGATCGACAAAAATAGTCTCAACAAGCGTATTAGAATCAAACTGACCTGTATCCTGTTCGGCTGCATCACGCTGAGAGTTTTCGCTGTAACCAAAATCCAGTGACCAGGTTGAACGCTCTTTCTTGTAACTATTTTTCCACTTAAAAGCGGGATCCTCGGAATCAAATTGGTCAAATTCGGAGTAGCGCTTTAAGGCTAATCTGGCTTCTAGCTCAGAGTGAACCACTGGTGTTAAATAAATCAACGAGGCTTCAGGCTTGAGGGAATAAACCCAGGTTTCCTGCTCGGCATCATTCATTAAGAAGTTATCGTCATAGGCAGCATCCGCATCAAAGCTAAAATCTGCCACCCAGCCTGCTGCAAGGGATGCTGCTGGAAAAGTAACCAGCGCCATCCCGGCAATAATTAATTGAGATATCTTGTTCATAGCGGATCCTTGCTATTTATGGGACGACGATTACGTCTCCCGAGTTAAGAAGGTGATTGCTCGACAGGTCACTGCCTTTCTCAAGGTCTGAATAGCGCACCTTTAAGAGGGTTTCCTGCGCATCGCTTGCCTGGTCACTGCGACGAATAATTTTGATCGAGTTTCCGGCGGCAAATTCATTCAAGCCACCAGCCATTGCCAATGCTTGCATCACTGTGGTCGATTGAATCATGGCGACAGGGCCGGGCTTGAGTACCTTGCCCACCACAAAGACAACATTGCCTTTGGTGCTGGTTACGGTGACGTTAACTTCTGGATCGGCAATAAAGGTATCGAGCTTTTCACCAATTACTGCCTCGACATCGGCGGCACTTTTGCCCGCTGCTTGCAAATGCCCCACCAATGGAAATGAGATCATGCCATCGGGCAGGACGGTGATCGTTCTCTGTAGGGTATCTTCGTTCCAGACAGAGACTTCTAACTGGTCTCCTGGATTGAGAAGATAGGTCTCAGATGCTGCTACATTGCACAGACCCACCATTAGCAGTGAGGCTGTAAGAAAGATGGTTTTTAACATTCCTGTTGCTTTAATCATGATCACTTATCCTGTGTAATCTGTTTCAGTTTATTGTAGACCTATTTATCTACCTTTGAAGCCCGCTACAACGTCGCTTGCACGGCGTTGATATCAATAGGCATTTTTGTTGAGAAATCCTCCGCAGGCGGTTATTACGATCAGTTTTATATCTAACCAAATTGACCAGCTGCGTATATATTCAAGGTCGTATTTAATACGCCCTTCCATTTTTTCCATGGTGTCCGTTTCACCCCGATAACCTTTAACTTGCGCCAGCCCTGTGATGCCAGGCTTAACTTTATGGCGCAACATATAGCCATGGATCGCGGTTCTATAAAATTCATTGTGAATGACCGCATGCGGGCGCGGGCCAACAATCGACATGGTGCCGGCAATCACATTAAAAAACTGTGGCAACTCGTCCAGAGATGCCCGGCGTAAAAAAGCGCCCAGCGGGGTGATGCGACAATCTTCTTTACTCGCCTGCTGTAGCTCTTGATCCCCTGCATCCATGGCTGTCATGGTTCTAAATTTCCATACCGTAATTGGCTCGCCGCCTATGCCATAGCGCTGTTGCCGAAAAAGTGCTGGGCCCTTCGATGTCATCTTTATTCCCAGTGCAATCAACAGCATCGGCAAGGCAATAATCAGTAAAATAAGACTACCGGCAACAATGTCGAGCATACGTTTAGTAATATTATCCAAACCTGTGTGCGGTGATTCGAAAATACTAATCGCTGGCATTCCCTGTATATCTAGCCAACTGGCATTTAATAAATCAAAGCTGAACAGGTCGAGCATCATGTAGGCGGATACTGTGGTATCTGCCAATTCATTAAGTAACACTTTTATACGCTTCTCTGCGGCGAGCGGCAGGGTGATAAAAATAGTATCAATTTTGCCTTTTTTGGCCTGATCAATCAGTTCCTGAGAACCGCCTTTGATCAGACTTGAATCTGAAATAAATCGCCGCGAACCATTGCTTCTTCTATCGTCAAAGTAGCCTTCAAATTTGTAGCCGGCCCAGGGCATCGACTGAATACGACTTTCTAAACTAGCGCCCAACTCTGTGGCGCCATAAATTGCCACCGAGCGAGAACTCACTCCGGTATCGCGGAACAGCCTTAAAACCATTCGGGTAATCGAATGCCAGGAGATCAACTCGATGGGAGTAAGTACAAACCAGTAAAAGACCATTTCACGGTTGTACAAATCAGAGGGGTGAAAAACCACATCAACCAGAATCAGAATGACAACAACTATCAGCCAGTTACTGCCTACGGCTGTCACTTCAGCTCTTAGACTAATGTCACGCCAGGCTTTGTAACTGTGACTGGATTCAGAAAGGAAGCTAAAAAATACGATAGCTATAAGCAGAAGCCAGTTGTACAGTGGCACCCAACTGAGTTTGAGTACCGACACTAACGCCACTAGCGTACAGCCAATTATTCCCGCATCAATAAGGCGAGAAAATGCATTAATCTTTGCGTCACGACGACGCACCATCCTTGAGAATTGATCGGCCATAAGCACAACTGACTCTATTTAGTAATTTCCTGAAAAAGATTGTACGTAACGTTTTTTTTCTGTCGATCACGTAACATCTAAATTGTGAATCAGTTGTCTTCTAATCTGTGAGCTGAACTACGTTTTTACCGATTTTCGCAGTCTAGCCAAGCCGAATAGTCCGGTGATAAACAACCAAGCAGCTGCCGGAACTGGAACTTCTGAAACCGCCCACTGGGTAAAGTGAGAAACGTCGTGGTCTTTACCATCCAGTGCTTTGCCGATCTCGATCTCAAGCTGATTTCCCAGAATGCCGTCATCGTTTACCTGAAAAAGCCAGATAAATGACGATGCTTTAACGGTGAGATAGCCAGTAAAATCTGCTGTTGTCATCAGTGTCTGACCACTGAAGCTACTGGGATCTTTGTCGCCTGTCAGCCCAGGAATAACAACGCCTTCGAATGCCAGCATATTAGCCATATCAGCAGGATGATCCTGCGCTGTACCAGTAGACCAAAAGTCATCGGATGTGATATCGGCAAGACTGCCAGTCGTTACCACGCAGGTTACGCAAGTAGGAGATGCATAGCCTTGATCAATGGTGCCATCGCCATCCTCATCAACACCGCCAGGGCTTTTATTCTTGTCTTTAGCCCATATGCTAAGCAGATCAACTGTACCTGCCTGAGCAGGGGATAGCGCAAACGAGCAAAACGCTAAAAATGTTATTAATATTACCTTTTTCATGATTTCTTCCTTGTATGTCTTCTATACCTTCCCCAACCTTATCCGTGAGTCGATCCACAGTAATAGTGTGAATTAGCTCACAGTCCTCACTAGTAAGTTAAAAGATAGACCATGCAGGAGCGCTGTCAAGATTGAGAGGGTAATTTTTATTTATTAGTGGATAGGCTGGGGGAAATTAAGGCCATAAAAAAAGACGGCCCTTTCGGAACCGCCTTTTTTAGAAAAACTAGGTAATAACCGGTGGTTATTAGCTGAGCTTTTCCTTGATACGTGCTGCTCGACCTGACAGTTCGCGCAAGTAGTACAGCTTGGCGCGACGAAC
>Ga0209304_1001100_pt1 | contig 17061 bp, 22 predicted proteins | sample COGITO_mtgs_1004_4_FD_184789 | JGI IMG/M metagenome (GOLD analysis project Ga0209304, IMG submission 184789) | Pelagic marine microbial communities from North Sea - COGITO_mtgs_100423 (SPAdes) (version 2) | ecosystem: Environmental > Aquatic > Marine > Epipelagic ...
TTTTAGTAGGAGTAATAAACTACTTTATAGACCTCTATAACGAGAGCACTATTTTTAGGGTAGCTATACAAGGCGTTATTTTCGCCTTTAAAGCGCTTTGGACTATTGGCTCTGCTATATTTGGAGCCTTTACTACACAGCTAAAAGCTATAGGTAAAATACTTATAGGAGCCTTTACATTTAATAGATCTCTAGTAGAAGAAGGTTTAAACGATATTAAAGAGGTTTCCCTTGACGCTGTACAAGATATAGTAAAAGGAATAAAAGAGGACTTTAACGAGGGCTTTGAGGAAGCATTTACTCCTAAAGATAAAATAGAGCTAGTAACCGAGCAAGGACTGCAGCAGGGTATCGATGATATGATAGCCCCTATGATGAAAGCCTGGGAAGTAGCTAAATCTTTTTTTACTTTCAAAGGATTTACCCCGCCTAGCACGGGTAACGACGACGGTACCGGTAATGGTACTGGCGGTAATAGCGACCCCGACCCTAACGGAGAAACCGAGAAGAAGCTAAGTAAATTAGGTTTAGCTTGGGGACAATACAGCACTCAAGTAAAAGCGCAAAGCGAGGCAATGGCGCAAGCTATTACCGGTATGGTAGACAACGTACTAGCTGAGGGTATAATGAGGCTAGGAGAAGGCCTAGTAACGGGTAAAGCTTCCTTCGAAGATTTTGGCTTATTCTTATTATCAACCTTTGCGAGCACAGCGGAGCAGCTCGGTAAGCTCGCTATAAGCGTAGGTTTTGCTGTAGAGGGTATTAAGAAAGCCCTAGAAACTTTAAATCCTGGAGTAGCTATAGCTGCGGGTATTGGTCTCTTAGCTTTAGCAGGAGCCGCTCGCGGTAGAATGAAGCAAATAGCAGCAGGTAAAGAGCAGGTAAAACTAGCTAAAGGAGGTCTAGCTTACGGCGAAACTTTAGCAGTAGTAGGGGATAACCCTAACGCTAGAATGGATCCGGAAGTAATAGCCCCACTATCTAAGCTTAAGAATATGATAGGCGGCGCCGGTGGCGGTACCGTAACGGTAGTAGGTAAGCTAAGCGGCCAGGACATCCTCTTAAGCACCGAGAAAGCAGGAAGAACACGAAGCAGATATAGAGGTTTTTAAATATGGGGTTACGGTTATATAGTGAATTTCACAGCTCAACAAATAAGCTTTTTAAGGTAGAGATTTACGACAGTAGCTACGGGGGTACAGCGCAGGACTTCGTAGTAGCTAGCGACGGTTTTAACTTAAATTACAGCGGAGAAACCGACGATATAGTAAGCCCTATTATAAGCTCTAACTGTACGGTAAGCGCTTATAACGAAGATGCTTTTTTTGACAACTTTATAACCGATCTTAAGCAATACCAGGAGAAGCGCTTTACGCTTCGCGTATTACTTCACAACGGCACCAACTACGCGCACTACTGGGCAGGCGTTATAATGCAGGACTTAGTAACGGTAGAAGATACGCATAAGCCCTACGTATTTAGTATTACAGCAGTAGACGGTATAGGTAGCTTAGCTAATATACCTTACGAAAGCGTAGCTAACGTAACTATAGAAAGCTTTATAGAGAGTGCTGTAGGAGCTATAGGCTTAGATGAATTATATTTAAGTAACGATAATTTTTACTCAACCGTAGTAAATATTTGGGACACTCAGCAAACCTATAGCGCTACTACTGACGTAACCACATTAACGCGTTTTAGCGCCTTGGTGTATTCCGAAAAGCAGGAAGACGGTACAGTAACTTACTCTAATTATTTAGAGATCTTAAAAGAGCTTTGTATAGCTTTTGGCGCTAGGTTCTACCAAAAGGACGGCGTATTTACTTTCGAGCAATACCTAGAAAGAGCAGAAGCTGAACGCGTAGTATATACCTATTTATTCGACGGAAGCCTAGACTCTACAGCTACAGTAAACGACGACGTAACCCTCGACGGTACAACCGGAGGAGGGGCACGTCTAGCGGGTAACCAGTTTAACTTCTTACCAGCATTAAAAAAAGTGCAGGTAGGTTATAACCAATCGAGAGCAAACAACTTGCTAGCGAATAGACTAACTTTTACCGGTGCAACGGGAAGGCAAAACCTAGGCTTTTTAGTAGACGACAATAACGGAAGAGTACAAGTAACCGGGGAGCTTATTTATCAGCTCGCACATAACGGTAATGCGGGTACGGTAGTTTTAGAATTTTGGCGTCCGGTATGGCAGCTAGAGCTTCGTATAGAAGATGCTGCAAACCCTGGAACCTTCTACTATCTTAAGAGAGATTTTAACCCTAGTGGGGGCCAGCTGTACGGCGCTACAAGCTGGACGACTACAGCAAGCTATTACCACGTAGACGCGGGTACAACAAGAAACGAGGCTAGCGGTGCTTACATAAGTAACAACTTTAGCGTAGTTACTCCGCCTCTACCCGTGGACGGAGAGGCAGAGATAGACGTAAACTACTACCGAGTATACGACGGTTTTAACAACACTGTAAAAACGGTACCCGTATACTTTGACGAGACTAACCAAGTAAAGGAAGTTACAGCGACTTACCTAAATGATAGCGGGGCTAGCAGCGAGGTAACTATATACAGCGCTACAAATACGGACACCGATATAAACAGTAATCTTATTCTAGATCTTGGAGAGCTAAGGGTAAGCGATTCTTTAGGCCTGCAGGGTAGCTTTTATGTATACGACGGTAGTAACTGGGTAGCTTCTACGCAATGGCGTAGAGGTAATACCGGTAGCTATACGAGCTTACTGAAGCTTTTAACTAATGAAGTGCTAAGCTTACATAAGAAGCCTATAGAAAGGTACAGCGGTACTATTGTAGGCCCTTACTCTTTTGGTATTCGCTACGAATTTGACGGCAGCTACTGGCTTCCTATGCAGGGCAGCTATAACGCTAACTTAGACGAGTGGAGTAGCGAATGGTTTAAAATAGCAAAAGACGCTACCGATATTACAGTAGATAACCCGGTCGGTACTGGAGGAGGTGCTGACTTTGTAGCTAGGGTAAGCAGCCAGCAGGGCACGGACGAAGTAATAAACGGCGTAGACATAACAGTAACTACGAGCGAGGTTACGGGTAACCAAACTATAGGCGGTACGCTAGGGGTTACGGGTGCCAGTACTTTAGCTACTACGAGCGTAGGGGAGTTTACTACTACTGACCGGGTGAACGTAACGCTTAACGAGATTACGGGTAACCCAGGAGGCAGCGAAAGCATAAGCGCTAGAGATCACTTTAATTTTATTAGCTACAGTGGTGCTAATGGTAACTATACTGTAAACCTTCCGGCAGCTGAGAACGGCGTAATAATGCGCTTTAAAACGGACGACACCGTACTAGCGAACAAGACTATAACGCTCCAGCCTCAAGCTGGGGAGCGTATAGACGCCGAGAGCACTTACTCTATGGATCGCAGCTACGACGGTATTACCTTACTAGGTAAGGACAGTAACTGGTATATAATACAAAAGAAAGAGAAGTAAAAAAAATAGTCCAACTTTAATAAAAATAAAACGAATGAAAAAAGCTCAATTCTTTTACCTGCTACGCAGAGGCTTTTTTGCAGGAGGGGGCGGCGAATGGTCAACCCTTGTAAATGCTTTTAAGACGCGGGTAATAGCTGACGGCGGAACCTTAGAAAGCGAGAGCTGTATAAGGGACGACGTTAAGTACTTAATCCAAAACCCCGAACCCGTACCTACGCCAGCATTCACGGGACTGCTTAACGATTATTCGGGAGCGGCTGCGGCTTACTCTTTACGCTTATTGGATAACACCTACACGGGCGATGCAATCGTAGTTCGTAGAGCAAGTGATAACACTACCCAAGCAATCGGATTCGTAAACAACGAGTTAGATACAACAAGCCTTGAATCGTTTTGTAGCGGTACGGATGGGTTCGTAACGACTTGGTACGACCAAAGTGGGAATGGCAATGATGCTGCAAATGTTACGGCAGTTACGCAGCCAAAGATTGTAAGTAGTGGCTCTACTATTTTAGAGAATGGTAAGGCAGCAATTGAGTTTAATGTAAATTGGTTGACAACGAGTTATCCATTGCCAAGTGTGTTCAGTGCTTTCAATGTAGCGAAGACTAATTTTGCCAACACTTTTGAAACTATTATAGGGTCAGAACTTACATTTAATGATTGGATTTGGCATTTGTTCCGTTCAAGTAAATTCCAACTGCGACCAGACTCTGGCTCTTATTATTCGGGGGCTACATTGAATGCTCAAAAATACTTAATTAACTCAATATATAATGGAGATTTAAATGCATATATTGACGGCAATTCTTATATCTCCCAAAGTTCCGTTGCTTTACCTTCACCCTCTGGAAATTTGCAGATTGGAACAACACAAAGTAATGTGAGTTACTCCTTTAACGGAATATTGCAAGAAATAATTTTATACGATAGCGACCAAAGCACCAACCGCGCGGGCATAGAAACAAACATCAACGACCACTACTCAATTTATTAAGATGGCATACTACACAAGCACAACAAGAAGCGAATTGGAAGCCTACAATACTTTAGTAGTTAATGGCGAGGGCTATGATGGCGTTTATACTACGGATTGGGCTACTATCGTAGAACATCCAAACGGAAGCGATTACGCTATCTTAAAACACGATAGCTATACGGCTGAACTTACGGAAGAAGAAACATTGGGGAGCGAATGGTTCCCGCAAAACGATATTGAATAATGAGTTTTTTTGACGATGCATCTTTAGCATTTTTACCAAGCGGCGCGGCTGGCAAGGACGGCAAAGCGTATAGCATTAAACCCACGGACGGCACGGGGGACTTTACATTTTCACGAGGTTCAAACCTTGCGGCTACCCGTGTGGGGGCTGATGGATTGATTGAGAAAGGGCGGGAGAATCTTTTGATACAATCAAATCAGTTTGATACGACTTGGGCTTTAACAAATGGTTCAAGTGTAACAAGCGGACAAAGTGGTTACGACGGCACTAATGATGCGTGGCTACTAACTGATAGTGGTGATGTAGGTTCTTATGCTCTTTATGAGGGCATTAGTAATGTTGGAGTGTTAACTGCATCAATATATGCAAAGTCAGCATCTACTAATGTTGTTGAATTGGATTTGTTTGGTAGCCCGTCTCCTTATGTACAAGTTAATTTAACTACGGGTAGCATTACAAATGCATCAAATCACATTGATGCTCAATCGGTAAGTGTAGGTAACGGATGGTGGAGAATTAGTGTAACAAGTAATTTGTCATCTACATCTTATATTCGTGTAGGGTGTGATGGAGCAGGCTCCATTTACATCCAAGACGCACAAATGGAAATCGGTCTCGCCGCTACGGATGTAATTTCAACGGGAGCGACAACGGGCAAAGCGGGATTGTTAGAGGACGAACCGCGTTTTGATTATTCGGGCGGGGCTACTTGTCCGTCTCTTTTGTTGGAGCCGAGTAGGACGAATTTGATAACGCAAAGTGAGTATTACGGAGGTAGTGCGTGGATAAAAACTAATGTAGTAGTAACCGATAACGATGCTATAAGCCCAGAGGGAGTGCAAAATGCAGCTAAAGTTGTTACCTCAAGCGGTTCTGTAAATGTTAAGCAAGATTCAATTTCTGTAACCCCGTCAACTACTTATACATTTTCTTTTTGGTGTAAACTAACAAGTGGCACCACATTAAAAGGGCGTTTTTATGACAATACTGCGGGGGCTGATATTGAGTATTACGATTACACTAGTCAGTTAACTATTGGAGAATGGGCAAGAGTTGAGCGTACATTCACAACCCCAGCGGGGTGTACTAGCATCCAAGTTTGGCTACTCGCTCAATCAGCAACTTTGGTTACTGCTCATTATTGGGGAGCACAAGCAGAAGCGGGCTCCTACCCAACTTCCTACATCCCGAACCATTCGGGCGGGAGTGTTACGCGGGGGGCGGATGTTTGTACGGGTGCTGGAGATGCTACAACCTTTAACGATAGCGAAGGGGTTTTGTATGCTGAAATTTCTGCTTTAGCAAATGACGGCACTTTTAGAAATATAAGTGTTAGTAATGGAACAACTGCTCAAGCAATTCGTATATATTACCGAAGCAATGATGACCAAATCACATTCCTTTTAGGTAGTTCATCGGGTGGTGGTATTACAACATCAATACCAAGCGCAACGGATTATATCAAGGTAGCCGCAAAATATGACACCGATACAATAAAATTGTTTGTTAATGGTGCTTTGATTAACACTATATCCTCTCTTACTATGCCAACGGGCTTGCAACAATTAGATTTTAATATCGCTAATGTTCTCCCATTTTACGGAAATGCAAAGCAAGTTCTTTATTTCCCAACCGCCTTATCCGATGCCGATTGCATCACATTAACAACGCTTTAAGATGAAGTACACAAGAAAATACGAGTTCACCAACGAAGCGGCAGCAGATGCCGCCATTGCCGCACTTCCTCACGATGACGAGGGCAACGAGGCGCACGGACACAATGTGGTTAAATTGGGCTATCTAACAATAGAACCCGCCGTATATGATGAGGACGGAAACGAAACAAAAGCCGCCGTTGTATCGGATGTTTACGCCGTGGACGTTTGGTGGTTTGGTGAGCCGTTAGCGTCTTGGGAGCCGTACATCGTATGGCCTACGCCGCTGGGTATTCATAACTTTGGGAGCTCTAGCTCCAGGGACGAATACGCTAGCACTTACTGCGAGCTTTACCCGGATAGCCTTTACTGTAACCCTCCAGCTCCGGAGGAAGTACTGTAAGCTATGCTAACCCTCAAAAAAAAGATAGAGACGATCATAGCGGAGCTCACCCTCCGCTACGACTCTTTACGTAAGATTTGGCAGTACAGCGACAGCCAGCCGACAGAGATAACGTTAGCCGCTGCGCTTGTTACACTCTATCCTATTGCCACTTACCTAGAGCTCGGCTACTCGCCTATAATGCAGCTGCTAGCTCCAATAGCGGGGCTGTACCAACTGTACTGCGTAAGTGGAAAATGTTTAAGCTGTAGAGTACGGGCCAGCTTTGTAACCTTTAGCTTTTATCTTTTAGCGGGGGTGATGTATTTATACTGTGGTCTCTTATTCCAGGGGCCTAGTTATTGGGGCTGGATCTTATTAGCTGTAAGTAGCTTCGGGAGCCTAAAGAGAATTAAGAAGGAAGAGCTACATAGAAAGAATGGATAACAGCACGCAAATAGTACTAGCTATAGTAACCCTTTTAGGCTCCGCCGGTATTTGGAAATACGCCGAGGCTAGGCTAAGAGTAAAGGCCGAGCTAAAGAAGGAAGAGAAGAGCGAGAGCGATACAATACTCTACCGCGACGACCTAAGGAGGCGCGTAGAGGATATGGATAACGCTTTAAAGGAAGCCCATAAGGAGCTCTTAGAGCTCACTCAAAAGGTAGCGAAGCTAGAAACGGAGAACAGTTTTTTACGTAGAGAAATAGATATTTTAAAAAGTAAATAAATGAGCGATAACTGGGAGGACAGCTTTAACGATTTTATAAAAGAAATGGAAGAAGCGGAGCAGCCGGAAGCTTGCACTATTGATAACCCCGACTGCGAAGCCTGCGGGAGCTAAAAAAAATAAATATGTTTAATAGAATTTTTGACAACTGGAAGACTAGCGTACTGGGCGCTGTGCTTATGTGCGCTAGCTTTGCTTTTGTGTTATGGGAGAAGGCTACACTAACGGAGGCGGGAGCTTTCTTAGGTGTAGCTTTCGCCCTATTCTTTACGAAGGATCCTAAGCCTAAAGCGTAATGCAGGTAGAGGCCGGCGTACTTCATTTAGAGCATAAGGGTATCGAAGTCGAGGCTCCAGTAGTTTGGGACTTAGAGCAGGGCGGCCCGCTCTATGCTATGAAGGACGGTAAAATATTTATGAGCCTTAGCCCCGAAGAGCTAAAGGCCCTCTATGTACTCTACCGAGATATCGAGCTAAAAGGAACCGTAGAAGATGCATAAACTAAATACAGCCCATTTAAGGGCTTTTCTCTTAGCGTTCTATATGTTACCCTTACTGACGGGGTGTAACGCTCTTAGAAACGCTCTAACACCTCTTAAAACGCAAGTAACCCTACACGACACTATCGTAGTAGAAGCTGTAAGAGTAGACACCGTACTAGTAACCTTACCGGTAGATACCCTAGTTATCGAGACTGAGCGCGTGAGCGCTAGGGTTATTAGATCTTACGACACCATTAGCGTAGACGTGGAATGTAAAGCAGACACAGTAGTAGTAACCAATACGGTAGAGCTCCCTACTAAGACCAGGACAGTTACTAGGGTGCCTTGGTGGTTTAAGCCAACTCTAGTTATTGGGGGGCTTATATTCGCGCTGGCTGTTAGCCGCGCTTTATTTCGCCCTTAGCCCTCTCCCTTTCTTTTTTTCTTTCTACTTTCTTTTTTTCTTTAGCTAAGCTAACTAACTAACTTAACTAGGTAGTAGCTCACGCTACCGTAGCTTTAGCTTAAGGTAGCAGAGCTACTACTAACTAGTTACTAGTTAATACTAATACTAATACTAACTAGGGTAAAAAGCAACAAAGGGTTTTATTGTGCAATAGGTTTAAATACTCAATTTAACCGTTAAAGCTTTTTAGGGTAGAGAGAAGCGGAGCGCAGGAATTACATAAAAAAAGTTAGTGCTTAAACCCTAGTGTTTATAGGGGCTGCACGGCGTGAGCCGAAAATAAATACACTTTTTTTACTGTTGCATTAGGATATATGAAAAGAAAGCCCTTATATTTGTCTCAACAAACAACACTACTACTATGAAAACTACGATTATCGACCTTGTAAGGTTTCAAACAAAAACTACTATCTTCTTTAAAGCTGAAGCATTTACTAAGCTTTTCTTTTACGCTGGGTACGAAAGCACAGTAACAGCTATAGAAGGCTACCTTAATGAATTGGTACAGCAAGGTTTAGTAGAGACGAAAGAAATAGATAACGCGGTAATGTACTGCGCGAAGTAATAGCTTACACTCACAGCCCCCGCCTCTAGTACTTAGGTTCTTTTGGTTTGGTTTTACAATGCTAGGGCGGGGGTTTCTTAAACACTACACAAATGGCTAAGCACATAACACAGCTCGACTTATTTAGCGGTATCGGTGGTTTCCATCTGGGCTTTGAGAAAGCAGGCTATAAAGTTAAGAGTTACTTTAGTGAGATAGATAAGCACGCTATAGCAGTATATAAACACCAATTTAAAGACGCTGAATATGTTGGCTCAGTTACAAATGTTCGAGGAGCCCAGCTCCCAAAAATCGACCTTATCACTTTCGGCAGCCCTTGCCAAGATTTTAGCCTTGCTGGAAAACGTAAAGGTATGGGAGGAGAGCGAAGCTCCCTTGTCCTTGAAGCCATTAGGCTTATCGATGAATGCCGACCAGGTGTATTTATCTGGGAAAATGTTAAAGGTACTTTCTCCTCAAACAATGGGGCCGACTTTGCGGCAATCCTGCAAGCGTTTGCCAACATTGGGGGCTATAGACTTGAATGGCAACTGCTTAATACAAGCTGGGTATTACCCCAAAATAGAGAGCGGGTTTACCTTGTCGGATATTCTACAAAGCCCGGTAGAAATTGGAGAGGAGTTTTTCCTATCGGAGGGAGCGATGGAAAAAATAATGGCAAACGGATTGAAGTAGTAGGAGATAGAGGTACGGGAGGACAACAAGGCGCAATATATGGAGACCACGGTTTAGCGCCCTGCATAAATGCCCACAGCTCTAACGATCCCGTAAAAATTAAAGAGACCTTAAAAGTAAAAAGTGCTACTAAACAAGGCTACGAAGAAGCCCAGGAAGGAGACAGTATAAACCTCTCTAACCCGAATAGCGAAACGAGAAGGGGCAGAGTAGGTAAAGGTAAAGGTAAAGCTCAAACACTAGACACCGGAGCTAATCAAGGGGTAGTGCAGCCAGTACAAATAGGCCAAAGTACTAAAACCTTTGCCCATAAAAGCGGAACGCTTGTAGGTAAAGAGGGGCAGGATGCTTTTACTATTAGAAGCTCTAATCCTAATGGGGTAAAAGACCAAAGCTATAGAATAAGAAGACTAACCCCTATAGAGTGCGAACGCCTGCAAGGCTTCCCGGATAACCACACAGCTTACGGGATCTACGAAGGCGAAGTAAAGAAGATGAGTAACACCCAACGCTATAAGCAATGCGGTAACGCGGTTACGGTAGATATCGTAGCTTTAGTAGCTGAGGCAGTAAAGCCTCTTTTAAAATAGAACTGTTTAACTAAATATATATAAAATGCAAAAGGCAACAGTAACGGCAGCCCAGCCTACGGGCCAATGGAATGACCTCTATAAGTTTGAGGTAACACTAAGCGACGGCGCGAGCGGCTTAGTATTTGGTAAGACTCCGCAGCTCCGCTTTGCGGTAGGTGAAGAGGTAGAATACGAGGTACCAAAAGAGGGACGCTTAAAGCTTAACCGTCCTAACCCTAATGGAGGTAGCTACAGTAACAACAGCGGCGGGGCTAGCACTAGCTATAGCGGAGGCTCAAGTAAGCCGGACTACAGTAAGCAGCACGCCCTTAACGCAGCTTGTACGTACTTAAACGGATCTAAGGCCACTAAGGAGCAGATCGTACACCTAGCAGAGTACTTTACTACGTGGCTAAAGGGAAGCGAAGCAGCGCAGGTACAGCAAACAGCTTTTAACGAAGCACCGCCGAAGGTAGTAGCTCCACCAGCTCCCGCACCTCAAAACGTACCGGCGCCAGCTCCAGTATTTGAAGACGACGGTTTACCGTTCTAGTTATGTACTTAACTAACTATACCGCAGACCGCGTTAAGTTAGCTTACACGTTCGCAGAGCACTTGCGCCATAATTGGCGCCAGCTCTCGGACAGTAAGCGCGACGCGCTGCTTAAAGAGATCACGGAACTAACGAACGTACAGTTCATAGAACAGCAGTACGAGAGTAGAATAGATAAAATAAAAAGCGATGGCACGTACGATAAAGCTCTTAGACGGGCAGAGCTGGGACTATAACGAGCTCCTGGAGCAGATGCTTAAGGACGAGTTTTACTACGGCTATTTAGGTAAGGCAGCACTAAGCAGCTCCAGCCTTAAGAAGCTACTGCAGAGCCCTAAAGTATTCCAAGCTAGCCTAAGCGAAGAGCAGGCAGAAACAAAAGCTTTAAGAGAGGGTAAGCTTATACATTTGCTTTTACTAGAGCCCCATAAGGAGGAGAGCCTTAACGTAATAGAGGTTAAAACGAGAACCTCTAAAGCTTATAAAGATGCTGCGCTAGAGTTTGGTAGCGATAACACCTTTACAGCGGTAGAGATCGCAACAGCTAAGAAAGTAGTAAGAGCGGTTAAGGACTGCCCCGAAGCTTGGGAAATGATATACGGCGCAGCTACGGAGGTACCGGTAGCCGGCGAGATAATGGACTTACCCTTTAGAGCTAAGGCGGATATATTACACAAAGGTACGCGTATCGTAGATTTAAAAACTACGGGTAACGATTTAAGTAAGTTTAAGTACGACGCTTATAATTTTGGTTACGATGCCCAGGCGGCTATCTATACGCACCTCTTCGGTTTAGAAGAGTTTACCTTCCTAGTGGTAAGTAAGAGTACCTACGACGTAGGTATATTTACCACTACCCCGGAATTTATAAAGAGTGGAAAGGCTAAGGTAGCTAAGGCTATCGAGATCTACCGCGAGTATTTTATAGAGGGGAAAGCTTTAAGCTCCTACGTAATACGAGGAGAACTTTAAAAAATAGGGGGCCGGTATTCTATGGCCTTTACGGCTAGTAGTAGTTTTTTGTTGTTGTTAAGCCCGGCCCCCTTCTTTAACCTATGGAAGAAAAACAACTGTTACAGCTTATAGAAAGCAGGACTAAAAAACCAGCTAAAGACTATAAGCTTTTAGAGGCGACGCTCCGACCCGGAAAGCGTAAGCCGAAAAAGCGTAAAATTAAAAGAGTAAAATTGTGAAAAAGAGCGTAAGTAATTACCTAAGAAAAAAGCGCCATTTACGGTATGTAAATAAGTACTTAGCGTCGGTGCGCTGGGAGATCATTAACACGGTAATAGCTGCAAGTGCAACCGAGTATAACGAGAAAGTAACGACGCACCTAGAGAACCTAGGAGGCCTTATAAGAAAGTACGAACGCCGCAGAAGGTGGCTAAAATTTTAAGACGTGAGTAAATTTAATACATTTAAAGAAGGCGTAAAGCTTGTGGCTTTAATGCAGGCAACGCTAGAGCAGATGGATAACTTAAGAGGGACGAGCTTATATAAGCTACAGCTTAAGTATATGATGAATAAGCTAGAGGTATTACTGGAGTATACGCTAAGAAACCCCCTAAACAGCTTAGACAAAGAAGACCCGGACTTACTTACTAGGATCCAAAGCAATATAGAGCTAGTTATGGGTATGGATTTAGAAGAGCTGGCAATGCTCCGCGCTGAGGTAGACGAGTATAGAGCCGGTAAAGATGAGGATAACGCTTCTTAATTCGCGAATTGCAAATCCTCACAGTAAAAAGCCTTAAATGATACAAATAAGGCTATAACCTTACTTTTAAAGAAACATTGTAAGGCTATAACCTTACAATAAGCAGATTGAATGGTGCTTATTTACACCACTAACAAGAGTTTAAGCATATAAAGAAGGGTTTATCCATCAATTTGTATGCAGAGGCGTATAACCTTTAACACGAAAGAGAGATGAGAAAAGGATTTGACACCACGATATACTGAAATAACCTTTAACACCAAGAGAAATGAAAGAATTAATAATAATCACTTTGCTCGTGAGTGTGATGTTTATGTACCTCACTAATAAAGAAAAGAAATGAAAGACCAGTTACTTAACCTAATGAACCGCGACCTAGAAGAGAACGGTTTAGAAAAAGACTAAAACTATGGATTACCTAAGCAGAGAACTAGAAGACTACCAGTACTACGTAGATACGACCTGCGAGAAGTGCGGAGAGTCTACCGACCCCGATTACTACGACTGTAACTGCAGCGATGAGGAAGAATAAAGAGATAGTACTAACGCTAGGAAAGGTACCTAGCTTAAATAGTTTTTATGCCGGCTCACATTGGACAAAAAGAAAAAAAGCTAAAGACGCTGCACTCGAAACGATTAAAGAGCAACTGGGTTACAATACGGGAGCTGCTTACAATAGTTTTAGAGTTACTGCTTATGTGCGTTACCGTTACGATCTTGATAATAGTATTATCGCTACTAAATTTACTAGCGACGCTCTTAAGACCTTGGGCTGGATTAAGGACGACAGCCCTAAATACTTTCGACGCTTGCTTATGGTATGGACGGAGCAAATACCAAAAGATAAAGCGGAAATAACTATAGAGCTATCGGATGAACAGCCGGAATAAAGGAGCTTTAGCAGAATACCGCTTTATAAGTTACGCTATAAGCTTAGACTTAAGAGTACTTACGCCAGCTGTAGAGGGTTACCCTTACGACTGTGTTATAGATAACGGTAAAAGCTTCTATAAGATCCAGGTTAAGTATGCCTCCAAAGATAAGAGGGCTAAAAAAACGTTTAGCTCTATGCTTCAGCGAAGGGTAAGCGGGCCAAATTCTGTATTTAAGAATTACACAGCTAAAGAAGTGGACTACTTCGCTCTTTACATTTGGTATATAGATACCTTTTTTATTATTCCATTCGATGCTATAGAAGGAAATAGCGTGCACCTAAACCTAGGTAACGATAAAAACAAGTATACACAGTATAAGAACAACTGGAAGCAACTACTACGCTAATAATGACAACAACACAACAAGCCGCCAGCAAATACTTAGAGCACGGGTACAGCCCTATACCTTTGGTAAGTGGGCAGAAGCGCCCCCTGCTTAAGGACTGGACTAAGTATAAAGAAACACCTATAGAAGATCTTAATCTATTTACGACGGACAGCTTAGGCCTCGTATGTGGTTACAACGGTCTAGAGGTATTAGATATAGACGCTAAGCACTTTACCGGTAATGAGTTCGAAGAGTATATAGAATTACTAGAGGCTAACGGCCCCGGCCTCTTAGCTAAAATGGTAATACAGCAAACCCCTAGCGGCGGGTTTCACTTCCTATACCGCTGCGAGGTAATAGAAGGAAACCAAAAGCTCGCAAAGAATGAAGCTAAAGAGGTTACCTACGAGACTAGAGGAATAGGAGGCCAAGTAGCAGCCTGGCCTACTCCGGGCTATAAGCTAGAGACTAAGGCAAGCGCTATACAATGGATCACACCGGAAGAGCGCGATATACTACTAGACTGCGCTAGAGAGCTGGATAAGACGCCTAAAGTAGAAATAAGATACGAAGCACCTAAGCAAGCTCTAGCCAATAACGAAGAGCTTACACCTTGGGCCGACTATAACGAAAAGATAGACTGCTTAACGCTTTTACAAAGCTACGGCTGGACTATAGTAAGAGAAGACAGTAAGTACGTCTATGTAAAGAGACCGGGAACTACTGACGCTAGAGATAGCGGTAAGATCTTTAAAGATACGGGTAAGCTTTGGGTATGGAGCACCAGCACCGAGCTAGAGGCAGAAGTACTTTATAACCCCTTCGCACTCTATACAGCTCTAGAGCATAGTAACGACTTTAAGGCAGCAGGCAGAGCTTTAAAAGCTGAGGGCTACGGCTACCAAGAGCCTAAGAAATTAAACGAGGTAGAGCAGTACGAGGAGGCACTAAGCGAACCCAAAGAGAGCGAAGAGCCTACCGAGGACGACCTACTAACTAAATACCTACTAGATCCTACCGAGCATATAAGTAACCCCCCTAGCGTATTAGAGTTACGTTTAGGCCTAGAGACTTATACACTAGGCACCGCAGGAAACATAAGCCTAATACAAGGGAAAGCAAAGAGTAGAAAGAGTTACTTTGTTAGTGCACTCGCTGCCGCAGCAATACGCCAAGGCTTTAACGAGAATTTACTAAAGGCTGGTATAGTAAAAGGGAAAGTAATTTTTTTCGATACTGAGCAGGGCGACTTTCACGCCCAACGGGTAAACCAAAGGACGCTACATTTAGCCGGTATACCCGTAGAGCAGGGCCAGGAGTACTTAAAGTACTTCGCACTACGTAGAGCAGATACCAACGCCGACCGCCTAGCTATTATAGAGTACGTACTTAAAAGAATAGAGGGAGTAAGCCTAGTTATTATAGACGGTATCGTAGACGTAGCTAACGGAGTAAACGAAGAAGCAGAAAGTATAGCTTTAGTTAGTCGCCTTATGAAAATAAGCGCAGACCTTAACCTACACTTAATTACTGTACTCCACGAGAATAAGAACGATAGAGGCGCTAAGGGGCACCTAGGAAGTTACTTGACGCAGAAGAGCGAGTCCGTCTACGGTGTAAGCAGAAGCGAGGACGGCTTTACTACTTATATAGAAGGGCTGTATACTAGAAACGCAAGCTTTCCGGATCTAGAGCTAAGCGTACAAGGTAGAGACGTAGATATAAGCGTTAAAGAGATGGAAGGCCCAGCGGGTAAAGAGTTTAGCCCTAGCGACCTAGAAAGGATAGCTAGAAGTATCGTAGGAAAAACAAGAAACACAGCTATAGAATACGTACGAGATGTAGAGCGCTGTAAAAAAGGGGAAGCTTCTAAAGCAGTTAGTTTAATGGAAGCCGCTAAAATAATTACCTTTACGAAAGAAAAATACCCTAAAATATCCTTAGCTTTAGAAGATAACTATAGCACGGAAGAACCGCCCTTTTAATAATGTATATAGAGATAGCTAAAAATACCTGGGCTTACGCCAAAGATGAGAAAGACGCCGAGCGTATAAGAGCTAAGTACAAAGACTACAAAAAGAAGCAAGGCGACCTAATAAGCCGCCACTTTATAGTTAACTACATAGAAGAAACCAATTTTATAAAATGAAACTAAGCAAACACTTAACACTAAAGGAAGCGACTAAGAGCGCTACCGCTATTAAGAACGGTATAGATAATACCCCAACTATAGCACAGCTAGAAGTACTAAAGGAGCTCGCAGTAAATATATTCGAGCCCTGCCGCCAATATGTAGGAGGCCCTTTAGCAGTTACCAGCGGCTACCGAGGCCCGGAACTTAATAAGCTTATAGGAGGTAGTTTAACGAGCGATCACTGTATAAGTGATGACAAGACAGCCGCTTTAGATCTAGACTGCGACGTATTTAACGGAAAGACCAACGCCCAGCTCTTTAACTACATAAGAACTACTAGAGACTTTAAGCAGCTTATATGGGAGTTTGGAGATGAGAATAACCCGGACTGGGTACACGTAAGCTATAGTACTGACCCTACACTAAATAAGAGAGAGGTACTACTAGCTAAGAGAGAAGGACGCCGTACAGTATATGAGTACTACAAGGCGAAATAAAATAATAGAGGTAGCAGTAGGAATGCCAATAGGCAGCAGGCTACCCGTAAGAGACTTAACCGCTATACCGACACTACACGAAGCTAATAACACTAAATACCTAAAAGGATGCTTAAAAATAACGAATACTTATATAGAGAAGCTACGCGCCTCACAGCTCGAAGAAGACTTAAAGGGATTAGTTTAGATAGCTTCGAGGAGTTTAGCAGGTTATGGGACGCTAGAGAGTATAACCTAGCTAACGAGATAAGAGTAGAAGCTAAAGACGAGAAACTTTATAGCGCTGTTAGTTTTATGAACCAGTATACCGATGACTGAAGGCGACCTTTTCTATAAGTTTAAAGAGGCTTACCTGCCTAACCTAAAGATAGCTATAGATAGCTACAGCGTCTTCGATGCTATCTGCCACGAGGCGCAAGTAGTAGTAGAGTTTAAATGCAGGCGAGCACATTATAGCGAAATGCTTATAGAGTGGCCGAAGTATAGCGCTCTACTTAATAGAGCAGCAGACCGAGGCTATAGACCTATTTACGTTTGCTCTACGCCTTTAGGAGTTTGGGCCTGGGATCTTACCCACATAGACCTAAGCTGGTTTAAGAAGGAACTACCTAGGCAAACGGACTTTAATAATAAAGAGATAGTAACGAAGACTATAAGCTAC
>Ga0209304_1001110_pt1 | contig 16995 bp, 13 predicted proteins | sample COGITO_mtgs_1004_4_FD_184789 | JGI IMG/M metagenome (GOLD analysis project Ga0209304, IMG submission 184789) | Pelagic marine microbial communities from North Sea - COGITO_mtgs_100423 (SPAdes) (version 2) | ecosystem: Environmental > Aquatic > Marine > Epipelagic ...
CGCCTATCCGAATTACCATGTTTTTAATTTAGATGCATTAACCTACGCAGGGAATTTAGAAAACCTTGCAGATATAGAAGCTCAAGACAATTATACTTTTTTGAAAGGCGATATTTGTGATGAAGATTTCATTAATACGCTTTTTGAAACCCATCAATTTCAAGGAGTGATTCATTTGGCTGCAGAATCGCATGTAGACCGGTCTATAAAAAATCCGTTGGCATTTGCCAAAACAAATATTTTTGGAACGATGATTTTATTAAATGCGTTCAAAAATTTATGGCAATCCAACTGGGAAGGAAAGCGATTTTATCACATCAGTACCGATGAGGTTTATGGCAGTTTAGGAGCGACTGGCTTGTTTGAAGAGTCAACGGCTTACGATCCCAACTCCCCTTATTCGGCATCTAAAGCAAGTTCGGATCATTTTGTGAGAGCTTATGGAGAAACGTATGGATTGCCGTATGTGATTTCCAATTGTTCTAACAATTATGGAGCCTATCAGTTTCCAGAAAAATTGATTCCTTTATTTATAAATAACATCATTCAAAATCAAGCCTTGCCTGTGTATGGCGATGGGAATTATACCCGCGATTGGCTGTATGTCATCGATCATGCCTTGGCCATTGATTTGGTATTTCATAAAGGTAATAATCATGAAACTTACAATATTGGAGGGTTCAATGAATGGAAAAACATTGATTTAGTAAAACTCCTTTGTCAGCAAATGGATGCAAAACTAAATAGAACGAAAGGGAGTAGTGAAGCGCTCATCTCTTATGTAAAAGACCGTCCCGGTCATGATTTACGCTATGCGATTGATGCGACTAAAATTCAAAAAGAATTGGGATGGAATCCTTCGGTTACTTTTGAAGAAGGACTGTCTAAAACCATTGATTGGTATTTAGAAAATACGAAATGGCTCGATCATATTACTTCGGGAGATTATATAAATTATTACAAACAACAATACAGCTAAGATGAAGGGAATTATACTTGCAGGAGGCTCAGGAACACGTTTACATCCATTAACGTTAAGTGTTAGTAAACAATTGTTGCCTGTGTATGATAAGCCAATGATTTACTATCCATTGTCTGTATTAATGATTGCAGGGATTAAAGAGATTCTAATTATTTCTACCCCACACGATTTACCTAATTTTAAGCAATTGCTTGGCGATGGTTCTAATTTTGGAATTTCACTTTCTTATGAAGAACAACCGTCCCCCGATGGATTGGCACAAGCCTTTATCATTGGTGAAAAATTTATTGGCACCGACGCTGTGTGTATGGTGTTAGGAGATAATATTTTTTACGGAGCTGGACTTCAAAACCTTTTAAATTCTGCAGTAGAAACCGTTAAAAAAGATCAAAAAGCAGTGGTGTTTGGAAGTTATGTCAAAGATCCAGAACGTTATGGTGTTGCTGAATTTGATGCCGACAATAATGTGGTGAGTATTGAAGAAAAGCCTTTAGAACCAAAATCCAATTATGCAGTAGTAGGATTGTATTTTTATCCGAATTCTGTGATTCAAATTGCCAAAAAAATTGAACCGTCCAAAAGAGGAGAGCTAGAAATCACATCAGTGAATGAGGCTTATTTACAGCAACACAATTTAAAAATGGAGATTCTGAGCCGTGGTTTTGCATGGCTTGACACTGGTACACACGAAGCCTTGGCAGAAGCGACCGAGTTTGTAAAAACCATAGAAAAACGAACGGGTCAAAAAATAGCCTGCCCCGAAGAAATTGCCTTAAATAACGATTGGATCTCAAAGCCCGATTTATCCCAACGCATAGCCAATCTGAAAGGCGATTATTATGCGTATTTGAAGGGGTTTATTTAAACACTTTCATACTTAGGTTTAAATTTAATAATACAATATTTTTTTTCAATTGATTAAACTATTGTTTCAATCACATATAAATTGCTTTCACAAAGGATGAAAATAGTTTTTTCATCGAGTGTGGCATGGTATGTTTTTAATTTCAGATTAGAGCTACTTAAATCGTTGCAAAGCGATGGACATGAAATCTATACAGTTGCTACTTCTGATAATTATGCTCAAAAGCTTGTAGCATCAGGGGTTATGTTTGTTCCTTTAAAAGTTAATAATAATAAAACAAACCCACTCCAAGATATTTTATTGATTTTTAGGTATTATAAAATTTATAAATCAATCAAACCAGATTTAATCTGTCATAACACGATTAAACCTAATATTTATGGAACCTTAGCTGCTAAGATGCTCAGTATCCCAGTTGTAAATAATATATCAGGTTTAGGCACACTTTTTATCAAAAGGTCCTTTTTAACCACTATTGCAATTCAGTTGTATAAATTTTCTCAAAAATTCGCGAAAATAATTTTTTTTCAAAACAAACACGATCAAAAATTATTTATCGATCAGCAAATCGTTTCTGCTGATAAAGCTCGAATCATAAATGGTTGTGGAGTTGATATCTCTAAATTTAAAAATAGTCATAAATATCGCTCAAAAAATTTCACATTCCTCTTTGTAGGACGCCTTCTAAAGGACAAAGGGATTCTTGAATTTGTTGAAGCTGCAAAACTTATAAAACTAAAGCACCCTAAGGTAAGGTTTCAGGTATTGGGGGCTTTTTGCCCACAAAACACGTCGGCGATTCAAAAGGATGAAATGAATGGCTGGGTTGCTGATGAAATTATCAACTATTTAGGGTTTACAGATCAAGTGAAAACTGTCATGGAAAATTCTGATTGTTTGGTGCTTCCTTCTTACAGAGAAGGACTGTCTAAAGCACTTATTGAAGGTTCGAGTATGTCCTTGCCAATTATTACCACGGATACTCCAGGGTGCAAAGATGTTATCGTAGATGATGAAACCGGTTTTTTATGTCAGGTGAAGGATTCTAATGATTTGTTTCTGAAAATGGAAAAAATGTTAAGCTTAAGCCCTGAACAACGGATTAAAATGGGGGAGTCTGGTAGAAGAAGGGCCGAATCACTTTTTGATATTAAAGATATTATTAGCGCATATAAGAATGCTATAACGTCTATTTAAAATACCGAATCCACATTAATCAATTTTAAATTTCTTACCCAAATGAAACATGTTTTGATCGTTTTTGGCACCCGCCCAGAAGCCATAAAAATGGCACCCCTAGTTAAAGAGTTTTACAAATACCCTAGGTTTTTCAATACCAAAGTTTGTGTGACCGCTCAACATCGTGAAATGTTGGATCAAGTATTGAATTTTTTTAACATCACACCGGATTATGACCTTGACCTCATGAAAAAAGGTCAAAACTTATATGGTTTAACTGCGGACATCATTACAAATATGAAAGCTGTTCTGGATGATTTTAAACCTGATTATGTGTTTGTTCATGGAGATACCACGACGACTATGGCAGGGAGTCTCGCTTCGTTTTATAGTGGAGCCAAAGTTTGTCATGTGGAAGCTGGCCTTAGAACGCACAATAAATATGCTCCTTTCCCAGAAGAAATGAATCGGCAAATTACGGGACGTATATGTGATTATCATTTTGCACCTACTCCGACTTCTAAGTTAAATTTGTTGGCTGAAAATATACAAGAAAAAACAATTTTAGTGACAGGAAATACTGTGATTGATGCGTTATTGGAAAGTGTAGAGCGTGTTAAAGAAAATCCGAGTGCTTTGATTCAAAAACTATCAAAAACGATTGGACAAAAGGAACTGATTTTAGTAACCTGTCATAGAAGAGAGAATCATGGTGATGGATTTGTTAGAATTTGTGAAGCTTTAAAAGCAATTGCTAAAGATGATTCTGATAGAGTTATTGTTTACCCCGTTCACTTAAATCCAAATGTTCAAGAGCCTGTAAAACGAATTTTATCCCATGTTGATAATATTCTACTTATAGATCCACTCGCTTATGAAGATTTTATTTGGATGATGAATCGTTCTAAATTAATAATTACAGATAGTGGAGGAATACAAGAAGAAGCCCCCAGTCTTGGTAAGCCAGTGTTAGTGCTGCGAGATACAACTGAGCGTCCTGAAGCTGTTGAACAGGGTACGGTATGTTTGGTAGGAACAAATAAAAACCTTATAGTTAAAGAAACATTAGACCTTTTAAATAATATTACACGTTTTGAATCCATGAGCCGACTGCACAATCCTTATGGCGATGGAAAAACTAGTGAGCGAATTGTGAAATTTATTACGCAGTTACCAAATTAATTAATAAAACAATCCCTAAAGACAAATGAATAACCCAGAAGTTGTTATGATTGGATTAGGCTATATTGGCTTACCTACAGCAGCCTTAATAGCCTCAAACTCGGTATATGTGTACGGAGTAGATGTCAATCCAAAAGTAGTTGAAACCATTAACCAAGGAAAGGTCCATATTGTTGAACCAGAATTAGATTATGCCGTCGCCAAAGCTGTTGAAGGCGGTTATCTTAATGCATCTGAAACTCCAGTAGAAGCGTGCACTTATATTATTGTTGTGCCCACTCCTTTTAAAGCCAAAAATGAGCCAGACACTTCTTATGTTGAAGCAGCGACTAGAGGGTTAATACAATTATTCAAAGAAGGTGATTTGTATATTATTGAATCTACTTCACCTGTTGGGACTACCGAAAAAATGATGTCGCTTATTTATAGAGAACGTCCAGAATTAAAAGATAAATTGCACATTGCCTATTGCCCAGAGCGAGTGTTGCCAGGAAATGTAATGTATGAGTTGGTACACAATGATAGAGTAATCGGTGGTGTCAATGAAGCTTCTACACAAAAAGCAATCGCTTTTTATCAAAAGTATATAAAAGGGGCGTTACACCCTACGAATGCTCGAACCGCAGAAATGTGTAAGCTCGTCGAAAATTCTTCGAGAGATGTGCAAATTGCTTTTGCGAATGAGTTATCTCTTATTTGTGATAAAGCAGATATTGATGTTTGGGAGCTCATAACTTTAGCCAATAAACACCCCAGAGTTCAAATATTACAACCAGGTTGTGGAGTAGGGGGCCATTGCATAGCTGTAGATCCTTATTTTATTGTGTCTGATTTTCCAATGGAATCCAAGATTATAGGTGCTGCTCGAGAAATTAATAATTACAAGTCATTTTGGTGTGTCGAAAAAATAGAGAATGCTAAATTACAATTCGAACTACGATACAAACGAAAGCCAAAAACGGCTATTATGGGCCTAGCTTTTAAACCTAATATTGATGATCTCAGAGAATCACCTGCCAAATATATTGCACAAAAAATATTACAAAACGCACAGAATCAGGTTCATTTTATTGTAGAACCTAATATTGAATCTTACCCCAGTTTTAAATTAACAGACTATAAAATTGCAGTGGAACAAGCTGATATTATTGCGTTTTTGGTAGCTCACGATGCGTTTAAAACCATCACATTATCAGACGACAAAGTCGTTTTAGATTTCTGTGGGATATTAAAATAATTTATAAAATAAATGAAGGAACAATATACAATAGAAAGGCTTGATTGGGATTCTGAGTTTTTTGGATATAAAGTAGGGAAAATAACAATAAATGATTCATTGAGTTTTGATAACTCCAGTTTTATAGATGCTGCCAAAAATTACAAATTGGTCTATGTTATGTCTGAGAATGAAATTTTTGATGCTCCATTTAAATTTGTTGATAAAAAAATCACATTCAGTCAAACAATAGGAAACAGAGAATTAATTCAAAGAGACTTTGATTTCATAAGATCATTTAATCCGTTAACTGACAGTTTATCAGAATTAGTGCATTTAGCATACGAAAGTGGTGAGTATTCTAGGTTTAATATTGATAGTAATTTTTCTAACAATGAATTTAAGAGACTATATAAAGAATGGCTAATCAAATCTGTAAATAACTCTATCGATTATGATGTTTATGTCTACATAGGCGATTCAAATAAAATAATTGGTTTTATTTCATTAGCAGTACAGAGAAAAGGAGTGTCTGAAATAGTGTTGATAGCTGTAGCAGGTTCTGAAAGAGGCAAAGGGATTGCTCGAAAATTAGTAAATAAAGCAATCAATCAAACAAAACTAAACAACTTTAAAAAAATTGAAGTTGTTACTCAGGGAATTAACACGCCTGCGCTAAGCTTATACACTAACACCGGATTTAAAACAACAACAACAATATATATATATCATTACTGGACCCCATGATACCATTTAACAAACCCTACTTGACTGGCAAAGAAATAGAGTATATTTCTGATTTACTGAATTTAAATAAATTATCAGGAAACGGTTACTATACTCAAAAATGTCACGATTTTTTTGAAACTACTTATGGTTTTAATAAATGTTTATTGACAACTTCATGCACAGATGCATTGGAAATGGCTGCAATTTTAGTTGACATTCAACCTGGTGATGAGGTGATAATGCCTTCTTATACGTTTGTTTCTACAGCGAATGCATTTGTTCTTAGAGGTGCCAAAATAATATTTGTAGATAGTAGAAGTGATCATCCTGGAATGGATGAACACGCAATTGAAAAATTGATAACTCCTAGAACCAAAGTGATAGTGCCAGTTCATTATGCAGGTGTTGCCTGCAACATGGATAAGATTATGGAAATAGCGGATACGTATAACCTTTTTGTTATCGAAGATGCAGCCCAAGCTATTGATAGCTATTACATTGGCAATGATGGTAAGAAAAGAATTTTAGGAAGTATAGGTCATTTAAGCGCTTTTTCTTTTCATGAAACCAAAAATATAATTTCGGGCGAAGGAGGGATGTTGGTAATAAATGAAGACCGTTTTAAAACGAGAGCAGAAGTTATTTGGGAAAAAGGAACAAATAGAGCCTCTTTTTTTAGAGGAGAAGTAGATAAATATGGTTGGGTAGATTTAGGGAGTTCATTTCTTCCTTCGGAGATAATCGCTAGTTTTTTATTCGCTCAGTTGGAAAGTTTAGATGAAATTCAAAATAAAAGACTAGTAATATGGAATTATTATAATACCTCTTTAGAATCAGTGAATACATACGGTATCAAAACGCCTTTTTTTCCTTCCTATTCAACTAATAATGCTCATATGTATTATTTGGTGATGCCCGATATTAAAACTAGAACTAAATTTATTGATTATTTGAAACAAAATGGAGTTCATTCGGTATTTCATTATTTGTCATTACATAAAAGCCCTTTTTATCACAAGAAATATAAAGGGGAGAAACTGAAATTTACAGAAAATTACGCAAACAAATTAGTGAGATTACCTCTATACGCCTCTTTATCTGAGCAGGAATTAAATAAAATAACCCAAACTATTCTAACATTTTGTAATGAATTTTGTTAATTCTTCATTGTTTACTGGGATTTCTACTTTAATTCGAGTGATTAGTAATATTGTCATTACTAAAGTAATAGCCATATCTTTAGGGCCTTCAGGAATGGTTTTGTTAGGGCAAATCAATAATTTAGTTAGTTTTGTAAGAACACTTAGTACTGGAGGTGTACAACAAGGTATCGTTAAACTTGTTGCAGAAAGTGAAAACAATAATCAACAGATGCCAATTAATGCCTCTGTTCAGATTTCACTGTTTTCATCTTTTACTTGTGGACTTTTTCTTATTGTTTTTAGAGAACAATTAGGGATGTATATTTTCTTTACTCTTGACTATAACTATTTGTTTTTTATTATTGCGGCTGCAATTATTCCTTACGCAATTAATATAATTTTTGTATCCGTTTTAAATGGAATGCGGCAATTAAAGTTATTTGTAGTTGCTAATATTATTTCTAATATATTAGGTTTAATAATCAGTTTATTATTTATATATTTTTTCAAAGTGGAGGGGTTATTAATTGCCTTTTCCATAAACCAATCCATAGCTATCATTAGTACTTTATATTTAATTAGAAATCAAAACTGGTGGAAATCAATATTTCGGCTTGTCATAATAGATAAAATATATTTTAAAAAACTATTTAGCTATTCTGTGATGGCACTTGTAAGTGCCTCAACCGTCCCCGTTGCTTATATTATTATTCGTACACTAGTAATCACAGAAATCGGAGAAGTGCAAGCAGGGCACTGGGAAGCGTTAATCAGAGTGTCTTCTGTTCTTGTAATGGTTATGGCGACATCTTATAGTACCTATCTATTGCCTACCCTTTCATCAATTAAAAAAGAAGATTTACGAAAAGAATTATATAAAATATATAAGATAGTAATTCCAATAGCAATTATTTTCCCATTACTTATATTCATTCTCAAAGACTATGTGGTTTTGTTTTTATATTCTGAAGAGTTTATTAAAGTTGTTTCATTATTTAAGTATCAACTTATAGGAGATGGATTTAGAATAATCAGCTATGTTACCGGTTTTTTGATACTAGCTAAGTCACATGTAAAACTATATGTTATGAATGAATTAATTCAGTTTATACTTTATGTCGGATTGTCAACGATTCTGATAAAAAAAATCGGATTAGAAGGCGTTACTTTAGCTTATATGCTCACTGCGATGACTTGTTTACTATTTCAATTAATCGTTTTCAGAAAAATATTATGGGTAAAAAACTAAATATACTATTATTAGGAGAGTATAGTAACTATCATAACAATTTGGCAAAAGGATTAAAACATCTTAATCATAACGTTGTCTTAGCCAATGCTGGTGATCATTATAAAAATTTTTATAGAGACATTGATTTATCCTATCAATCCAACAACAAATTTCTAACAAATATAAAACGAATCTGGATAGAAAACACAAAAATCAATTCATTTAAAGATTTTGATATTATTCAGATTATAAACCCAAACGTATTCTCTAGGTTTGGAAATAATATTCAATTATTTAAAAAACTGATTTTTAATAATAAAAAAGTTTTTTTAAGTGCAGTTGGAGATGATTATTTTTGGTGGAAAGCTTACAGGGAAGGGAAATTTAATAAATCTCCTCATGGAGGTGCTTTAAAAGATGAGAAAAAGACAAAGTCTATATGGGAAACCTCAAATAGTTTTATTGATGCAAATCGGTTTTTAGCAGAAAACGTGCATGGAATTATCCCAGGAAGTTTATCATATGAAATACCTTACAAACATTTTTCTAATTGTAGGAAAGTTATATTACAACCAATTAATACGGAAGAGTACAACTCTTTGGAGAATACTCTAAAAGATAAGATAATCTTCTATCATGGAGCACAATTAGGTAGATATGGTTTTAAAGGAACAAATGCTATTGATAAGGCTATGAATACAATGGTATCAAAATATCCTTCAGACCTTACATATTTAAGAACGGATAGTTTGCCCTACAATAAATATATCCAGATAATAAACAAAACAAATATTTTAATTGATCAAACTAATTTTATTGAACCTACAATGAATGCTTTGATAAGTATGTTAATGGGTAAAGTAGTCATGGGCGGTTGTGAAGATGTGTTTTTAAAAACACACAAATTAAAACAGACTCCCTTAATAAACATCACCAATGATGCCAATCAAATATATAGTCAAGTAGAATGGATATTAGACAATAAAGAGGAAGTTATGAAGCTATCTATTACTGGGCGTGAGTATGTAAAAAATAATCATGACACCATTCATATTGCTCAGAAATTCTTACAGGAGTGGAGTTATTAATAACCTCATTTCTCAATCTATAATTTTAAACGAAAATAAGATAAATATTTGAAGTCGATGACATTTAAGAACCTGCCTTACTAATGGAGTATTTTTATGTTTTCACATTAATTTCTGTTTTTTTATTTTTTATAAATAAGAAGCGGGCTATTTATTTTATAATTATAGGATGTGTATTTTTCTTGTACTATTTGCCATCCATCGGTTATTTTGGACCTGATTATTTGGGATATCAAACCACCTACATTAACGCCTTTAAGATTGAGGCGTTTCCATGGGTAAACACTGCTGCTCAAATTGATTCCGAACCGTTTTATTTGTGGTATAGTTCTTTGGTTTCAGCCTATTCTAACTTGGATTTTTCATTTTACTTGATATTTAATTTTTTGCTCTGCGTGGCCATTTCTGTTTTCATGCTAAGAAGCTTTAACGTTGATTATAAATATTTTTTTTGGATCATGATTTTGCCAGTTATTTTCCCTACTATTTTTTATTTTTTATTAAGATCGTCACTGTCTTACTTTTTAGTAGCGCTAGGTTTTTTTAGTTTATTAAATCCAAATAAGAAAAAAGCTATTTTTTTTGCGGTACTATTCTCTTTCTTGGGCTTCAATTTACATTCACAGTATATTTTAATGACACTCTTGTTTTTAGGAATTTTTTCCGTGTTAAGATTTGAAACTTTTACAGATTATTATTTGGGATTAAAAATAATCATATCATCGGCATTTGTTTTAATTTTTGTGATGCTAGCACTTAGATCATATACTAATGAACTAGCCTCACTATTGAGTTTTTTACCTTCTAGCGATGTTATTTCAGTAAAAATTGAACACCTTATAAACGAGGACGAAAGAGCCGTGAGACTAACAGCCCTATTATCCATTTTGATATATCCTGTAATGGCATTTCAGGTCTTAAGGAAAACCTATAAGTCCCCTGTATTGTATTTTTTGAATGACAAATTAAAGGAACGTAAGTTTTTGTTGCTGATGCTCGCTATTATCCTTTATGGAGCTGCGATTAATATTGCTTATTTTGATACCTCATTAGTAGCAGGACGTTTAAGTCGATTTTCAGATTATTTAGGAATATGCTTACTCATGCCAATGTATTTAAAAACATGTATTGGATATAAAACAGAGTATTTGGCCCTTATGATAATTACGCTGTTAGCTCCAATTTTATATGCTGCAGTGTACATGGATATTGTATGGGGTGTTTTTTAATTTTAATTAAAGTTCAATGATATTTATAGCAGGAATTAATCTAAATAAAATAGCTAGAGGAGGTGAAGAAGCTAAAAACCAACAAATTGTAAATTACTTTTTCAGAAACAATATCAATGCCGATATTATTGACACCCACCAATGGAAAAAACGATTTTTAAGTATTGGTTTTCAGCTTATAAAATATGTTTTGTTTTCAAAAAATCAACAAATATATCTTTCCCTGTCCTATCAAAGTACTCTGAGTTTATTAAAAATTTTCAAGCTATTTAGGGTCTCTTCAAAAAACAACATTTATTTTTTTGTAGTTGGGGGGATCTTTCACAAATGGCTCGAAAAAAATCAAAATCAGTTAGCACTTTTTAGATCTCTTAAAGCTATTTATCCGGAATCTAACCAAATGGTCGATGGACTGGGGCGCTTGGGATTAAATAATGTGACTCAAATATCAAATATCAAATATATTCCAAAACTTGTTATTGATAAAAATTACAGTATTATAAAATTTGTATTTCTTTCTAGAATTACACCTACAAAAGGGATAAACTTAATTATTGAGGCTGTAAAACAGCTAAACTTGGAAGGGTTTCAAAAACGGTTTGAGGTTTCTTTTTATGGTAATTTTGATGATAGTGTTGAAACAGGATATGAAGCCATTTTTAAAACTCTAATTTCAAAAGTTGAAAATATCAAATATAAAGGATTCTTACAGTTGCAAAACCTAAATAATTATGAAATACTGTCTCAGTATAATGCTATGCTTTTTCCCACTTTTTGGAAAAGTGAAGGCTATGCTGGAGTGTTGATTGATGCATTTATTTCGGCTCTTCCTGTGATTGCTAGTGATTGGAATCATAACAAAGAAATTATACATCACAATATTAATGGAATTTTGATTTCTCCGAAAAACCATGAAAGTTTATCAGAAGCCATGAGGAAACTAATAGAAAACTTACCTTTTTTAAAACAACTTGAAAAGGGTGCTGTTAAAAGTGTAGGCTCGTATGATATTGATAAGGTTTTTGCGGATTTTTTTAAACTAAAATAATTTCACAAAGTTAGTTAGATTGGAAGCACCAGGTTTTATAATCGAGATGAACATAATAGGTGCAACTGCTAAAAGGTATATCGTTATACAAAAAGAGATGAGAGAAGATGTTTACATATTATGATTATAAACATACCTTTATTATTTCATACAGTTCGAAAATTAAGATTTATTCAGATCTATTATCAACTATGGTACCGCTTTAAATCTCTTTTTATCCAAAACAATAAAAAACCCAAACCGATAAGCGAATGGATGAAAATTAAATGGATAGACGGACTCTATAATCCTAAAACCTATCTAAGGAATAATACATTTAAGTTCATAAATATTGAACACTCTTTCGAGAATAAAATTAATTGGAACCTTTCAACCTATAAAAAATTATGGCTCTATAATCTCAACTATTTTGATTTTCTGAATCAAGAAGCCTTATCAAAAGAAGAGGGAGTAAAACTAATACACGAGTTTATTGATACTTATCCATCTGTAATTGATGGTAAAGAATCGTATCCAACAGCATTGAGGCTTATCAATTGGATAAAATTTATATCAAGACATCAAATAGAAGATCCGTGTATTTTTGGAGTGATTCAGGCAGACGCTCAAAGACTTTGCAATAACCTTGAATATCATCTGCTTGGAAACCATCTCTTAGAAAATGCTTTTGCACTTTGGTTTTCAGCACATTTGTTCAATAATTCTAGGTATTTCAAAATTGCTAAACATCTCCTAAAAAAAGAATTAGAGGAACAAATTTTAACAGATGGTGGGCACTTTGAATTATCTCCAATGTACCATCAATTAATGCTTTATAGAGTTTTAGATTGCATACACTTATCTAAACTCAACCCTAATAAATTTGCAATTGATTTGTACCCATTACTCATACAGAAAGCATCTCAAATGCTTAGTTGGCTTGAAAATATAACCTACACTAATGGAGAGATTCCCTTGGTAAACGATTCCGTTAATAAAATTTCCCCAGATTCTAATTCGCTTTTTAGCTATTGTGAAAAACTTCAAATATCGAGTGCTCATATGAAATTGTCAGCATCAGGGTATCGGATGGTTAAAGCATCAAATTTTGAATTATTAATGGATGTTGGTCAAATAGGAGCGTCCTATCAGCCAGGTCATGCCCATGCAGACACCTTTAATTTTGAATTATATATAAACAATACACCTGTTTTTGTTGATACAGGAATTTCAACTTATAATGTGGGAGATATTAGAGCTAAAGAGCGTTCAACAGAAGCACATAATTCGGTAGTGGTCAATAATATAAGTAGCAGTGTGGTTTGGAGTGGCTTTAGAGTAGCGAAACGAGCCAAGGTGACCATTGAAAATGAATTAGAGCAATCAATACAAGCATCCCACGATGGATACTTAAATTTGGGAGTTCTCCATAAAAGGGCTTGGGCTTGGAACCCTCATAAAATCTCAATCATTGATGATTTATCAGGAACCCCAAAAAATGCGAAAGCGTACTTTCATTTTCATCCCGAAGTTAATTTTAAGGCAACCGATAACGGCTTTAAAATTAACAACAAACACAGCATTTGTTTTGAAAATGCAATTTCCATAAACACTAAAATATTTGAATTTGCCCCTGAGTTTAATAAGCGCATTAATTCTACATGTATTGAGGTTATTTTTAACAAACAATTAAAAACATCGATCCTAATAGAATGAGAATTTTATTTTTAACAGATAACTTTCCTCCTGAGGTAAATGCCCCTGCAACACGAACTTATGAGCATTGTGCTGAATGGGTGAAACAAGGCGCTGAGGTCACCGTTATTACGTGTTTTCCTAATTTTCCAAAAGGAGAGATCTATAAAGGCTATCAAAATAAACTTTACCAAAAAGAAATTATTGATGGAATTCATGTGATTAGAGTATGGTCATATATGTGTCCGAATACAGGTTTTGTTAAGCGTATCTTTGATTTTATGAGCTATGCTTTTATGTCTTTTTGGTTGGGATGTTTTCAAAAATGTGATCTGATAATAGGGACAAGTCCTCAGTTTTTCACTGTGATTTCTGCTCGTTGTTTGTCCTTTGTAAAACGAAAGCCTTGGGTAATGGAAGTCCGTGATCTATGGCCTGAATCTATTGTAGCTGTTGGAGCCATGAAACGTCAAGATTTGGCATTTAAGTTTTTAAGGAAAATTGAAATAAAACTTTACCAGTCTTCAAGTTTAATTGTAGTAGTAACAGATCAATTTAAAAAGTATATCCAGTTTTTTAATGTAGATTCTTCAAAGATTTTTATTATTAAAAATGGTGTTATTCGCTCCAACTTTTCGCCTTCCAAAAAAGACACTCAATTACTTGAAAACCTCCGTCTAACCGGAAAGTTCATAGTTTCATACATAGGAACTCATGGCATGGCTCACGCCTTAGATTTCATTTTGAATTGTGCAAAAACGATTAAAGATCCTAAAATACATTTTATACTGCAAGGAGATGGTTCAGAAAAACAACATCTAATGGATGTTGCTGCGGGATTAAACCTCCAAAATGTCACTTTTTTACCATTCGTTTCTAAGAAAGAAATCTCAAAATACATCAATCTATCTGATGTTGCGTTAGTTAATTTAAAACGTTCTGACACATTCAAAACAGTAATTCCTTCTAAAATATTTGAAAACATAGCGTTGTACAAACCAATTCTTTTAGGGGTCGAGGGGGAAGCAAAAGAACTTATTGAACACTACAATGTTGGTGTGAGTTACATCCCAGAAAACCAGTCCTCTTTTCTTGAAGCTTTAGAGGAAATACAAGCCTATAAAACCCCAGACTTTGAATTAAACTGTAATGAGATGCTCCAACAATTTGACAGAAATAAATTAGCAAGAACCATGCTAGATGTAATTACTAAAACTTTACCAAAATAATCCCTAACACATAACATTATGAAATCCACATTTTTGAGACTATTGATTGCTTTTTTACTTATACAATCCTGTAGCAGTAAAAAAGACATTCTTTATGTCCAAGACATTGATCAAGCCAACCATACAGAATTACATTTTGAAACGCCTACAATTCAAGCCAATGACATTCTAAAAATTACAGTAAGTGCTTTAGAACCATCAGCGGCCATTCCTTATAATAAAGCGACTGCTTCTGAGGGAAGCGTCTCTAATTTGGAGTTAATGCGCCTTGAAGGGTATGAGGTTTCCGAAACCCTAACTATTGAATTCCCACAACTAGGGACTTTGTCGGTTCAAAATAAAACCCCTTTTCAATTGGCTACTACCATTAAACAACGTTTAGAAGTGGAAGGTCACCTTGTCAATCCTGTAGTAAATGTTCGTCTACTTAATGCTAAATTTACTGTTTTAGGCGAAGTGGGGCGTCCTGGGACTTATAGTTTCACCGAATCTAAATTAACCCTTCTTCAAGCCATTGGTTTGGCGGGAGATTTAACCATTAACGGTAAAAGAAACAACATTAAATTGATTAGAGAAATGGATCAAGAACGCACCATTTTTCATATTGATTTGACAGCATCAGATTGGATGAACTCCAATAGTTATTATATTTATCCTAATGATGTCATTATTATTGATCCCAATAACCCCAGGGTAAAATCAGCTGGATTTGTAGGCAATGTCGGAACCGCCATTACTGTAGTTTCGGTTCTTTTAAGTTCTATTATTCTTTTAACACGTTAATTATATGCAAGCTTCTCCTCAGACTTCCTTTGAAACGGAAGACACTTCCAAATTCAATATCAAATATGAGTTTTTTAAATATCTCCGCTATTGGCCATGGTTTATTTGTAGTTTAGTGACGCTCCTAATAGGTAGTTTTATCTATCTCAGGTATGCACCTAAAGTGTATAACACCCACGCTAAAATTAAAATTTTAGATGAAAACAGTGGCCTTGAACTTCCAACGAGTGCGTTAATCTTAAATAGATCCAGTATTAATCTAGAAAATGAAATTGAAATATTAACATCATATCCGCTCTTGAACCGTGTTGTAAATCGGTTGGAGTTATATGCTCAATTTTTCGAAAAAGGGCGTGTAAAATCGGTACCGTTGGCCAATTTACCATTTAATTTTGAACTCAGCCGTTCTCTTGATAGTATTACCGAACCAACTCAGTTTTTTATTTCTGTAGAAGAATTAGGGTTTAAAATTACGGACGAAAATAGGGGGCTCGAATTCAGTTTTCCAGAATTTGATACCACCAAGTCTGAGCACCAACTTCCGTTTGACTTAAAGTGGTCTTCTGAATTTAATAAAAGTCAACTAATGGAGAGAACTTTTGAAATTCTTTTGGTTCCAGAAAAATTGGCCATATTGAATTTGAAGAGTAAAATTAAAATTGATCCAATAGGGGAGCAAAGCGACCTCTTAAGTTTACGTATTGTAGGGCAAAATGTTTTAAATTCTGAGCGAATTTTAAATACCCTAATTGATGTATTCAATTTAGATGATATTTTGGACCGTCAATTGATTTGGAAACGAACCATTGATTTTGTTGATGAACGTTTTATCAATTTATCCATGGAATTAGACTCCATTGAAAGTTATAAAAAGAATTATAAGATTGATCATCGCTTGGTGGATGTGTCAACAGATGGAATTGAAAGTTTACAACAACGGGCACAATCGAATGAACAGCTGTTTCAAATTGAAAATCAAATCGCAACTTCAAACCTCGTAAAAGAATCACTTTCAAAATCTACGAATACTCATGAACTTTTACCCGCTAATATTGGAATTGAAAACGTAACGATCATTGCTTTGCTTAAAGATTATAATAAAATGGTCTTGGACCGTCAAAAACTAATTAGTAGTGCAGGAGTCAACAACCCTACAGTGCAGTTGCTAGAGGTGAACTTAAAGGATTTTAAAATGAATATTAATAACTCAATTTCTGCTTATGTAAATCAACTAAACCTTACAAAAGATCAATTGAGCCGCCGGAACCAAACTTTTCAAACCAAGGTATCTAGAATTCCAGAAAAAGAGCTACAATTACGAGCCATTGAACGCCAACAAAGCATTAAGGAAAAACTCTTTATTTTTTTATTACAAAAAAAAGAAGAGGCATCTGTTAATTTAGCAGTAACCGAACCTA
>Ga0209304_1001121_pt1 | contig 16898 bp, 19 predicted proteins | sample COGITO_mtgs_1004_4_FD_184789 | JGI IMG/M metagenome (GOLD analysis project Ga0209304, IMG submission 184789) | Pelagic marine microbial communities from North Sea - COGITO_mtgs_100423 (SPAdes) (version 2) | ecosystem: Environmental > Aquatic > Marine > Epipelagic ...
GGGGTCGCACAGGCCGAGGGCGAGGGTCTAGCCCAGGACCACACCCACCAACACCACACCCGCGTTTCCTGGGACCAGTACCAACCCTGTCGGGGTCTCTGGGGTGCTTTTCTCCGCGGCGACCATCTTCTGGCTCAGGACCACTGTTGCGCTTGTTCGGACCCATTCCTACACGATCTATGCCTCTTGGGCGTTTTTCCCCTCGTTTCTCTTCTGGGTCAATGGTGACAAGGGTTCTGCGTTTGTTTTCCGTCCCCTCATCCCGCTCATCGGTCACACCCTCTTCTGTTTCGATTCCACCACCAACGCCTTCGTCATCGGGCACATCCCCTTCTGTTTCGATTCCACCATCAACGACTCCGAAGTCAACGTCTGGTGGTGGTGGCGAGAGTGGTGGTAATATTGGACCTCTTGGTGGTAGGGTGAAATTTGGGCGAACGTATTCCGGTCCAGCTGGTGGCGCGACTCCTGGGTCGTCGCCTTCGTCATCGGATACATCAACGTCTGGTGGGCCTGGTGGTCCTCCCCCGGGAGGACCTCCAGACGGAGGAGGGCCGATGGGTTGAACTCCCTGGGGTCGAAGACCAGTGGGTTGGTTTCCCTGTGATCGGGGACCGATGGGTTGAACTCCCTGGGGTCGAGGGTCAGTGGGTTGAACTCCCTGGGGTCGCACAGGCCGAGGGCGAGGGTCTAGCCCAGGACCACACCCACCAACACCACACCCGCGTTTCCTGGGACCAGTACCAACCCTGTCGGGGTCTCTGGGGTGCTTTTCTCCGCGGCGACCATCGTCTGGCTCAGGACCACTGTTGCGCTTGTTCGGATCCATTCCTACACGATCTATGCCTCTTGGGCGTTTTTCCCCTCGTTTCTCTTCTGGGTCAATGGTGACAAGGGTTCTGCGTTTGTGTTTCTTGTCGATTTTTCCGTCCCACTCATCCCACTCATCGGTCACACCCTCTTCTGTTTCGATTCCACCACCAACGCCTTCGTCATCGGACACACCCCCTTCTGTTTCGATTCCACCATCAACGACTCCGAAGTCAACGTCTGGTGGTGGTGGCGAGAGTGGTGGTAATATTGGACCTCTTGGTGGTAGGGTGAAATTTGGGCGAACGTCTTCCGGTCCAGCTGGTGGCGCGACTCCTGGGTCGTCGCCTTCGTCATCGGATACATCAACGTCTGGAGGTCCTCCTCCGTCTGGAGGTCCTCCTCCGTCTGGAGGTCCTCCTCCGTCTGGAGGTCCTCCTCCGTCTGGAGGTCCTCCTCCGTCTGGAGGTCCTCCTCCGTCTGGAGGTCCTCCTCCGTCTGGAGGTCCTCCTCCGTCTGGAGGTCCTCCTCCGTCTGGAGGTCCTCCTCCGTCTGGAGGTCCTCCTCCGTCTGGAGGTCCTCCTCCGTCTGGTGGAGGACCTCCAGACCCCTCAGGTGGGTCTGGCGGGGCATCACCCTCTGCAGCGATAAACCACCCAGCATGGTGGAATTGCTCCTCGTAACGATCCGCTTGGTCGTCTGCTATGTTGAAGAAATCGCGGATAACTGTCCATACACCCCACCAATCAGCACCCGGGTTTCCCCTGCGCAAATCATAGATGGTCTGAATGATCCAATTTTGGTCTCTCAAATTGTCATCGTCGCCACAAGGGGCTCTAGCCTGTGCAGCCAGGTCGGTGTCCAGTGTAGGACCCTCAATCAAATTCCCACAACTGTCAAATTCCCTCTCCATGCCTTGTGCGTCCTTGAACCGACGCACTTTACACCCACGAGGGCCGATTCTGGGGCCTTGTCCCTCCACTTGAATGATCTTGCATGTTCTGGCCTCTTTAGGATTGTTCATCACACCGACTGGTCGCTCATAATGCCTCGTCAATCTCTTGTATATCTTTCGATCTAGTATTTGATTACCCGTGAACCTGGGTACAGTTGGCAGCATGGTGTTGGTGTTAACAGAGTTAGTACAATTTCTTTTTTATTGTTTTACTAGGCCTTCCATTCCTAACGATTTCATACATCGGCCTGGTATTTTTACGAGTATGGTCTCGCCTGGGGGGGACCGCGCATGAACCACTTGCACTCCGGAACTGCTCTATGTTCATATCCCCTCCAAATAGCCGAAGTCTCTGTCTGCATGGTGCAGGTTTAACATCACCGTCCATCGAATAATTCCGACGTGATAGCAAATACAGAAAAGACCTCAAATTCCTATGCCCATTGTTCAAACCCCATGCCAGTGCGCATTGGAACGAGCAGAAGTAACCACAGCAGATCATTTCTCTTTTCTGTCGATCGGGAGACACTTTCAGTTCCACGGGACATCCAACATACACAGACGCCTTGTGGACGCACCACCAACAGACGCCGTCGTAATGATCTCTACACACCAAATGCGCATGTTGACGAGGGGTAAACAAGGGACTGACCTGGTAGACACGCTGTTGTCAAACTTTGACAGGTTGAAAACCGGGTCCAGGGACATCGCACCTGAGTTACACAACAGTCGTGTATGCACCAACTGCGGGGGGCGTGTCGTGGATCACATAGCAGAAAACAACTTGTTGTGTGAGACATGCGGTATGGTCTGTGGAGTGTCCAAGATGATCATCGCTATGCAGAACAAAGACAACTACGGGCCAAGGACCAAAGTTCATCAATACAAAAGACTTACCAGGTTTCGTGAGGTACTTCGGCAAGTGCAAGGGCTTGGAGGGGGGCATATTCCACCTAATGTCATCGCAGTGGTCAAGGAAGAGACAGGGAAATACAGTAAACATCGTTGTTCCTTCGACCCGGCCTTTGTCAGAGCCGCTCTTCGCAGAAGAGACATGGGGAAATGGGCCGAACACTCAGTGCGATTGGCTTCCATGCTTGGCTTCCGTCCACCACTCATCGACCAGGAGCTAAACACAGTGGCGGAGCGGATGTTCAAGGTTTGTGACGGTGTTTGGTTGACAGTCAAGCGGAAGGTGTATGAAGATCTGCGATGGGACAGGCACAATTTTCCTAGTTACATCAACGTAATCTACAACTTTTTCTTATTGCTAAACAAACAAGATTTGGCCAACTACATAAGACCACTCCTTTTAAAATCAAGACCCTTGTACCAAATCCAACAGGTCTACTGGCGTTACTTCTGCTACCTTCTAGACTGGCCGTTCCACAGAATACAAGGCTCGACGATACCGAGACATAATTACCTCAAGGCGCCCAGACCACACCGACTTCCACACAGATGGCATCCTCGAGACCCACCAAAAAGCACAAGCCGGAGTTTGAGACAGGAGGTCGCTTCGGGTACAGCGGGTTCAAAAAATATGAAGATTTTGGATATGCTACGTCGATTAAATACGAGCGGGACATACTCAAAAGCGCGCCCAGTCGAATCACTGTACGGCGAGAGAATAGGCTTCTTGACCTTGAGGAGTGGCATGCGCACCGCGATGACTTCATTGAGACTGTAAACAAGCTCGTATGGACCGAAGACAACCAACTCAACATCGACAATATGGTGGCCATTCGATCAATGACTCTGCGCCACACCGATGCTTCTTTTGACCTCGTACCGACCCAAGACATGGAACAATTTGCGTCTACTTGGGTCATTCCACCACAAGATAAAGCACACAAGCGCTGTTTGTTCAAAACCTTTTTGGGTGTGGACACCAAACACAACCTAAAATACGACATCCCGCTCAACATGGGCAAATTCACACCACCTGGATCGATTGCCAGTTGTCTACCACGCACAGTACAAGAACTAATCCGAACTGAAAGGGACGCGTCTAGGGTCATCCCTGCGTTGCACAACATAATCATAGCTGCCATACCAGTGGCTAGCACTCGCAGCAAAATATGGACCAGTCTACGCAAACTCACATCTGTGTACTCTCGATCTTGGTACAAATCCGTGTTTGTCGATGGGCACTTTCTATCAGACCCTAACACTACATCGGTTCAAAAGGGAGTCAGTCACCAGCGCAACGTTATAAAGCAGCTGAATCCGGTGCCCATTGAGCTGACAGACGTCGTGAAGCTAGCGAAGAGAGGCCGTCGTCGTTGGGTTGATCAAAAAGAAGACGCTGTTCTACATTGGGCTGATGCTGCCGTATGGCTGTTGCTACTGTGTGGAGCGCGCAAGACCGAGTTGCTTTTTTATTCAAATTTCTGTACCGTGAGCACAGACGATGACGTGGAGACCTTGACCGACGTCAGACGCATAGTGGATCCAGGGTGGATTCCGGTGAACTGGATCAAACAAAGTAAACTCAGTAAGAAGAGGACTTCTTCTGGTAAACCAGAGCTCAAGGTTATCAAGCCGTTGTTGTGTGGGTCCGCTGACGAGTTTTTAAGTGTGTTGTCCGATGTAAGACAAGGCTTCATGAAACACATGGGCTTGAACACCGCAGATGATATGGCTTCTGTTACCAAGGGCCAGGCTGGCAGTGCTTCAGATATACAAATGACAGCCGCCTTTAAGCGAAGCCATGAAGCCAAAGATGGACTGCCCTTGTTAATGGGTGAATTCTCAACAGGGCAACGGTTCAAACTCCATACACTCAGGGCGGTCTACGGACACGCGTCGTTCTTGTTGTATGGACCAAGGAGGGGGTCCTTGTTGCTCTGGATCGGTAGTGTGTTGGGCCATGACCTTACCAACGGATCAGAAACGGCACTATTCTACATGTCCGTGTCGGTTTACAGGGGTAACATTCTGAGAGATCAAACGTTCGAGTCAAAGTACAGATCTGCGCTTGCTGGAATGGAAGACCTGGAAAAAAGAGCATCTGCGCTGCTGACACGACTCGAGAAGCGCGACACAGGGATGGTCAAGTTGTGGTCAGACAGAGACGAATGTTATGTGTTCGTGGACAGGCTGTGTATTCGAGGTGACGGGCGAGCAGCCGCCGAGCTAGCTACTATAAATAAACTAAGGGAACTGGGCGTGTTGCTTAAACACCGCACGTTGCGATCTGTTGGACTTGGGAGCAAGCAGATTTGCTTGTATATGCGAAGTTTCAAAAGCCCATGACCGCGAGGGGCATTATGTTGGTGTGCTTTGGATAACCACACTCCGACTAACTTCAACACGTCGTGATCTACTAATATAAACCACTTCGACCCACACAAAAACCCTTTTCCCCACTCTCCTACCCTTTATAAAAAAAAAAAAAAAAAATATATATATATAGGTGTTGAGTCGATGGGCATGATGGTTTTTTGGTTTTTCTCACAGATTTTTTTTAACAAAATTTATCCTTAAGTGAAATATGTAACTTGGTGATGAACCGAAAAACCCCCCATCATGTGCCTATGTACCCGAGACCCGGGTTCGATGAAGTGAAATCTAGTGTGAGTGAGCCTATTCCCATACCAAAGAGATCATCATTTCGCAATGTGAAAGATGTAAGAGTGATGCCCCTCCGTTTGCCACCTTGCCGAAGTCCGGATGGATTGACAAGCAGTATGATCAGTTCTGGTGGTCGCCTGGTTGTAGATGTTTCAAAATTGGACATACTAGAGGCAAATCTGAGAGGCATTGGCGGGCAGATAAAAGAGCGTGCCCAAGGTCATGATATGAACTCCAGGGTGAGAGAACTCAATCGGTTGTATGAGACCGATGCGTTTGTTCCTCGTGGGCTGCAACGAGGGTTGTATAAAGAGTATGGTCGCGTGGATTACAGAAACATAAACAATCGAGAGGAGCCCCTCGGTTCGTTCTGGAGTTAATAATTTCTCATTGTATCATTAAAACCATGTCTAGACGAACTAACAAGTCGTTGTATGACGCCGGGCAACCATTCAAAGTACCAACCATAGTGTGTGACGAGTTGAAAGTGGCAGGGGCTGCACTAACACAGAACACACAGGTAACGTTCACGTGGAAAAGGGCGAGTGGCGACGACACGACGGTTCCGTGCGTCGCACACTTTTCCAAGACAGGGGATCAAGTTAATTGTATGCTACGAACAGTGGACGAGATTACCGACATGGGGGGGCAAATCAATCTAGCCAGTGGTAGTAACACCATCCCCTTTGGCTACCTACCAAAATTTGACTTTGTGGGATCGATAGACGTTACGCTCAGTGCGCCAGGAAATGGCAATATCTCCACTGGTGTTTTACGACTGCGCGTTGAAGGCGGTCAATTCTCAGTCTCCCCATACGGTGTAGTGGGTACCACCTTCCCCGGTACCACCGTTTTGTTTAATTCGGGTACATCAATTTCATGGATCGTATGAATATAATTCAATTAAAATCATTCGATGGAATTCACGCTGTTTTTTTTCTTATTGTGATTGTAAACACTTACCATGTCACGACTAGAAAAGCACCGGATGCGCATCATGTTACGACGAGAAAAGCGACGACAACGACGCAAGAAGAATCCAAGACAAGGACCAGAGTATAAAATCCAATTTCACCGGGTGCGGTCAAACCCGATGAATTTCGACAAACAACCCAAACATAGAATCCAATCCATTCTAGCCTTCACTGGCCGAGGTGCCCAATCCGCAAAATCTATACACAGGAGAGGGTATGATGAACAGAATGATTCTGCCAGGCATATTATCATCAACGAAGCAATGGCGTCTATACGCAAGATACACAAATTACAACGTCGTTCCAAAACAGTTTATTAAAAAATCCTCAGGAAAATCACAAGTTATCAATGTCTGTATCAATTGAACAAAACCATGAGCTCCACGGGGCCATGATGGGGGTCGTAACCGCTGTCGTTATGAAGGTGAGTGGACAGACCCTATCAGACAGCCTGACTGCTGGGAGTATGGTCGGTGTTGTTGCGACTGCTGCCATGAAAACATTCGGTCATCCAAATTTTCTGATTGATATGATAAAGAAGAAATGAGCAACCAATTTAAAGAGTTGGAGACATGCGAATTCGAATGTGAGACAGACGAAGAATCAGACGAAGATGACGACGCATCGGAAATAAAGCGTATGTTAAAAGCTAAAACCCCGACAAGGAACGCGGATATGTTTGAAAGCAAAGACCCAACCGCCGGACAGTTGTTTGTTTTTGTTGGTAAGTCCGAGAGGGGAAAAACCCATTTTCTAAAGTGGCTCGTCAAGGATCAAATGAGGAGGAGTGTGAATCCACTAAAATTCGGTATGGTGATGGTTCGCACAACATACAAGAACAGTTACAGATTTGTACCACAAGAGCACATTTTTCAAGGGTATGACGAGGAGATTCTGCAACAATATGTAAGCAACCTGGAGCGTATGTACGAGGAGAATGGTAGCGTCCCACCCAACTTTATTATCATGGACGATCTTGTGGGTATTCTAAACAACCAAACCAGCTGGTTCACGAATTTCATCGGGACATACCGCCACCTCAATATCAACCTGTTCATAGCGGTTCAGTTTTTGACAGGCAGAAGGGCTATATCACCAATCATGCGAGAACAAACTAACTTTTGTATTATGTTCAATTCCAAGACAACCCGCACAATCCAAAACCTTTATGACAATTTCGGTCAGTTGTTTGAGAGCAAGAGGAAATTTCAAGAATATCTATTCGCCAACACGGAACCCAGTTCGGTGGGACCATATGCATGCATTGTGTATAATGAAAGCGAGGACGACAAAGACAAAAATTATACTCCGATGAGAGCACCGGCTAAAATATAAACAAAATTTATTGTTTCAATTTTGATCGTCTGTTTTTATATTTTTTCAATGGCTTTCTGAATTCAGTCTCTTGTTCCATGGGCGTTACACCTCGCCTTGGTAAAATCTGAACATCTTTTCCAACGGCGTTAGCCTTTTTCTGAGGGAGATCCTTCTTTTGGTTTAACACAGAATCAGACTCTTGGGTGGGCTCTCGTTGTTTTGGAACGCGATTTGAGTGCTTTGGGGGTCTGTTTGTCGAACTGGTTGCTCTTTTAGTTGAAGGATGATTCACGGCACTCATATTAGACCCTCGCAGTGCACCACCTGATATTGCCTTAGGTTTCAGGTGTTGCATTCTGGCCCTGTGCCACATGAAGTCAGTCATACCGCAGCTTGTAATTTTTTATTCTAATCTAATAGTTACAAAAAAATTACACGCGCGAAACATGAACATGTCAAGCGGAGAAGAGAAAGCCAACAGGGCCATGACCGACAATTACGCAAACCCTGTGACCAACGAGGGCAACTTGCTGTCGTTGATCACGCTGAAGCAGATCTTGGGTGATGGCGACGGCGAAGGGCAGAAGGAAGTTCAGGACATCGTGCATGGTATGGCCAAAGAAGAGACTAGGTACTTGCTACAGGCCATGAAAATCCTCGGTGGTAAACTAGAAGATACGAGTGGACAGGCGGGGATGGCTACGATGAAGCTGCGCGAGAAATACGGAAGAGATATGAACTCTGCGTTGAAATTGGCATCTGTGTTGAAGGCGAAGAGTGACGAAAAGGAAGTTGAGCTCATGCTAAACCCTTTCGTCATGGACACCCTGCGGAATGGATCGGCTGAGCGATCAACCAGGGGTGGTTTTACCATTGGCGTTGCCGGGCAACCCTCTGCGTATGCGGGTACTACACTGGATAGCGCTCGATCAAACCTGAAATTGTTTGAATGATTAATTAAAAATTCTCCTTATATGAAGTAAATTGGTATGGATCCATTCGACGGCATTACTGATATTGTGAAGAAGCGCAAGGCCAAAACTAGAAAAACCAATACAAAGTCGGTAGATATGTCAGACGATAAAGCAGTTGACATTCTGGCAACCGAGAAAGAAACGACTAAGCGCAAAAAGGAGAGAAAGTCACCACCACAAAAAGAAGAGCCTGTTCCAAAACGACAGAAAAAGTGTGTGGTTGTCAGAGGTGAGGATGACAGACGAACAATTGCCCTGTTGACAGAGTATGGCAAAAATGAATGGCTGGGGCCGTACCTGTGCGACAACCACGACTTCCAGTTACAACCATCAAAACTACGAAAAATGTCCAGTGATCGGTTGTACGAATTACTGGATGATATCGAACAGGTGCTCGCAAACAAGGGAAATTCTGCTATAGGCGACGGGATTGTCCGAGGCGCCATGAGCCACCTCGAGCGATTGTCCAGTGCGACAACTGGCTATGACATCACGGGAACTACAGATAAGTGTTTCAGCAATGACCACTGGCGGTTTCTGTTAGAACGAGCGAAGATGAAATACGGCGTGGGTTTTGGATCCCTGGACCCAGTCGCTGAATTGACATTGGTGACCTTCCAGACAGCCGCTATGATGCATTACAGTAACTCTATCCGCACCCCCATCACCGACCTAGATACGGTATTCGACGATGAGTTATTAAAAAAAAATTCTTCTTAATATGATAAACTTTGTCACGGAATGGACACTGCGGAATCATTGAAGCGTAATTTTCTCAAGCCAGCTATCGCTGGTGGTATCGGTGGGTTGTTGACTGTACAGCAGGGATTTGGAGAATGGAAGCTGTCTTCCAGTCTCCCGTTCGTCGGTGGTAAGAGGTTGTCTCCTTATCAATACGGAGCACTTGTCGGTGTGCTGTCGTCGTTCATCGTAGAGTCTCTGAATAACATTTTCCTGACTGTGGCCAAGGACAACCGATTGAAGACAGCCGAGTCCTTTGTCATGCATACAGTCGGTTCGATGGGCACGTGGGCGCTCATCCCTGGTATTCTGGGAGAAGGTGGGATGCCGCCGCCAGATGTCATGATCAAACTCGGGACCATCGGATTTCTAAGCGAGATCGCGAGTCAGTGGGTCCACGAAAATTTCATCGAGAGTGGTAGTTTCGGACAAGACGTGCTAGACTTCATTTAAATAAATTGATTAATGCTTGTTACTAACATGATCCCTATTGTAGTTGTCGCAATTCCAATCATTGTTGTCGCACTTGTGTTATCCTGTCAGTGGATGCGAACACCACGAGAACTACACATGAATGTTGCTTCTAGTGAGCTAGAAAAAATACTCGAAGCCTCAAGACGAGAAGCAGTCGATCATGGTCACAAAGAGACAAGCACTGGAGAAAATCATCGAAGACGGTCATGCGTGGATGCACAAAAATGAGATCATGAGCATTGACGACATCCGCCGCATGAGAGCTTCGCGTGATCTGACAACCGAGAAGATCGTTGCCACGGTCGAACGTTTTGCATTGCCGATGTACCGATTGGGGACGTTGGATGCATACATCAACCAAGAGATGAAAAAGGCCGCGTTCATGTCCTCTCAAATCAAATCAGACGACCCCGTCGTGCTCAAAGCAACCAGTCGGATTCAAGGGCTTGGGACCGAGGATCAGATGTTCCTGTCTAGACAGTTGCATAGATTCTGTCAAATTTTGGTGTTAAAATAAAATAATTCTTTTGATTTAACTAATTACACACAATGGGCAAGAAACGTCGCGAACGTAGAAAAGCAGCTGGCAAGCGTTACAACAAAAAAAAAGAAAAAAAGCAGATTCACAGAGCCGCGCAAAGGAGTTTTCATGTTGCCAAGAGGAAAGTCAGAAAAGAAAAGGTTAAAAAGTTTTTCAAAAAGACAATCCCATCGGCCGCGAAAAAGAGTTTCAGTGCTGTCAAACAAAAGGTGCTCAAGCCAGTGGCAACCACAGTGAAAAATACAATCGAAGGCAAGACAAAAGTCGGGAAATTTATCGGAGGTGCTGCAAAGGTAAGCGTGGGGTTTGTGAAAACGACAATCGAAACACAGGAAAAGATAATGAAGGGGGTTGGCAACGCAGCTGAAAATTTGAGCAAACCGATGCCTATGTCAACCAAACTACTAATAGGCGGAGGTGTTGCGGTGGCTGGAGCCATCGCGTTGAGCAGATAGAAAAAAAGTCTCTACAACAATTCAAAGAGAACACCGATGCCTACTCGCCCAAGCAGTTCCGTGACTCAAAAGGACCTAGCGTTTAATAAACGCCGTAAGCTAACAGCAAGTGGGAAGAGTCACCCATCTGGTCAAGCGATTCAAATCAAACCCGAACATGCCGTGGCTTACGACGGCAAAAAGATGTACATCCAGGAAATCATGACCCCTGCCCCCGCACGGACCGCACTGGCACAGACATCTCAGTTTAGTTTCATTGTAGAAAACGACGCGGCTGGGTTGATCAACGACGCCGTTCTTCGGTTTGACATCGAGTCGAGTCTGGACACGAAGCTAATGCCTGTGCCTTTGTGGTTTGATCGCATTGAGTGGTACGACAGGCACACAGGGCGGGAAATCGCTCGATACCACGGAGACACCATGCATTGGTTGTTACAGACTATGGAAAGGGATACACTGGATCTGTGTGCCGGCCCTGCAAATTTTGACGCCAAAACAGGCAAGGAATCCACTAAAAAGCACAAGGCCGGTCGTCAGTTTTATTACCTACCCCTACCCCACGTATGGCTGGACGGGTTTTCCCTTGACCTGTCGTTGCTACGCGGCGACCTGGAAATTAAATTTTACCCTAAGGGTGATATCAAGGTATCCCCTACAGACCCTGCGGTTGTTCAACTACACGAAATTAGATGGATTGGAAACTCGGAGATGTTTTCACAGCTGAGCCGAGTCAGTTTCCGTCGATCGAAGGCGCTTGCTACTCACCAACACAATTACATAGATTTCCAACAGTACACAGACGCTGGTCGAGTGCTGACGGCCGGTACCCCGTTCACGATCGACCTGGATCAATTCCACCACGAATCGGCTTTCCTGTGGATCTGCTTCCGCAAGGGCAGTACAGGGGACAGCAACATCAATGCTCTGAGATACCAAAGCCTTGGTCCGAAAGCCACTATCGACCACGAAAACGTACACGGCCGCTCACTGTTGGGAGATGGCACCCCTATCGACGAAGAGTACTTCCGGAAATGGATCGGAAAATCATGCTGGCCTCACGAGTTCAACAATTACAACGCGGTATATTGCATTCCCTTCTCTAATGACGTGGGTAGCAGTGTGATGGGGGAGATTGATGGCTATCACGAGTTCCGCGGTGATCGCGAGCGCCTGGCCATTGTACCTGACCACGAATCAGTAAACACCAGTTTCACATTGGTCGGGCTTGGGGGGACTGCATCAGACAATGACGTTTTCTCCTTGTCTTATGACGGTCATGATGTGACACAAATGATCACGGGTGTTACTCTGGTTTCTCAAGTTGAATTGCTTATCAACGAACTTCCATCTGTCATCAAGGATGGTATCGAATTCAAGATCCTCCAAGTCGACGGTGCTCCTGTTGCTCCAGCTGACACCCTGACCAGCAAAGACAGCTTTGTCGTAGGGGTGTACGAGCGAGGCACGTTCAATTCAGAGGGGACCAATGCGAGTGGGTGCCAGGGACAACCATACATTGAAAAACAGGCGGTGTTCAAATTGGTGGTGGTGTCCGCGGCCACACGAAAGGGGTTTATCCCACTGAATTACGTTGTTGGCAAACAGGGATTTGTCAGTGGTACGTACCAGATCGACGTTTATTCCATGTACTATCGCCACATCCAGGAACACAATGGTCGCATCGAGGTCGAAGATATGTAATCCGCCAGACCAAATTAAATTGTTTGTCAAAAATTAATAAAACGATGCCTTACAGAAAATCTCGTATGCCACAACGCAGTGCTTTGCGCAGAACAGGGGTTAGGTCAATTAACGGAATTCAGCGATGTTGTGGCACAGGGTCGCCGTCGTTCGCGTCTGCCATGAGGGTATCTAAGACCAGGTCTGGTGGTTTGATGGGCCGCAGAAAAAAAAGTCTAAGGATGTAGTAAAACGCCATGCCTGTTAAGAAGTGTCAGGCGTGCGGTGCTAAGCAGGTAAAGACTAAGAGGGCACCCAATGCATGGAATAACTTTGTAAAAAAGCAAATGCACACATTACCAATCCAATCAATCAAAAACCCGAAAGACAAAATGAGAGCCATCGCAAAGCAATGGAAGAAGCGTAAAGGCGATGACGATTGTGAAGATTAATACATTTTCTCTGTTAAATTAATAATAAACAAATTAACTCGATGACTGCTTGTAACAGGACGGGCAGAAAGAAATGTCTTTGTGCGTCAAAGAAAACAAAGGCTGTAAAATTGCGAACCCGGGCAAGAAAACTCATGAAAAGAAGATCGGTGTGTCAGGCGAGAAAGAAAAGACGGAGAGCTTGTTAGTCTGTATACAATTTACATTCCCAGACAATTTATATTTATTGAGATGTAATAAATAAATGGGGACTTGTTACTCATCAAGACAACGCGATGATGGTGACGGAGAAGAAGAAGCAACTAAACCCACCCGACCCGTCAGTCCGCAATCAGTTGGAACCGACGACATTCCACACCGGTCGCCCTGTGTTAGTTTCTCAAGGGAGTGGTCTTTCAGTGATTGACCAAACACGCAGATGGAACTCGTGTTGTTTGTCGATGGACAGAAATGCTGCTAGATTTTTCGCTTTATTGTTATTAACAGTGTTCATATTAACATTTGTATTCTATCAATTGATTCACACTGATCATTGCGACGCCGCGCCCTTGTGGGGGTTGATCGGTACTTTGATCGGATTCTGGTTCGACAGCCCGTCTATACAATAAACGCCCTACAATCGACGTTGCTGGAACACATTCTTCGGCCCCCTGCCCCTCAGCCTGGTCCATGTCGCGTTCTTCGTCCTCTTCTTCTTCCCCGTGGTCGTCTTCTTCTTCTTGGTCGCCCTCTGCTTCGAATCGCCCACCGACACAACCATTTTTTTGATGTTGTCTCCCTTTTTTCCAAAGTGGAAGGTTACATCTCGCTTCCCATACGGACCTTCCTTGTTCTCGATCCTTTTAATAACTTTTTTCATTGCTATCGGCGCACTCTTTCCGATCTGATCAAGGGCCGATCCTTTTAACAACCCACCCACCTTGCTGTCACTTGGTACTGAAAGTAACGACACCTTGCGCGGCTTCCTCTTGCGAGTGTGTTTCCTGTCGAGCCCTACAGCCTTCATAAATTCACTACTAACAACAGCGGTGTTCGCTCGCTTCTTGCGCTTCTTGGGCTTCTTGAGTCGGGTCCCCCCCAACACAGCCGTCAAAAATTCAGGACTAGCAAAAGCGGTGCTCGCTGTTCGGGTCTTCCGCCGCTTCCTCGCCGGGGTCGCTGTAGTTGACCGACTTCTTTTCGTGCAGTGCTTTACTACATGTTTGCGCGCTCTCACCCTTGCATCCCCGCAAGTGTATCGTTTTTTTCTAGCAACCATGTGGTGGTTTACCCAATTAAACACAATTTTATTTTATTTATGCAATTTATTCAATATCGAATCCGTTTGAGTTTCTCGATGCCGAAATTGGGCTCTATTCTCTCTATAAGCATCTCCCACTGCCCACCATTGAGATCAACAGGCACACCAGTGAGTGGGTTGACAATTAGGATGTCTAGCGTCTTCGTTCCTTTCTCAAAACGAAGAAATTGTTCAAAATCAAGAGCAGGAGTGTAATTGAACGCATCGGCCTGCGCCGTTAACGGCGCGATGAGTGTACCTTGTTGTGTCACACCAGGAGTCACATAGCCAGCATCTGGTGACTGGTGCACTCGGATGCCCACCGACAAGGGTCTCGCAATGTTTATAGGATTGGGTAAAATGTTGGCCCCGCTCCCATACAACACAGAGCCTCCTCGTGGCAGCCCCATAATCTTCCACGCCGTGTTCTCCTTGCTGTCCAAGAACTGGTACGTGTCGGTCCCCGGGCGCGAGATAGACAGTTTCCTGGTGAAACTGTCGTATTCCGCGGTGAAACCTGGAGATGCAACCACGCTACTCATGGCAGCCTGCACAGCAATGGCTAGAGTATCACCAGTGTAATTTCCAACTGGTATGGTCGGGTAGGCGTATAACCCAGATGGAAATAAATTGAAACGGATGGTGTTGTTGGTTTCATTTACGTTATACAGAGTGTTTGGGATGGAGATGTACTGCACTTTGAATTTCCCTTCAAGCGCATTGGAGAAACGAAGGTGCAGGTCGGACGGGGTGTCGGAATCACCAGAGTTGATGAGGATTCGTTTGAAGTAGTACTGAGACACAGTAGACATCGTCGTCGTTTAGACTTCGGCAGCGGCTTTTTTTTTGAGCGTCGTTTCAATCGCTGTGGGGCAGGGATCATCCCCAGGCGAATGGCCTGCATGTGCTTGAAAAACTCAACAGCTGATTGAACTGCGACCGACCACCATTCTGGGTCGAATTGTGCCTCTACGACGACGATCTCACCTGGGTTGATCAAGTCAGGGGGTATATATCTCACCAAGTGAACCGTGTGAATACCCATCACAGCCATCTGACATTGCACTTGAGGCCAATAGATATCTGGTATCCCACCCGTGATCTCTTGTTTCCAGAAAGGACATTTGATCTCCACTAGGATTGGCACATCTCGACACAGTCCATCCGGTGTGGCACCCACGAAGTCAGGCACGATACAGTCATTATATTCAATGAGACTCGCGCCTTTACACCACCCCACCTCATCGTCGACCAACACGTTGCCGGTCACCTGCTCGTACACTCGAAGTGCCTCTATCTCATAGAAATTACCATGGTCAATCGCCGGTGAAGACACCGTCGGCCCAAGCCCGAGCTTCTGCAGAACGAGTTGTCTCATCTTGCGATAAGGATTCGCGCCCCTGATCGGTAGATTGTGAACCAAAGTAGAAAAGTCGGTCGACGACACAGACAGGCCCCTTGAACGCATACATGTCCCCGTGCCGAATCGCAAACGAGGTCTTGATAGGGCCCGACGCACGAGGGGATGCATCTGGCCATGTTTCTTCGCGGAGTGGTTGGCCGAGCCGCGCACCTTCCCCTCCCACAACGGGAACACCCGGGTGCTCATGGCTCCTGGGGTGCGAGAGTGTGGTGGGGTATTGACTCCAGTATTTGTTGTAGTCGTCTTCAGGTTGATAACTTTTGATTGTTGCTTCATCATAATTCATAAAAGTTGATTTTTGACGATTTGTATTATGCCAAGCGGGAGTACATCCACGAAACTTTAGCCCAAAACCCCACTGGGCCCAGCGACCACACATCTATATATATATTTTTTTTTTTTAATATATAAAGGGTAGGAGTGTGGTCTTTTGGGTTTTTGGAAACTACAACAATCGAAGTTGTGTCTGTTGAACTTCCACAAAATCAAACCACGCATTCCATAATCAGTCCAAAACAAAAAGAAGATCAACATGCCAAGGCGGTCTCAACGGTCTCACACAGACCAGGTGTGTACACCCAACAAACGCGTTAAGCACGATGGGACCAAGCTAGAAGAGATCATCGCCCTGACGACAGTCGACGGAGAACGCCAGGTCAAAGCTAGATGGGAGGGCGGATCAATTTCGTGGTACCCACTGGCAGCCATTGTCGCCCCGCATGACATTTTTTTTGACTCTTTGACCGAGCAAATCAACAAATTCAACAAGAAACTTGCCAAAAAAGACAAGACAATCAAGGAACTGAACAAGAAAATCACCGAATATGAAAAACTCGTGGATGAAATGGCACAATGTGACGCGACTATCACTCTCAACGCACGCTTGGAGGCGTTAGAGGCGGCACATCGATTGGTCCAGGTCGACGTGCAACAACTGAGCCTGGTGATGGACAGAATCGAGCCCGAATCGCCCGTTTTTTGATTAAATTTTGAAATAAATTCTAAACTATCTAATAAAAAATTGATATTAAGTGTATATTACGAAATTGCTACTATAATACCAACAAATTACATGAAAGTACTCGTGAACAATCACGAGTTTGGTCTAATAATCGCAAAAACACTCGTGAACAATCACGAGAAAATTACGTGAAAGCACTCGTGAACAATCACGAGAAAAGTTAAGAAGTCGCGCCTGAGGCGCAAATAAACATTAGATATATATATATCTAATGTTTATTTGCGCC